>Ga0209532_1001629_pt1 | contig 17145 bp, 22 predicted proteins | sample COG_02_FD_184746 | JGI IMG/M metagenome (GOLD analysis project Ga0209532, IMG submission 184746) | Pelagic Microbial community sample from North Sea - COGITO 998_met_02 (SPAdes) (version 2) | ecosystem: Environmental > Aquatic > Marine > Neritic zone/Coastal water | place: Helgoland, sampling... | reverse complement strand
CAAGGGACTCGTCAAGCTCGTCACTTAAGTTCCTCGCTTGCCCTGGGCCAAAACCAGCACTAATCAGCTGCGTGTTAGTGGAGTCGTACACTTTGCGAGGCGTATCCAGCCCCGCGGCCACTAGCTTTGCGCACGCACTTCCGCCAAAGTTTTTAGCGTCGATCGTTTTAAAGAAGTACACCAGGCGCTCTCGCAATTGATCAGGGCAGTCGATGGTGTTGGTGCAGTTGACCGTAACGCGCTCACCAGAGCGGTTCTCAGACCATTCAGCGGGACTAGAACAGCTTGGACAAACTTCTGGGACAATAACAACATCGGCAGGTGTGATGGTCTCGATCACTGTTGGAATAACCGAGCCTGAACGAACAATGAGGATCTGCGCGCCAACACCAATTTTATTGTTTACCAACGCGGCCGCATTGTGTCCTGTTGCCTTTGTGTTCATAACACCACCCACCTTGATCGGCTCGTAGCATACAACGGGCGTCAACACGCCCGTTCGTCCAACCTGCCAGACAACTTCAGTTACCGTGGCCGTAACGGCCTCACCCTGCGTTTTCTTAGCGACCGAGTATCGAGGCTCACGACTATTCTCGCCCATGTGTTCGCAAAGCTGAGGGTTCAAGACAGTAATGACTATGCCGTCTGTAGGGTACAGTTCGCCCTCTTGCAGCGCATATTCGATTGCACTAACTTGCTCTGCCCAATCAGCTCCTTGAATGATATGCGACTGCAACTGGTCGAAAGCAACGAAATGAATAGCGCCAGCATCCAGAGCTTTTTGACCAAAGTCTTTCACGTTGTCCGAGCTGAGTATGCCCGACACGATATTGCGAGCCACATCATCCTCGACACCCACTGACGCGGCATAGCTTTTGAGCATTACGATCTCACCAATCGTATCGGGTTGATCGGCTAACACCTTAATGCCTTTATCAAAGGAGTCCGAGATCACGTTACCTACCAACCCGTCCCCGCGTGTTGCCCAAACACCGTTCTCACGCTTGGCGGCGATACCGTCAAGTTTTGACATGAGCTTGAATTCTAGTGTTTCTGGGTCGATTCCAAGTTCTTTCGCGGACTTGGCAACACGAGCAATGAATTTGTTAATGTCAGCGGTGCTGTAGACCTTTTCTAAACTCAGCATTGGCTTTGAGTGGACGACTTTGCCGCTTCCAAAAGTAGGCTCTGGCTCAACACCTGCAAGCAACTCATTCATAGGGTCTATATAGCTCAGATGTTGCCGTGCAGCGTCATACAGTGCGTCTGCGGGGCTTTGACCGCCCACACGGTATGACTGGTTCGCCTCTTTAAGCCAGTCGACCAGCTCACTCACTGACGATTGCTCGATGTCGGCCTGACTTGTTATTCGTTGAATTGTCATTGGTAGTACTCCGTTTGTTAGTTGAGTTTGTTATTACAAAGAGAGGCAGCTCAGCAACCCCTATTGAGTACTCAGTATTTGGTTCTAACCAGTGACGCGGATCTTGTAGCGTAAAAATACTCATTTTTTTTGGATTCTTCGCAAAGGCGTTTCACGATTTTGGGAATATTTCTATTTTTTTAACCATTGCCCTTTCAGTTTCGATGTAAATAATGGGTATGGAATGATGAACCTGCTATCAATGTTTCCCTTGATATCGACCGTCGATCCTAACCAGAAGTTCACTCACTTCATCCAGCTGGGATTGATAGAAACGCTCATTAACTCGAAACAACGAATTTCAACCAGCTACACGCTAACCCCGGAGATGAAGATGAAAGACAAAAAAAAAGAACACCCTGCTCACAACAAAGGAATAGAAAATATTTCTGCACCCAGTATCGATAGTCGCGTTCACTCGCATGGAGACCTAGCTCGAGAACAATCAGAGCAACCTTCAAGATCTTTAGATGAGATTGAGTTCTCTCAAGCCCTCCAGAGCCTGACAGAAAGAATTCACCTTCGGTCAAAAGAAATGAGTCTTTGACAGAAAAAGTTCACCTTTTGTCAGCAAAAGTTCACCTTATTCATCAGGCACTTGCTCATCAGCAATTTACAATCCTTCGTAATCGGGGCCGGTAAATCGCGATACAGCAAAGCCTACCAAAGGCTCTAACGGCGACCCCAAAACAATTCAAGTCTGCCGCCAAGACGTTGTTCGATTGTCGTTCAAGCAGTGAGTAACCCCTAAAATATTTTTACGCTACAACTCACCAAATTCAGGCTCACGGCCAATACTAGATTCTTCTAACAAACAGAGGAATAAAGCCATGAGATCTACTTTTAAGAATGTGACGAAGAATAATGCACACGCAGTGCTAAAAGGCTGTGCTGAAGACTTAGCGGTAACCAACATCAGTATGGGGAAGGATTTTGATAACCCTTTTCTAACCGTTTTATTTGAAGATGGTCAATTAGCCAGCTCAGTGATCATTGGTGACACAGCAGGAGTTAGAGAAAAAATGGTTCAAATTTGCGCGACCACTTTTGCATTAGCGGTTGAACAGAAGATACTTGCCGTTGCTTTCGTCTTTGAGGGATGGGAGTCAAGACAGTCCTCTGATGAGAATGAGGAATATGTGCCACCAAGTCTCAGCGAGAACCGAGTAGACATTGTTGGTGTTCAAACTATTAGCATTGACACCGATGAGGACACCTTCGTAACGTGGGTGAAGGACGAAACGAAGGATGCGGCAAATAAGCTAACTAACCGAGAATGCCGTACTTTTGATAATAGCAGTGGAACGTTTTCAGGTTTCAAGCCTCTCTATTTGGAGATGCTGAACCGCAAAAATAATGTCGATGATGAGATTAAAAACATTGCCAAAATCCACGCAGAGGCTCTTCTTCACTATGTAGACGCCCCAAAGCACCACAGCTAAGAACCGCCTCGGGTGAGAGATTAGCCGCGAACCAAGCTCAATACCCCACTTCCCGTTGAATTACTGCACTGATTGCCAGTAGTTACGTAAGTGCCATCGAGGTTGTTTCCGCTGTTTGACTGCGTCAACTGGATGTTAATGCTGCCATCGGTGGTGGAGCTGCCAGACCGGCTCGAGGTTGATTGGTCCGCGATGATAGTGATCGAGAATCCGTTGATAGTTGATTCACTGATTGTCGCGTTGACCAAACAGTTCTCGCGTTCGGAATCGAAAATCATGTTGCCGTTAACCGCTGTGCCATCTATGTTCTCAGCGATATTCAATGTCATCGAGCCGCTTTGAGTATCTGGAGTATTCGTGAAAGACCCTGAAAAGACTCCCGTATAGTTGCTTGGCGTGGGTGATGTGGTCGTGCCGCTGCTGCAAGCAACGAGAGAGGCGGCGAAAGCCAGTATAAGCAGATGTTGAACATTCTTCATGGTTTTGGATAAAGTAAGTTAAGTTAAATATTGCTATAGCATTCAACAATATCTACAAAATGGCTAGGGTTAAAAAAACCCAAACATTCCCACTTTATTCAGTTCATTTATGCGCAATGTTGACCAACAACGGTGTGCATAAATCGAGCGCGCGCAACACTTAAAGATAAACTCATTCGCCAGGTTCTTCCTCATCAAGAGGAAGGGCTTTTAAAGCCAACTTGTTTGAATCCACCTCGATCTGGTGTTCAGGTGGCTCAATCATGGTCTTGTTTGCCTTTGCCGACATAGTGCCAAACCGCTCCACTTTCTTTTGAAGGCCTTGTGTACCAGTCAGTGACGTCACCGTGTCGTTGTAATGGTTTGTTACAGTCTTGAGTGAGTTTCCGACTTTTGCAAACCGTTCCGAAACTAAAGCGACTGAATTATAGATATCGTTAGCTAACTCACCTAACGCCCTCGTCTCCTTATTCGATCGGTCCATCATCCATAAGTTTGAAACGACACGCAAAACTGGCAGCAGCGTACCATGAGTGACTAACACAACGTTTCTCTCCAACCCGAACTCGTGAAGGCTCGGGTCATGGCTGACTGCATCAATATATGCGGGCTCTATGGGCATGAACATCAGCACGAAATCAGGTGAGTGCATGGTCGTGGCATTCGTGTACTGTTTTGAAGATAGATCCTTGATGTGATTTCTTATAACCTGAATATGAACCTTTATTAGCCTTTCAAAATCTTCGGGTGCAGCATTGGCCGCTGCTTCGTAGGCGTTTAAGGACACCTTAGAATCAATAATGATACATTTGTCGTCAGGCAGCTTGACGATAAAGTCTGTTATTTTTCGTTTCCCGTCGTCTTCAACGAACGTTGTCTGCCGCTCAAAATGGTCGGTTTCTACTAACCCGCATAATTGGAGAGTGCGCAACAGCTGTGCTTCTCCCCAGGCGCCCCGCTTTTGAGAATCACCTCGCAGAGCATTGGTTAAACTCGAAGCTTCGTGCTGCAACTCTAAGCCCATTTTTTTAACGAACTCCAACTCAGATCTCAACTGTTGATTGCCCTGCGTGGCTTCTGAGTGGACCGTGTTGACACGCGATTGAAATTCCCCAAGTTGGATCTTGAGCGGTCTTAACAGTGACTCAACGCCTTCTTTACTGTGCTTTGAAAGCGACTCAACGCGTTCATTAAGAATAGATTCTGAGAGGGATCTGAAATTCTTCTCTGATGTTGCCACAAGCTCCTTGAAAGCCGTGGATTGATCTTCAAGCCGCTGTCGCTCGGACTGTAAGAACGCCTCAGTACGTTTGCGCTCAGATTCGGCTGTGCTTAGTTTTTCACGCAATTCAGCATTTTCTTTTTGAGCCTCCAAAGCTGTGCGGTTCAATAGATCGACAGATGTTTGAGCAGAGGTGAGCTTGTGGCGCGTCGAGTCAAAATCAAGCCGGTCTCGTTCTTGGCGCTCGGCCAGGTCACCGACCTCCGCTTTTAATTGATCTGTTAAGAGCTGGGCGGTTTCTAAAAGACCACTTACCCTTGAGTAACGCCGATAAAGCCAAAAAACTAAGACACTCGTTACGCAGGTAATGGCAACGGGCCAAAAAAGAGGAATGGGGGAGCCAAAAAATTGAGTAACCGCCTCAATAAATGAATTTAGGGGAGATGCTTGCATGGTGGACTCTTTACAGTAGTACGGGAGACTCGATCAACAATAGTCCATACCTGCCATTTTCTCAATAGTCACACAAATTTGCGCTAACGTAACCTCCAATCCGGCGCACCCTCAATAATGGACTTTCATCAAAATTGAGGGAGAAACGAAATGCCAAAAGAAAGCTTTGTAAAGTTACGCACGTCACCAAAAGATTCAGAACCCTTTGCCAGCGAAAACCTGTTTGCAATTCCATTGGGCTCCGACCAGTACGAACTCGCTAATATCCCAATTATCAGCAGTCAGCTCAACTATATGGATGTTGTTGAGGCTCACCCCAATGCCAATGGCGCACTGCAAATCACAAAGATTGTATCTCGGAGTGGCCACCGCACGACCAAATGCTCATTTGGGGAGATTGCTGAAGGTGATCCTCGAAGGAAACAAGCACTAAAAGCCATTAAAGACGCAGGTGGTGGATCTGAAGGCGGCTTTGGTATGGTTATCGCATCAACGTTCAAGCCAGAGGTCTGCCAGAAAACGATCAATGAGCTGCTCGACAAGCTAGAAGAACTTGGGATTGAAGTCTATGAGCAAAACTTGTGTGGCTCGGAAACCTACGAGTAATTACTAAGGAGTTACTTTTGGGCCAACGCCCAGATATCTTGATTGGGTCAAAAGGCTCTGACATACTGAAAAGCGTGCTTATTTGACCCTTCTAGCCTTGAGTCTTATGACGGAACGACCAATAGAAAAAACGCAAGAGCTGATCCAAACTCTGATGCTGCGACTCTGTCTCAGTGACGATGATTTAACAGATCCAAAATTCCCGGTACAAGGCGAGCCAGGGGAAGAAGATACCGATGGAGTTGAATTTTTTCTAAGCGAGCTCGAATCTTTAATGGAAGACATGGATGAAGCTATCGATAACTGGCTCAAGAATCGTATCAGCAACACCGATTTTCTCGATCTAGAGTTTTTATTAAAGGACACGCTCAGTGCCGCCGAAGATGTCGTCTTTAGTGACGATACTTACGGGAAACAATATGATTCTGTAATCAGGGCCATTAAAGAAACATTTGCATGGGTACGTGAACAGTCTGCAAATACAGTCAGAAAGGACTTCTATGTTTATGCCCATATCAGCGCATCGGATGGACAGGTGTTTTATATCGGCAAAGGTACGGAGAACCGAGCATGGAGCCAAGATCGCCAACCCTCCTGGCACGCTCACGTTAAAAAGATTGGAGATTTCGTCGTTGAGATCCTCGAGTCTGAACTCTCATAAATTGAAGCCCTCGATCGAGAGGACCACTACATTAAAAAACACAGTTCAACTGTACTGAATCAACAACGACCAATGGACGTCACCTTAACGTTCGACTTGAGTGGGCTTTAATGCTTAATGGGCTTTCTTCGGATGGTTTTGAGTCGACGAACAGCCTCTTTGCCAAAAGGGGGTCATTGTGTATAACATTTAACAAAAGCGCAGGTAAGCCGATGTTTAACGGCTACCCTAAACACCAAAATACGATTCGCTCGCTGAGCACGAGGGGTACGTACTTGTCGCCACGTCGCGAATAGACTCCACAATCATCATGATCTCGTTGTTTGGCACGCTGTCAATCACACCCTCTTGGACAAACCAATCGAACATGTCAGCGATTTGGCTCGGCTGCGGCCGACTGCCGTTTAATCCATCGTAATCCTTGTGGCCTGCGACGACGATGCAACAAAAATTCCAGTGCTCTCCCTCATTATCGAACCACTCAGGGTAGAACTTGAACTCGACGCCACAGACATTTAGGAGGGCGCAAATGTGGTTTTCACGATCCCTCTTCAATACAAGGTTACTTTCAGCGTTGCTCATAATGATTAAAACCATGTTGGGATTGAGTTAACTAAGGTGTTTTTGTATATCCCTAGCGATCAGGCGACTACTTATGACAAAGGCGAGAAATCTTCATTGGCCGCAACCATGTCGAACTTCTCAACAAGACGTGCAATGTCGTTTTTAAGCCCGCCCCAGGTTCTAAAAGACTTAAACTCGCCATTAAAGACTCTTTTAAATTCACCGGCCCAACCAGGGACATTGGTATTTCGCCATGCCTCAAGAGTCAATCCGTCGCTTCCGACCCAGAACTGGTGCTCTTGGTCATTTAATTTTTCGGCTCTCATTTTGGCCTCCTACTGCGGCGTTTGTTGTTAGAGACAACAAGTATCTTGTCGCTACGGATTTCACGTTAGTCATAGCGCAAAATTATGAGTCGTAAAACAACAAGGTGGTTAGCGCGTGAGGATGAAGCCGATAGCGCGACAGAAAAGGTCGCAACACACTAACGAACATTCAATGGCCGTCAGCGTGAGATGCGGCATTTAGGAGAGTTCTCAACAATAAGCAAACCGCTTCAGGCAGTTAGAACTTAAAGAGAATATGGTTGCCGAGCAAAGCGGCAGACCACCATGAGAGCGAGACTGGAGATGTTTTTACACGGTTTTCTTTAAAAAGGCCGCAATCTACCGTTTGAGTTAACCAAACGCTGACTGACAAGCCCCTTTAAAGCCATGCTGATCGTTATTTAAGCGTACACACAGAAAAGCCTGCCCTTCCTGGCTTCGGCCATTAACGCACGCCAATCACTTGATCGTTGCTAATAATGAACCACCCTGAGTTCTTAATTAGAGCGCCAAAGGCGTTTTTGCCCCGGTATTCACAACCAACGAGATAACCATCAGCAGCCCTACTAACCCGAGTACAGCTCTCAATATCAATGCTGCTTGGGTCATTCGCATTGCGCTTAAGGTAGGCCTCAACGGGACGATATGAGCCATCCCAAGCACTCGCTGTCGGCGGTTGTCCGTGACGCGCCACGAAGGCAGCGATCTCGGCCTTGTCTGCAGCCACCTTCGCGTTGGCCTTCGCGGTATAGCTCGCAAACTTTTCTGCGTAAGTCTCATCATCAGGGAAAAATTCCATGAGTTTTTTATAGAGAGCGGCATTACCAGAAAAGTCACTTGCGGGTAGAGCCTTCAATTGAGCAAGGATAGTGGGTGCTTCTTCGTCCCGACGCTTTTCGAATTCTTTTGTTCTTACACTGGCCAATAACTCTGCAAGATCCACGTCCTTTGTTGAAACGTACTTAATTCCCTCAGCCAGAGCAGCGGAGTAATCACCAGATACAGATTTGGCAGTAATGCTGTCTAAGACAGCTTGTTTATTGTTCGAAAAATACTCCGAGCTTTCGTCAATAGCTTGTTGGCGATCCTCGGCTGCTTTTCGCCCTGCTTCGGCCATTTTCGCGGCCTGATCCGCCGCTTGCTGATTATTTTGAGCAGTGGTGGCCATAACAAGAAGCACTAAACAAACAACAACCTTCATGCCGGTCGAGAGCGAGATATTGTGATTATCTTTCAGGTAATGATTGACTGGTGGTGCCGCTATCGCCGCTACTACAAAAAATAAAATGCCCGCCGCAACGCTTGTGGTAAACGCGCCTAAGCCAGCCATCGCAAACAATACAGTGAAAATCCAAGATAATAAATTCATGCTGTCCTCCTCGAACAGATAGGGTGACCAAATTAATCTAAGTTGGTCGTGCGCGTTTTTGCCTCGAAACGGACTCTGAAGCGGCAACGATTCGATACTCATAATACGTAATGTTCTAAAAAAATGTTACGTCAGGGACTAAAAAACCTTTCAACAACGCAGTTTGTAGTTGAAATTTACGCGCTCACTAACCTGATATTGGTTGAGGGTAGACCATAGAACTCCAACAACTAACTATTCGCGTGGAGTGACCAATGAGCAACAACATAATCCCGTTTTCTAACTATCGGGGATCGCCACAACTGCGTTGGTCTTTAGATGAGCTTTTGGTTGACAGCTTTTGCGGTGGCGGTGGCGTCAGCACAGGTATTGAGAGGGCTTTAGGTCGATCGGTAGACTACGCAATTAACCATAGCCCCGATGCCATTAGTATGCACCAGGTGAATCACCCACAGACGTTTCACTTTAACGAGTCGGTTTGGAATGTAGAACCACGAGACGTGAGTAAGGACAGGCCGGTAGGGCTTGTTTGGGCCAGCCCAGACTGTACTCACCACAGTCGAGCCAAGGGCGGCAAACCTGTCAGCAAGACAATTCGCGGGTTGGCGTGGTATGCGCTTAAGTGGGCCGTACAAGTGAAGCCACGCTTGATTATGCTTGAGAACGTAGAGGAGCTGCTGACATGGGGTCCTTTAACAAAACGCGGCAGACCAGACAAACGCAAACTCGGCCAAACTTTCAATAAGTTCATCGCGCGCCTAGAAAGAGCGGGCTACGTCGTAGAATACAGGGTGTTACGCTGTAGTGACTACGGCATACCCACTAGCCGTAGGCGTTTTTTTCTAATTGCCAGAAGAGATGGCGCGAAGATTGTTTGGCCTAACAAGACACACGGTCCTGCCGGGAGCGGACTCAAGGCATTCATTCCGGCTAGCTCCATTATTGATTGGAGCCTGCCCTGCCCTAGCATTTTCACCCGCAAGAAGCCGTTGGTCGAAAATACCCTCAAACGAATATCCCTAGGCTTAGAAAGATTTGTATTAAACAATCCAGAGCCGTTCATTCTTAGGGGCAAAGAAAAGGCCGAGCACTTAAAATCAGCTTTTATCGGGCGGCATAAGTTCATGAACGCGGGCCAAGACATTACACTTCCCATCCCAACGATTACTGCAGGATGCGGCAGTAAGCGCCCCAGCGGGGCGGCGCAGTCATTAGCACTCCACACAGTTGATCTTCGTCGAATACGCATAAAGCCAGGGATCAAGACACTAGAGCAGAACAGCCAACAGGTTAGCGCTTTCCTGGTTAAGTACTACGGGTCAAAAAAGGATGGTTGCAAGCTTAGCGAGCCGCTTGACACGGTCACATCTAAAGAACGGTTTGGCTTAGTCGCTGTTTATGGCAGTTTGTATGAGGTCGTAGATATTGGAATGCGAATGCTTCAGCCACACGAGCTATACCGAGCTCACGGTTTTCCGACAGATTACATCTTCACTAAAGATAAATCTGGTCGCCCATTATCGAAATCAAAGCAAGTAGCGATGGTAGGTAACTCCGTACCGCCGGCCATGGCCGAGCTCTTGGTAAAGTGTAACTACCACGAAGAGAAAAACGACTCAGAGCACTATGTGGCCGACGAAGCCTCTTTGAGGGCTTAATAACCTTGACGGCCTGACTAGAGACTTGTTTTTTACGCTTTTAACTAACGGCGATCTCGTTACTGAACAACACTGACGGCTCTATTCACGTCTTTAATGAGCATGAGGTACATTCGATGAATGATCTAAAGAGCAGTATCAAAGAACACTCATTCGGCAGTGTTTACGTTTTTCCTGAGAGCGAGACACGGCATAGCTTTCACTACACAATAGGGTTTCAACAAAGTTTTGCCCAGCCAGAGATTCTTATTTTTGGGCTTAGCAAGGAAGTCGGATCGCAAATACTCTGGAGCATCAAAGAGAAGCTGCAGGCGGGTGAAAGTCTTGAGCCTAACCGCAGGCTGAGTGGCATTTTAAGTCGAGGTCTCGACGTTATGTTTCTTCCTGTCATTCACCCCATCAAAGTCGAGTACTTAGCCGTTGCACGACAGCATTACAAAGAGCCCTTCCAGGCTCTCGTAATGCTTTGGCCTGATGAAAACAATGTGCTTCCTAATGAGCCGTACTCGACGAACACGTCCCAGATACAGGCCTTTGAAATCACTTAGAGTTACCGCCTCGATGTTGGCCGCCCCCTTAAGGGCGGCCTCACTCATCATTTAGAACATTCACCTACTACCGTTCCCAACGGCAGTGACGCCATATTGCACCCTTCAAGATCAATAACGTGAGTTGGGTCCTCACACTTTAGATTAGCCCAAACCTTTAAAGAGAGCCTTCCTTCCCATTTTTCTAACAGCATGAAGTGTCCATTATCTTCTGAGCAGCTGTCGGTATACCCGTCTACCCCAATCCACAACCCGTAAGCGCCAGGCAAAAGGCGGACTACTATTTGTTGACTGGATTCTATGGGATCTTCGGGAGCCTTAACTGTTAATTCTTGCATTGCTGTCCTCGCCTAAAAGTTAAAAGTGAGGATAGATAATGAGTCTCCAGCGGTGGGGTTGGTTACGCTAGCGTAAAACGGCAGGCTTAATTCAGTGGTTGGGCGGCCAAACAAGTTTTAATAAAGCTAGTTACATCATCGCCAGGCTCGAACCCCTGAGATTTTAAGCGGTTGCGCGTGGTGGCTCTACAGACCTTGAACTGTCTTGAAATCTCTTCGACAGTAATTCCGCGGCCATTACTTCGGTAAAGCGCTGGTTGATGATCGGATTGCTCCACTAAAAGTGAAATATCGTCACCCACCGAATAACCTCTATAACTGAGCCGCAGGCGTAGCGAATTTGTAGTGAGGTTCACCATCGATGCAATATCTTCAACCAGGTGCTCTTGACCAAAAACCCCATAGTACTCCCATGGAAAATGACTCTTAAGGGATTGGGTCACATCATCGCCGGCTTTGTGTTCGTACGCCGCTAGCCTTAAGCGTACATGCTCTACTGATAAACAGGCGTTGAACGCAAGCTGATGAATGTTCATCTGAGCACCGTCGAACAGGAAAAAGGAGTCGTCGAATTGGTTCATAGTGAAAACAGGGGTTTCGTAAACCTCAAAATACCAAGGTTTCTCAAATTTATACACTGCTAACGTAAATAATTTTACGGAAAAGCTTTGGTCAGGACGGTTAGACCCTCAGGATTGGATTCATTGAAACAGGGGTGACCATGGAAGACAACAAACTTAAAGCGTTAACCGAAGCGTTGAAACAGATCAACAAAAAGTGTGGCGCTAAATCCGTAATGCGGATGGGTGATGAAGGGTTTGTCGATATCGAGGCTATCAGTACAGGCTCTATCGGTCTTGATAGTGCGTTAGGAATACAAGGATTACCGCGCGGACGTATTGTGGAGATTTACGGACCAGAATCATCAGGCAAGACAAGCCTTTCTTTGTTGGTTCTTGCAAAAGCGCAAGAAGCTGGCGGCACAGTCGTCTTCGTTGATGCGGAACATGCGCTGGACGTAAAGTACGCTGAGCGACTCGGCGTTGACATGGATCATCTCTACCTTTCACAGCCAGACAGCGGCGAACAAGCACTTGAGATCGTCGATACGATGGCGAGCTCTGGAGCGGTAGATGTCATCGTCGTTGATTCCGTGGCTGCGCTAACACCAAAAGCGGAAATAGAAGGCGATATTGGGTCGTTACATGTCGGACTCCAAAGTCGGCTTATGTCTCAAGCTATGAGAAAGCTCAGTGGTACTGTTGCCAGAACAAAAACGCTGGTGATCTTTATCAACCAAATAAGGATGAAAATTGGTGTGGTATGGGGCAACCCCGAGACGACTAGCGGCGGAAACGCTTTAAAGTTCTATGCGTCAGTTAGGCTCGATATCCGCAGGATTGGTGTTATTAAAAATGGTGCCGATATAGTTGGAAGCGAGACACGAGTAAAAGTGGTAAAAAACAAGGTTGCTCCGCCTTTCAAACAGGCCGAGTTCATCCTTATGTACAACGAAGGTGTCAGTTACGAAGATGAATTGATTACCTTTGGATTAGAACATGGAGTGCTTGAGAAATCAGGCTCATGGTATAGCTTTGGTGGCACAAAGCTTGGTAACGGTAAGGATGCCGTCAGGGAGTACCTAAAGTCCGACCCACAAGTAGCGCTTGAGATTCATCGGGAGCTACCAATAACGGAATCGAGTCAAAAAGACCGATCCCCGGTGAGGACTTAGGAGAGCAGGAAGCTCAATTTTAAGGCGTGGATGCCGCTTGGGAAACTAAGCATGGCCATGGATGGCCAAACTTTTTACAGCTTGTTATAGGTTTGCTGTCCGCTACGCGATCGAACGACTCAGTCAATTTGAGAAACTTAATAGAGTTTTAAGCAATTGAATTTTTGTGCTGTCATAGGCACAGTGAGTTTATGAAAACGAGAAAGGTACGCATAATGCGTATACTGCGCAAACAGGATCGATAAACTGTATGACCATGGTTCAACCTATCGACACAACACGATTAGTCTTTCAGGCATTGATGCCCCCAAAGGAAGATGAAATTCATCCTATCTTGGGACCTATTTCATCATTGCGCACACCAGATGCGAGCTGCTCTTTGTGTGGATGGGAAGGGTCATCTTTGTTGCTTACGCAAAACAACGGTGAAATTGCCTGCCCAAATTGCTTTGATTCAAGTGGACTTGATGAGCCAGAATATGTGATAGAGGATGGGGTTCTATATCGCGAAGAGAGCACATTAATTACAGAACTGCAGGTCGGAGTCACGAAAAATAAAACACATATTTTCTCATTGCCCAAGCTTTTGGACGTCAGACCGAGCCAGGTTAAAGTGGATCGGTTGTTGGTGCGCGGCTCCGGCACGATCGCCTTAGCACCCAAAGCAATGTTGCGATACACCCCACCAAGCGGATTTATCGGTGTTGATAAGACAATCTTATCCTGCTTCCAAGAGAATTTAACTAACGAGAAAGAAGTCAGGGTGCTCTGCATTCGATTTTTAGTTTCAGCGAACACACCACTATAGGACCTTTTTATATGGACACCACACCAAAAGCAAAAATTACTAACGGACTTACGATTGAGTTCACACACAATGATCAAGTTTTAGAACTAACAGTAGGTTTTGATCAATCAGGGCCGTTGTTTTATCGATCTGTCAATGAAGTTGTTGACGGTAAGCCGGTGAACGAGGTTATGCGAGATGACGATGGAGTAAGCACAGTGTATGCGGTTGAACGATGGGCTGAAGAGGAAGGCTACCCTGTGAACGATGACTTTTTTGCGGGGCTGCGTAACTGCACGGCGCAAGGATAAGTTATTAAACTTTATGGATTACCAATGGATACGATAAAAACTGAGCCGCATGACGGCTCTTGCGGACATTGTAAAACCTCAGTCCCTTTAGACGCTTATGTGTGTGCTGGGTGCGGAGCTTATTGGGGGTTTGAAAATGGATGTAGAACCCGTCAAGAGCTTTACGATACATCGATAGCAGAAATTAGATTTTTCTTTCGTGTAGTAATGGCCCTTTTGGTAATTTGCTTAGTGCCGCCTCTGTTCGATAAATCAGGATGGGGCGTACTTTTTATGGTTGTGGTTGTTACTACTCTCACGTTTGGAGCCCCTCTGTGGCTGCTTATTGGTAACCGCATGCGATCTATTATCTTTTTATGGTACTGATAAGTTAACTTAAATGCTTGAGAAAACCTCTCGCAAGCAAGACCGAAATATCATGAAACGAACTGCATTATCCCACACTGTCTTTACCAGGCAGGTAGAGCTCATCCAACATCCCCACGCTTCTTGCAGAAAATAGTTAACTAGCACCCTTTTACATTACGCTGATAAAACTGACAAGTGAATTGGAGTTCGACCATTCATCAACGACTTTATTCGGAATACCGCAATAGTGGTAGAAAGTATCTTTGAGTCGCACCAAGGCATACATGTGGCTAGAGTTGTAAAATAGTTCGTTAACTAACGAGGACTCAATCAAATTGTATTCAATAAACCCAGTTGAGACATCGACGGGAGTATCACGGTATTTCACTGTTATTTCGCGCGCCCAAGAAAGTTGCTGTAACAGTAACGACAAGCAAATGATCATCGTTAGCTTTTGAATGAAACTCATTATTGAATACCCGACTCGTTTAATTCGCGGTAAGCGTCACAGCCACGCTGCATCCCTCCGTCACACGCCAAGCCAACATAATGTTTAGCTTTGCTTTTATCTTGCCTCACTCCTACGCCATTGTTGTATAAGACCCCTAAATTAAAACAAGCGTCCATATCTTCTCCGCCACATGCTTTTTGGTACAACGAGTTGGCTTTCTGATAATCCTGTTTAACGCCTTGGCCGTTGGCGTATGAGTTCCCTAAATTCAAACAAGCCTTCATAGATTCTCCGTCACATGCTTTTTGGTACAACGAGTTGGCTTTCTGATAATCCTGTTTAACTCCTTCGCCATTTCCGTATGAGAGCGCTAAGTTATAACAAGCGTCCATATCTTCTCCGCCACATGCTTTTTGGTACAACGAGTTGGCTTTCTGATAATCCTGTTTAACTCCTTCGCCATTTTTGTATGAGAACGCTAAATTAAAACAAGCGTCCATATGTTCTCCGTCACATGCTTTTTGGTACCACGAGATGGCTTTCTGATAATCCTGTTTAACTCCTTCGCCATAGTCGTATGCGACTCCTGCTAAAAAGCAAGCGGTCATGTCCTGATCGCTGTCACATGCTTTTTGAAAATCCTCTACGGTGTAAGAAGCATTTGCTGCAGATACACTTAATACCAAAGTTAGTAACAAGTGTATTTTTTTAGTATTAAACATTTTCGCTCCAAGGTGAAAAATGGCGTCAAAGCGGTGTCGCCAATAGCAATCATTTACAATATTGTTTCGCACTTATTGTTTACCCAACAATAACAATAATACGGATAAGAAGCATTGCGGAGATCGAACTCCTTAGAATACTTGAAGTCTTGAACATCCTCAGCGGCAGGTTTGAGTTGTGAGTTCAACCATTCAGCTAACGCTATATTGACCCAAAATTAACATATTGAAACATAGCCAGTCTCCGCTTGTTATTCACGAATGCCTATTTGCAAACAGATGGACAATTCTCCCCAGCACCACCAACACCAGAGTAACATGGGCCCCCAACTCCTGCATAACATGGACCACCAACCCCATCGTATGCTGGACCACCCACCCCATCGTAGGCTGGACCACCCACACCGTCATACCTAGGGCCGCCGACTCCACTGTACTCAGGACCACCCACACCTGCATAACATGCGCCACCAACTCCGGCATAAGCAGGACCGCCAACTCCTGCATAACATGGGCCACCGACGCCTGCATATCCTTTGCAGTTACAAACATCCTTTGCAGTTGCCGTATTCACAAATACAAACAAGAAACAAAATACTGTTAAAGATCTCAATAGATATTTCATACTAGAATCCTCTCGGTCTGGGATTAGGAAGTATTCCACAGCCGGTCATTTGGCGCAATATTGCCCTGATCAGACGTTATCAGGGCATGCGGGCACATGGGAGCAAATTCAGCTTATTTTTGATAAGACGGCAGATTATGTACAGAAGCAAAAGGACGCTGGGTTGCTAAAAGAAATACCCATGAAAGAATTTAAAGAAGATATCGACACCTTAAGAAGAGCAAGCACTCACTGGATAAGACATACTGGCGCATCGATGGCATTGGGTGATGGTGAAGACATCAAAGAGATATCAGACACGCTTGGCCACAGTGATCAGCGTATTACAGAAAAGATATACAGTATTAGAGAGGATGCGCTTAGAGCGACAAAGCGCAGGGTTTGACCTATAAATCTCTGCTCAGTGTCCCTTACTCGCACGGAAATGTTTTCTTTAAGCCCAAGACAAGAAGCATCTCTACAGGAGTATCAGGATCAAAAGGACCTGCAGCGGGTTTTCTAGACTCCAGCATGTTATCAATTATATTAATGTGGTTCTGTGGATTAAGCTTAAGGCCTGCCGGAGGACAGTATATTTTTACATTATGGAATTCCTCGGACACAGCTTGAGTCCACAGAACACCTGCACCAACGCCCCTAATATATATTTCAAGGACGTCTCGATCGTCTTCCTTGAGAGATTGATAATCTGAAATGTTCATCGCATCTGCGCGATTGACAAACAATGAAAGCACAACAAAAAATGCTAATTTAGATATATTCACTACAACCTCTCAAGAACAACGCTGTGCACGGAATGGCAAAGTTAATCTGACGCATTACTCGCACGGGAAAGTATTCTCCAAACCAAACAGTAGCAGCATCTCTATAGGAGTATCAGACTCAACAGGCTTACCTTCTTCTGAATAAAACTCTATCGTTTTCTCAATTATATCGATGTAGTTCTCGGTGTAAAGGGTAAGCGCGTAGTTAGTGATTATTAAGCGGCCGTCTCAGCCGACGCCTCAATAGTATAAGGCAACAACGCCTCAACGTCTTCAACACAAGTCGCCTGCGGCAGCTCAGTGAATACTCGTT
>Ga0209532_1001609_pt1 | contig 17289 bp, 18 predicted proteins | sample COG_02_FD_184746 | JGI IMG/M metagenome (GOLD analysis project Ga0209532, IMG submission 184746) | Pelagic Microbial community sample from North Sea - COGITO 998_met_02 (SPAdes) (version 2) | ecosystem: Environmental > Aquatic > Marine > Neritic zone/Coastal water | place: Helgoland, sampling... | reverse complement strand
TGGCGCGCGAAGTTTGGATATTGATATTTTAACCGTCGATGATCGTGTCGGGGTGATCGATGGGGTCGCTATACCCCGCGATGAAGTACTTAAGAATGCCTTTGTGCTGCAGCCTCTGGCTGAAATCGCCCCCACGACAGTGCATCCACAGATGGGTATAAGCTTTTTGCAACTGTGGCAGGATTTCGATAAAAATAAGCAAAAGTTGTGGCCGATTGAGTTTATCTGGCGCGGTGAAAATATCACCCGGGCAAAGTAGTTGCCGATTATTGGCCGCAGTTGATTTTTCGCTCACTATAATCAAGCAAGCAACTAATTTTTTGATCAGGGCAGTGACGCCCAAAAAATATTTAAAGGAATAACCATGAAAACATCTCTCGTCAGCTTTTTCTATCTCGCTATTTTCGCCGTATTGCCATCCTGTACCACCTTTGATCCCTACACTGGTGACGAAAAAGCCAGTAAAACAGCCATTGGCGCCAGCATAGGTGCCGGCGTTGGCGCTGTGGTGGCCTATCTAGACAACAAAGATGAAGACAGCCGCAAGCGCAATAAACGCATCTTGGCCGCTGCGGGTGGTGGCGCTGCCATTGGTGGTGGTATCGGCTATTATATGGACGCCCAGGAGGCAAAGCTGCGTCAACAGCTACGTGGTTCTGGCGTCAGTGTCGAGCGGGTTGGAGACAATATCAATCTAATTATGCCGAGCAATATTACCTTCGCCAGCAACAGTGCGGATATTAATGCGAGCTTTTATCCAGTGCTCGACTCAGTGGCCTTGGTGCTCGAAGAGTATGATAAAACCTTAGTCGTAGTTGCCGGCCATACAGACAGTGATGGTGGTGCAGCTTTTAACCAGAATTTATCCCAGCGACGCGCACAATCTGTCTCGGGTTATTTGGTGTCGCAATCGATCTTGCCGGTTAGAATAGAGACCATTGGTTTTGGTGAGCGACAGCCTATAGCAGACAATGGCAGTGCCGCGGGCAAGCAGCTTAATCGTCGGGTAGAGATTACCCTGTTGCCAATTAGTGGCTAAATACCTTTTGGGGCCTGTAGCGGATAGCGCCTGTGGCGCCTCTTAATAAGTTGAGTAGTGATGATAGTCCGACCTTTTAAATCCTCCGATTGGCCCGATGTTTGGGCCATCATTAAGCCGATTTTCCACGCCGGTGAAACATACGCTTTTTCTAATATAAGCGAAACTCAAGCGCATGAGTTTTGGATTCAAAACGTATCGGCAACCTTTGTCGCTGTTGATGAACATGACTGCGTTCTCGGTTCATATTACATAAAACCGAATCAACCACTACTGGGCGCTCATATATGCAACGCGGCCTATGTGGTTGATGAGAATCAGCGTGGAAAGGGTGTCGCATCGATGATGTGTGAGCATTCCCAAGAGGCGGCTTTAAAACAGGGATTTCTGGCGATGCAATTTAACTTCGTTGTGTCAACAAATACAGGTGCTGTAAACCTCTGGAAGAAGCTTGGATTCTCGATTATCGGCGAGATTCCGGAAGCTTTTCAGTCTGCCAATGGCTACGTCGATGCCTTTATTATGCACAAGAAATTGTCGGTGATTTAAAGGTAATAGTCAGCGCCTGTGCGTCCTGTAATGTTACAGGCTGTTTGAGTTGCCGCCATCCACCGCGATGGTTTGACCTGTTACATAGCTGGCATCAACTGCCAAAAAGAACGCCGTTCCGGCAATGTCCATCTCACTGCCAAGGCGACCCATGGGAACATTGTTGAGCACAGAGTTCTGTTTGGCAATATCGTCTTCCTCGTGCTCAGGCCACAGAATTGCACCAGGTGCGACACTATTTACCCGTACATGAGGCGCCATGTCCAGCGCCACTGATTTGGTCATAGCTATATTGCCGGCCTTCGCAATGGTGTAGATCGGGTGGTCCTTAAGCGCCTGCCGGGCATGCATATCAGAGATGTTGACTACGGATCCACGGGCAGCAGTAAGCTGTGGCGCCAAGCCTTGAGTCAGAAAAAACGGTCCTTTGAGATTGCTGTTGATAAGATCGTCCCACTGCTCATTGGTACACTGCTCCAAAGGCGTGGGATAGAAGCTTGAGGCGTTATTTATGAGCACATCGAGACGTCCGATCGAGCCCACTAGCTGAACAATTTTGTCTATACCAGCCATATCATTGAGATCCGCCTGCACCAGCACACAGCTGTCTGTACGCAGCTGATTAAATTTCTCGCAGAGTCGGTCGGCGTCAGCAGCGGAACGGTTGTAGTGAATAATTACGCTGTAGCCGGCGTTGTGAAATAGTTCGGCTGTGACTGCGCCAATACGTCTGGCGGCGCCAGTAATCAGTACTACAGGGGTTGCGCTGCTGTTGTTCATAATTCGCTACTTATTAGGATATTGTTGTTTGATTTCTGACATATGTGCAATACGGCGCATATGCAATTGTCGACCAATCTCGGCACCATCTAGTCCGGCTTCGACAAGGTCGGCAACGCTAATATTGCTGATTCCATCGACTGCCGCACGGAGATAATCCGAAGATGGGTAGGTGCGATCTTCAAAGCCGGTTCTGCCGCGGGCATCAGCCTCGCAACAGAGAATAAAGTCTTCAAGACGGTCGCGAGATTTTAGCGCGCCTACGCCTTTGAGTAGATTGACAATAGTTTCTGGTTTGAGCTCCAGGGCTTTGTGACACATCAGGTGATACTCGGTGACTACCAGAGCTAACTGGCGCACATCATTGGGCACCTTAAAGCGATCGCAAACATCATTGACCAACGGCACGCCACGAGCTTCATGGCCGCGATGGCTGGGCAGTACATGGTCTGGGGTAATACCTTTGCCGAGATCATGAACCAGTACAGCGAAGCGAATTTTGCTGCTGTCGGAGAGCCGAACTGACTGTTGCAGTGCCATCAAAGTGTGGATGCCTGTGTCAATTTCTGGATGATAGTCAGCGCGCTGTGGCACACCAAACAGCCTTGAGACCTCAGGGAAGAGAACATCCAGCGCGCCACATTGACGCAAAACGTCGACATAGACATCAGGTGAGCGCTCGCCGAGGGCCCGTTCAGTTTCTTTCCAAACTCGCTCAGCGACCAAATAATCTAGCTCGCCGCTGCTCGCGATTGCGCTCATCAGCTCAATGGTTTCGGGAGCAATAGTGAAACCCAAATGGTGATAGCGGGCGGCAAAGCGGGCCACCCTTAACACCCTTAACGGATCTTCGGTAAAGGCGTCAGAGACATGGCGGAGGATCTTTTTCTCCAAATCGGCCTGACCCTGGTAGGGGTCATAAAGCTGGCCATCCTCATCTTCAGCCATGGCGTTAATCGTTAGATCTCGGCGCACCAGATCTTCTTCAAGGCTGACATCTGCAGCGGCATGAAAGGTAAACCCGCCGTAGCCATGACCTGATTTGCGTTCGGTGCGGGCCAGAGCATATTCTTCACCAGTGTCAGGTTTAATAAATACCGGGAAATCGTTGCCTACGGGCAGATAACCGAGTTCGACCATTTTTTCTGGGGTCGCACCCACCACCAGCCAATCATTTTCATCACTGAAATAATTGAGTAATTTGTCGCGAACGGCGCCGCCAACTCGATAGATTTTCATGTAGATTTCCAGTGCCTGAGCCAGTGTCTTGACGAGTCTCTGAACTAATTTCTGAATTTAATAGCTCAGCTTGCGGATTGTCTGCGTTTGTATTATTCAGTATTTAAAGCAGTGGGACAGCACTATTGTAAAGCTCGCTGAATTTGAGCTCAATCAATAACCGATTTTGCAGAAGGTTTTTTAACGGTGGGTAAGTAACCCAACAATATCTCAGCAATCAGAGTTTTTGATGAAGATATTGATGGGCTAAAGAGAAATGAACTAGTCTTCGCGACTGGTGATCTCTAATAAATGGTAACCAAACTGGGTTTGAACGGGACCGTGAACCATACCCAGCTCACCGGCGAATACTACGTCGTCGAATTCTTTGACCATTTGCCCTGGGCCGAACTGACCGAGATCGCCGCCGCGGCTACCTGAGGGACAGCTTGAATGTTCACTTGCTACGTTGGCGAAGTCTGCGCCAGCTTCAATTTGCTGCTTTAATGATGCACATTTCTCTTCGCTATCAACCAATATATGTCGCGCGCTTGCTGTGGCCATTCTATTTTCTCCATATTGAATAAGATTAGGGGATTGTTGGCCTGATTATCGTGGCAAAGAGGGCGGATGTAAATTACTCCACTTCCTCGGTGCTGTGGATCAGATCGCGAAGCGCCTGTTTGTCGAGTATTTCTATCTCTTTTTTATTCACGGAGAGGTATTTTTTTCTTTGGAAATGCCCCAGCACGCGGCTGACGGTTTCAACTGTTAGGCCGAGATAGCTGCTGATTTCACCCCTGGACATAGGCAGCCAAATTCGCGTCGAAGAGAGCCCCTGTAGGGCTCGGCGATCAGAGATGCTAAGCAATAGACTGGAGAGTTTTTGCTGTGCCGAGTTCCCTGCCAGCAGCGCAATCAAGCGTTGGTCGGTGTTGATCTCGCGACTGATCAGCTTCATCATATATTTTTGGATCGAGGGTATTGAATTGCCTAATTCATCTAGCTGTTCATAGGGTATTTGGCAGACAGAGGTGGTCTCAAGAGCTATAGCTGTTTTTTGATACTTCTCGTCGGCTAGTCCATCCCAGCCAAATACCTCCCCTGGGAAATAGAATCCAGTGACCTGTTCGCGGCCATCGGAATCAATGCAAAAGCACTTAATTGAGCCGGAGCGAACAGCGTAAATAGAGGTGAACGGATCGCCGTTAAAATACACTCCCTCCCTTGGCTGCAGCGGTTTTTTATGTTGGATAAATTCATCGAGTTTATACAGGTCGTCGGCATCCAGGCCCAGAGGTAAGCAGAGGCTGTTGATACGGCAGGTGTGGCAGCTAAGCGGTCTTTCGAAGCCGACGAATATTTTTTTTGTAGTCTCGATGATTAGAAATCCCTATCAAAAATGAGTCTGCGGCCAGATCTTCACTGGTATCTGGGGACATTAATGCAAATGGTTAGTCACAATATCGTCTAGGTGGCGCAGATCGCGTCCGGCAACCTTTAATCCACCCGTACGCTCAATTTCAGTATAGACCTTGAGTTGATTTACATCAGTCCGATTTTCCTCGTGTTGAGATAATTTGTGCCGTTGGGGCGGTTTGCCTACTACACTGAAACTACGGTAAATAACGCTATTGCGAGGGTTGTAATGAAAAATATGCTGGTTGTGTTAGATGGCTCAAGTAGTGACGAACATGTACTCAGGCAGGCAATTCAATTGGCCGCTACCAGTGGCGGTAATATCCATCTATTTATGACTGTATATGATTCCATTGAGGAGCTTAATCGCTATGTAGGGTTCGACAATTATCAAGAGGTGAAGCAGTCGATACTTGATGAAGCCGAAGTCAAGCTGCGGCGACTCACGGATAAATTTGGCGATCACTTTACATCGACCATGCACTGGGGACGGCGCTGGCACTTTCATGTGATCTCAGAGGCGAAAAAGATCTCCGCCGATCTGGTGATTAAGGCGGTGCAGCGCCATTCTCGTATAGCTGAATTTTTGCATACCCCGGAGGACTGGCATCTACTGCGTGGTGCTAGCTGTCCAGTTTGGTTGGTTAATGACTCCACTGCACAATTAAACAGAGTGGTGGCAGCGTTTAGCACTTTGGATGAAACTGAAAATCATCGACTCTTGGGCGAGCGTGTTTTGCAAAAAGCCAGTGAACTGGCCACTGCTCTGAATATCGAATTACATGTAGTATCGGTGGTCCCAGATTGGTCGCAAACTCAGGCCATTGTTGGGCCTATGCCTGGAATGCCCGGTCAGTTCCCCACTGTGATTGCGGATATGGGTGCACAGGCCTTGGAACATGCTGAAGACGTTATCCGCGAGACGCTTGTCAAACTCGCTATAGATTCAGACGTCATCGAGGTTAGACGTGGTTTTGCTGACATTGAACTTGCGGATGCAGTAGGGGACAGCGGTGCTCTAGTGATTGGCAGTGCAGCAGCGAGAAAGCTCACGGCCAAGGTGGCGGACAAGCTGTTTGGCAATACTTCGGAGAAGGTTATACATCATGTTCGTGGGGATGTTTTGGTCGTTCACTAGTGATGTTTCCGCCGCATGCAGCGGCTCACTAGCGATGGGCCGCTAATCTAACACTGTTCTTTATTACTTTGCTGGCTCATTCCATAGCTCCGCGAGGCGTTTGTCGCGACCACAGCCCCAGCGGTAGTAGTTGTAGCGCACTGGGTTCTTTAGGTAGTAATCCTGATGGTAGTCCTCTGCGGCATAGAAGCGACTCCAGGGCGTGAGCTGGGTGACGATCTCAGTTTTTAAAAGACCGCTGGCAGCGAGGGCATCCTTTGACGATTGGGCGATACTGCGCTGCTCTTCAGTTTGATAGAAAATCTCGCTGCGGTACTGCTGACCGCGATCACAGAACTGACCGCCGTCATCTGTGGGGTCAATAGTCTTCCAAAAATACTCCACCAGTTCGCTGTAGCTGATCGTTTGATCATCATAAATGACTTCGACGGCTTCGGTATGACCACTGCCTCCGGCCGACACCTGTTTGTAGGTTGGATTCTTTAGTTGGCCTCCGATATACCCAGATGTGGCGGACATCACACCATCGAGCTTCTCGAAATCACTTTCTGTGCACCAAAAGCAGCCTCCGGCAAACACCGCGCTCTGTTCCTTGGCAACGGCCTTTAATGTCATAAAGCTGAAAAGACTAAGGGCAATGATGGTGGCGGTAAGGGATCGGTTAAGCTTCATTCTTTTGTTTGCTCCATGATAGTAATTAAGTGACTCAATCTCTTATACACATATTACGGCTTGAACGCAGTCGAGGATTGGAGTGCTAAATCGGCTAGTAGTTTCAGGCAGACAGTTTTGTTCGGGTTTTGTATAGCCCATTTTAGCCACACTTATGTTGCTGGGGTGATTTTGCTGTTGTTGTCTACTCTCGGCAAAACTATTTTTTAACTCATTGAAAAACATGGGTTTTAAGTTCTTGACGAAAACCTGTTTTGGAATTACTTTTTTGCACTGTTGATGAGGTCAGCGCGGTTAGCTGAAACCTGTTGTGGGCTCTAATTTAAAGGTGACTTATGAGCGACGAAATAGAGCTAGATACAGACGACGATTTTGCAGAGCAGCAAGAACCTGTGCTGTCTGAAAAGCGCAAAATGGAGGTTGATCGCGAAGCGCGCCGCCGCTTGGAGGAAAAGCTTGAGCAGGCGCGGCTTAAAAAACAGATCCAAGACTATGATTACGATTTTGACTTAGATTGAAGTCGAAGGTTTCAAGGTAAAAAGCTTGGAATAGAGAGTTAATGACAAAAAGCTTGATCATTTAATAAGATCCCAGGCTCGGTCCTCACGCCGAGCTTTCTGATACTCCCCATCAACATTTTCACTGCGATGCTATGAAGCAGATTTTTACGACATTCCAACCCTAATGTTGGCATAATAGTCAGCGTCAAAAATTCACTTCCCTTGGAAACTATTTGTGTCGCAAGTGCCATTATTGAGTGTTGAAAATCTCGCCTTCGATCGCGATGACAGCTGCCTGTTCTCCGGGGTGAGCTTTTCTGTGGCCGGCGGCGACCTGTTGCAGATTGAGGGTGCCAATGGCAGCGGCAAAACGACCCTGCTGCGCCTGCTTACCGGCTCCCTTCAGCCCAGTGCTGGGGATATTTTCTATCTTGGTCAGTCGTTATCCAAATGCCGTTATGGCTACCTCTCAGATATGCTCTATATTGGCCATCAGCCCGCGGTTAAATTAAATCTCAGCGCCGAGGAAAATCTGCGCTGGATGGTGGCTAGTTCAGCCCAGTCAAATAGCCTATCAGTTCAGGATGCGCTCACTCAGGTTGGCTTGGCTGGATACACGGATATGCCCTGTTACGCTCTGTCTGCAGGTCAGCATCGCCGGGTTGCTCTAGCACGCTTGCTGATCAGCGAGGCGCGCCTCTGGTATCTGGATGAACCCTTCACCTCAATTGATAAGCAGGGGGTGATATTTTTGCAGTCCTGCTTGCAGCAACATGTGGCGAAGGGCGGTGCTGTGATTCTCTCGACTCACCAAGATCTGGCACTCTCCGGCCTCCGTAAATATAAGCTGTTGCCTTCAGTTGAGAGTTTCACCTAATGGCTGGTCAAGCGGCGCGAAAAATGGATAGCGGTTTTGCCGCCTGGTTGCGACGGGATCTACTCTTGGCCTATAGGCGCAGTGGCGAAGTGGCCAGTCCAGTTATATTTTTTATTATGGTCTCGACCCTGATTCCTCTCGGCTTAACGCCAGAAGCGGCACAGCTTGAAAAGGTTGCGGCGGGCATGATCTGGGTGATGGCTCTGCTGGCGACACTGCTGTCAATGGATGGGTTGTTTACCAGTGACTATCAAGACGGCAGTCTCGAGCAGATGCTAATTACTCCCCAGCTATTGCCGCTGCCCCTATTAGGCAAGATAACGGCTCACTGGCTGACTACCGGTCTGCCTCTGACGCTGGTTTCACCGCTGCTCGGATTGATGCTGTCGCTGCCCAGTGTGGGTTATCTGCCGCTGGTCTGCAGTCTGGCCCTAGGCACCGTCTGTTTAAGCTTGGTCGGTGCTGTGGGTGCGGCGCTGACGGTGTCGCTGCGCAAAGGTGGCCTGTTGCTGTCACTGCTGGTAATGCCTTTTTATATGCCAGTGATTATTTTTGGTACGGCGACGGTAAGCTATGCCGTTGATGGATTAAATTGGCTGCCGCCCCTAGCGATATTGGGCGCTATGTTTGCCGCATCAGTGGCGCTGTGTCCTCTGGCTGCTGCAGGGGCGCTGCGCGTTACGGCCAGTAACTAATGAATGAAATAGGTTTGCAGATATGAGTTGGCTTTCTGATAAGTTCTCCAGCACCCTCTCCGGTGGGCCCTCGAAGGAGTCTCTAAGCTGGCAGTGGTTTTATCGCCTCGGGTCACCGCGATGGTTCTATCAGCGCAGTGGTCAGTGGTTGCCTTGGTTGTCTCTGGTGGCACTGCTAGTGTTGGCTACCGGTTTGGTCTGGGGTCTGGCTTTTGCTCCGGAAGATGCCAAGCAGGGCAATAGTTTTAGAATTATTTATATCCATGTGCCAGCGGCGTTTTTAGCCCAGTCAGGCTATTTTATTATGGCTATAGCCGGCGCCATCGGGCTAATTTGGAAGATGAAAATGTCCTATATGGTCATGAAAGCAGCGGCGCCCATAGGTGCTGTGTTGACCTTTATTGCACTGTTTACTGGTGCGGTTTGGGGTAAGCCCACCTGGGGTGCCTACTGGGTCTGGGATGCGCGGATTACCTCTATGCTGATTCTGCTGTTTCTCTATGCCGGTGTCATGGCTCTGCAGTATGCCTATCACAGCGTCGACGCGGCGAGCAAGGCCAGTGCGATTTTGGCCCTTGTGGGTACAGTGAATATTCCGATTATCAATAAGTCGGTGGACTGGTGGTATACATTGCACCAGCCGGCGACGATCAAACTGACGTCGGCGCCGAGTATGCACATGGATATGTTTATGCCTCTGCTGGTGATGATTGTCGGCTTTTATCTGTTTTACGCAGTGGCGCTTATTCTGCACACGCGCAATGAAATTCTCCGTCGTGAACGCAAGACCAGCTGGGTTCGCGAGCTGGTAACTGCCAAGGCGGGGGGCTAATTATGTACTTTGAGAGCTTCGAGGCCTTATTGAATATGAGTGGCCATGGCGTCTATGTGTGGTCGTCGCTTGCAGTGACTTTGGCGGCAATGCTGTGGTTGGTTATTGCGCCATTGTTTAAGCAGCGCGCCCTGCTGCAAGAAGTGAATCGAGATATCCAGCGTCAGCAGGATCGTGAGCTTGCCGCAAAAACAGCATCTTTGTCAGACAGTCATGAGGAAAGTAATTAATGCATCCATTGCGTAAACAACGTTTACAGTTAGTCATACTGCTTGTGGTGTCCGCGGCCTTAGTGATCGGTCTGGTGGTCTACATGCTCCGCGAGAATGGCAATTTCTTTTATACCCCAGCACAGATTGTTTCCGGTGAAGCGCCGAAGAGTACGTTTTTGCGTGCTGGTGGCATGGTGGTAGATGGCTCGGTGCTACGCTCGGATGATTCCCTGTGGGTCCAGTTCAAGATTACCGATGGTGTCGAGATGCTGACTGTCGAGCACACCGGTATTCTTCCAGATCTGTTTGCTGAAGGCGAGGCCGCTATTGCCTCCGGCAAGGTCGATGAAAATTTGGTGCTCCAGGCGACCCAGATTTTGGCCAAACACGATGAAAAATATACCCCTCCCGAAGTGGCGGATGCGATGAATGCGGCCTATCAGGCGAAGCAAGAAGAGCAGGGCGGGAGCTATAAATGATTGCTGAATATGGTCACATAGCACTGATTATTGCTCTCTGTCTCTCTGTAGCTCAGGCGATTGTTCCCATGGCTGGTTCCTTTGCCGGCTATCGCAGCTGGATGCGTCTTGGCCACTCGTTGGCTCTTGGCCAACTTGTCTTTGTGGCGATATCGTTTGCCTGTTTAACTGCGGCGTTTGTGCAGGATGATTTCTCTCTGCAGTACGTGGCGGATAATTCCAATACCCTGCTGCCAACGCAATTTAAGGTTAGTGCAGTATGGGGTGCTCACGAGGGCTCGCTGCTACTTTGGGCGTTGATACTTGCGGTCTGGTCTGCGGCGGTGGCGATCTTTAGCGGCCATCTGCCGCTAGTGCTCTCATCGCGAGTGCTGTCGATTCTCGGCGCCATCTCTGTAGGCTTTGGTCTGTTTATTCTTTTAACCTCGAATCCTTTTGCGCGAATTCTGCCGTTCTCTCCCACCGAGGGCGGCGATCTCAATCCGCTGCTGCAAGATTTCGGTCTGATTGTCCATCCTCCTATGCTGTATATGGGGTATGTTGGCTTTTCAGTGGCCTTTGCCTTTGCTGTGGCGGCGCTGATTGGCGGTCAGTTCGATAGCGCTTGGGCACGCTGGGCGCGACCCTGGATTAATAGTGCCTGGGTATTTCTTACCATCGGTATCACCCTTGGCAGCTGGTGGGCTTACTACGAACTGGGTTGGGGCGGCTGGTGGTTCTGGGATCCGGTGGAAAACGCCTCGCTGATGCCCTGGTTGGTTGGAACCGCCCTGGTACACAGTATTTCGGTGACGGAAAAGCGGGGCGCCTTCCGCAGCTGGACCTTACTGTTGGCTATTTTGGCTTTTTCTCTCAGTCTTCTGGGTACTTTTTTGGTGCGTTCAGGGGTGCTGACGTCGGTACATGCCTTTGCCAATGATCCAGAGCGCGGTATCTTTATTCTCGCTTTTCTTGGATTGGTGGTGGGTAGTTCACTGTTGCTGTTTGCTCTTCGAGGGCCGGTTGTTCAGCGTCAACAGGGCGATGCCGAGGTGGTTAGTTACAGCGGCCTTTCTCGAGAAATGATGCTGTTGTTGAACAATGTCCTGTTGGTTAGCGCCATGGCGATGATTTTGATTGGCACACTCTATCCTCTTATAGCGGATGTCTTGGACCTGGGTAAGATTTCCGTTGGGCCTCCCTACTTTAACGTCTTCTTTGTCCCTATGACTCTGGGTCTGATGGTCGCCATGGGCTTTGCAGTGTTCTCTCGCTGGAAGAAAACTGACGCTAATATGCTTCTTCAAAAGGGCATGGTGCCGTTTCTGATCAGTCTCAGTGCGGCGCTGATATTGCCGCTATTTTTGGCTGAGAGTATGTCTTGGGCGACCTATTCGATTACCGCTGCAATTACCCTCGGCGCGAGCTTTTGGGTCGTGACTATGAGTCTTGAAGATCTGTGGCAGAAGTTGGATCGCGGTTCTTCTAAGTCGGGATCCAGATTAATAAATATTACTAAATTGCCCGGCAGTTACTGGGGAATGCAGGTCGCCCATATAGGTATAGCCGTCTGCGCCCTTGGGGTTGGCTTAAGCTCGGTGTACGACGTGCAGAAAGATGTGCGGATGGTGCCCGGAGATCGCGCGGAAGTGGCAGGCTATGAGTTTGTTTTCGATAGTCTCGATTTTGTTCAGGGTCCTAACTATGGTGCCAGTCGTGGGCAGATTAGTGCCTATAAAAATGATCGCCTGGTGGCTGTATTGCACCCAGAGAAACGCAAGTATGAAGCTCGCAATCAGGTAATGACCGAAGCGGCTCTGGATGCTGGCCTGACTCGAGATCTCTATGTCTCTCTCGGCGAGCCGCTCAAAGGTGATGCCTGGGCTATTCGCCTGCATGTGAAGCCTTTTGTCCGCTGTATCTGGTTGGGCGGCTTAATGATTGGTCTGGGTGGTCTGCTATCGGTGATGGATAAACGCTATCGTCGACGTCAGTCGCGCACTCTAGCAAAAGCGCAATCAGGAGCAACAGCGGTAGAGGTCGGGGCACAATGAATCGGCTAACCCTGTTTATTCCCTTTGCTCTCTGCCTGGCCCTAGGCACCTTTCTCTTTTTTAGCCTTGGCAAGGACCCTTTGGATCTGCCTTCAGCTCTGGTCGGCGAACCCTTTCCAGACTTTGCTCTCGAAGAATTACACCAGCCTGAGCGTCAAGTTAGCATCGATGATTTTGATAGTCAGGTGCTGCTGGTTAATGTTTGGGCGACCTGGTGCTTTGCCTGTCGCATTGAGCATCCCTGGCTAAACAGTCTAGCTAAAGATGGCGTGGTTATAGTCGGTCTCAATTACAAAGATCATCGCAAATTGGCTCAGGACTGGCTGCAAGAGCGAGGTGACCCCTATCAGTTTTCAATCTTTGATCCCCGCGGTGTGCTGGGTATTGATCTGGGTGTCTACGGCGCGCCGGAAACCTATCTAGTCGATGCCGAGGGGATTGTTCGTCATCGCCGTGTGGGTGTGGTGGACGAGCGGGTGTGGAATGAGGAGTTCCGCGATCTGTATCAGCAGTTAGTGGATGAAGCCAATGCAGAGTAGTGTCAGGCCGAGTTTGGGCTTGTTGAAACAAGTTGGCTTATTCTTATTGCTGTCTAGCACCGCCATGGCGGTTGAAGATGTAGTCAGTTTTTCCGATGAATCTCTGCGCCCCCGCTATCAACAATTACTTCAAGAACTGCGCTGTCCCAAGTGTCAAAATCAAAATTTGGCAGACTCTAATTCGGCGATTTCGCAAGATCTGCGTGCTGAAGTGCAGCGTCTGCTAGAGCAGGATTTGAGCGATACTGAGATCAAAGACTATCTAAAAAATCGCTACTCAGAATTTATTCTCTACCGGCCAGAAGTGAATCGCGCCACTTGGTTTTTATGGGCTGCGCCGGTGGTACTAGTGGTGCTGGGCGGATTGATTGTCCTGCGCCTATCGCGGGCCAAGAAGCTAGGCGACAGTCAAGAAGCCGATATACCTGTGCGCAGTGCTGATCAACAGCAGCGTCTCGATAAATTATTGAATAGCCCTAAACAAGGAACTGACTAATGAGTCTTGGACTCGTCACAGCAATACTAATCCTGGGTAGCATACCCTTCGTCGCGCTGCCGTTTTATACCGCCAGAAATCGAGAGCAGGCTGAAAATAGTTCTATTGAGGAAGCCGAAAACATTGCCGAGCAGGCCAATATTGATATTTTTCGCGATCAGCAGCTGCAGTATCAACAGCAGGTTGATCGTCGTGAGATCAGTGCCGAACAGCAAGCCCAGATGTTGATCGAGGCCGAGCAGCTGTTGTTAAACAACACTGCAGCTGTGCAGCTTCAGCGAGTTGCTTCAAAGGGCTCGTTAAACAAGATGGCGAAGGGCTTTTGGTTACTGCCGGTTTTAATCGTGGCAATTTCTCTCTCTAGTTTGGCGATATATCGCAGCCTGGGTTCCGGAATTGATCAGCAGATTGCCGAGACACTTGCTGAACGCATGGTTAATCAGCAATCTCAGATGACTCCAGCGTTGATTGCCAGAATCGCTGAGCGGGTCGAGCAGCGCCCCGATAATCTCTACTACTGGACTATTCTGGCTGAAGATGCGGTTGCAGCCAGCAAGATGCTAGCGGCATCTGACTATTTTGCTGAGGCACTGCGGATTCAGCCGAATGAACCCTACCTTTTGGCTCAGTACGCACAGGCACTCTTTTTTGTCGATGCCAACCGCTTTTCCGATCGGGTGATTGCGGCGCTGGACCAGGCCTATGGGGCGGACTCTCAGAATCAAACTGTATTGGGACTCAAAGGTATTCAGGCATTTCAAGAAGCAGATTACTCCCGCGCTATAAGCTATTGGCAGGGCGCTGCTCGTGGACTAAACCCAGCGGGTGACAGTTGGAAAGCCTTGCAGGGTGGAATTCAACAGGCGCTGCAGTTGGCTGGTGATATGCCGACGGATAGCGACGCAGTGACGGTCAATCTCAAACTGAGCATAGCGCCAAGTATTCAGTTTGAGCCAAGCCAGTTAGTCTTTGTGGCGATTGTCGAAGCCGACGGTCCGCCAATGCCTTTAGCAGCGCGCAAGCTGCTGGCCGGTGAATTACCGCTTGAGCTAACACTCAGTGACAGCGATGTGCTGATGGCCGGCCGCAGTCTCGCCGATAAAAACATCAGGGTGGTGGCAAGGTTGTCCAGCACTGGAAGTGCTACACCTCAGCAAGGTGATTGGCAGGTGATTAGTGATGTGGTCACGAGCAGTTCTGCAGACCTTCAATTCTCGTTAGAGATTGCCTCGCCCTACGCACAGTAGGGCCTTTTCTCAGGTTATTTTGAGGTTCTCCTGGACGCTTCTGACGTTCAGTGGAGTGAGTTTTTATTTCTGTTTTGTGTCGGTGCCTGAACGTGTAGAATAAAGGTCATTTTCAGGCAGTGATTGATCTTGGTTGCGCACTGTCTATATGATTGTTCACATGACTTATTACAGAAAAGACTGAATACCTATGCGGCTTAAATCGATAAAACTGGCTGGATTTAAATCCTTCGTCGACCCGACATCAGTCCATTTTCCAACTAATCTCTGTGCCGTCGTCGGCCCCAATGGCTGTGGCAAATCCAATATTATCGATGCCGTTCGCTGGGTGATGGGTGAGAGCTCTGCAAAGAACCTTCGCGGCGAGTCCATGACCGATGTTATTTTCAATGGCTCTGGTGGTCGTAAGCCTGTTGGCCAAGCGTCTATTGAACTGATCTTTGACAATTCCGAAGGGCGCATCGTTGGCGAATATGCCTCTTACTCCGAGATTGGCATCAAGCGTAAAGTGACCCGAGATGGTCAGTCCAACTACTATCTAAATGGCAGCAAATGTCGCCGCCGTGATATCACGGATATTTTCCTTGGCACCGGTCTAGGACCGCGTAGTTACGCGATTATTGAGCAGGGCATGATCTCCCGCCTAATTGAGGCCCGTCCGGAAGAGCTGCGGGTTTATATCGAAGAAGCCGCAGGCATTTCCAAGTACAAAGAGCGTCGCCGGGACACCGAAAACCGTATCCGCCGCACCATGGAAAATCTTGAGCGTCTCACCGATATTCGCGACGAGCTAGGTCGCCAATTAAGCCGTCTTGAGCGTCAGGCCAAAGCGGCCGAAAAATACTCCGAGTACAAAAAAGAAGAGCGCCAATTATCCGCTGAGTTGCTGGCTCTGAAATGGCGTGGTTACAACGTCTCGGCCATGGAACAGAAACAGGTCATTGGCGAGCTTGAAATTGAGCGTGAGCGCATTGTTACCGAGCGTATTGGCTGTGATACCTCAATTGAGAAATTGCGCACTCAGTCAGCTGACCTAAACGATACCTTCAATGAAGTGCAGGGGCGCTTCTATAAAGTTGGCGGTGATGTTGCCCGCATTGAACAGGCTATTGAGCACGCCCAACAGCGCGCCTCGGAACTGCACAAAGATCTTGAGCAGACGGAACGCAACTTTACCGAATCCGAGCAACACCTCAACGCCGATATTCAGAAAGCCGCCGGCTGGCAGGCAGAATTCGATCAGTTGGCACCCGCTCTCGAACTGGCTCGCGAAGCCGAGGCTGTTTCATCGGAAACCTTACAGGCTGCCGAAGAATCCATGCAGCAGTGGCAGCAGGCTTGGGACGAGTTTAATCAGACCTCTGCTGCACCGCGCCAGCAAGCTGAAGTTCAGCAGTCACGCATCCAGCATCTCGAGCAGTTGATGCGTCGTCTCAGCGAACGCCACGATAATCTCGCCACTGAAGCTAGCAGTTATTTAGCCAGCCCAGCTGAAGAAGAGATGGCACTGATTCAAGAACAGCTCAGCGATGCAGAGCAGGCTCGCGAAGGTATCGAAAATCAACGTATAGAAAACAGTGCGCAGATTGAAAGCGCCCGCGGCAGCGTCAAACAGCTCAGTGTTGAGTTGGATCAGGCCCGCAGTCAGCAGCAGAGTTTAAATGGCCGTCGTGCCTCTCTCGAAGCTCTGCAGCAAGCAGCGATGGGTGACGACGCAGAAAAAAAATGGCTCGACTCAAAAGGTTTGGGTTCCAACCCGCGCCTCGTGGATTCGGTCAAGCCGGACCATGGCTGGGAAGTGGCCGCCGAGACCGTCTTGGGCAGCTATCTACAGGCTGTTGCAGTGGACGATGTGGTAGCCAATATCGGTCTTCTCGATGATTTTAAAAAGGGTGAGTTGCTGTTGATTGGCAACGTCAGTCAGGCGGCTGCCAGCGGTAACAAGGCCAAACTACTGAGCGATTTGGTTAGCGGTGACGCAGTGCAAGGTCTGCTGGGCAATATTTACGCAGCTGAAACACTGGCTGAAGCGGTCGCCTTGCAGCCGTCTCTGTCGCCGATTGAATCAGTGGTTACCCGCGAGGGTATCTGGCTGGGCAATAACTGGTTGCGCGTGGCCCGGGACAAAGATGCCACAGCCGGTGTGCTTAAACGCAAGCAAGAGTTGCTCAGCATTGGCGAGCAAAAGCAGACCCTAGACAAGCAAATTGGCGAATTAGAAACGCAGCGTCAGAGCACTGAAAATAAACTTCAAGAGCTGGAAGCGCAGCGCCAGGAAATTGCTGGCAGTGTTGCCCAGCAGCAGAGCACCTATGCAGACCTGCGCTCTAAACTCAGTGGTTTTCAGGTTCAGATCGAACAGCTGAAAGCACGTAAAGAGCGGGCCGATAAAGAACTTGCCGACGTTCATCACCAACAGCTGTTGGAGCAGGAAAATCTAGCCGAAGCACGTCAGTTGCTGCAACAGTCCATCGAAAAAATGGAGGCCGATACCGAGCGTCGTGAGAGCTTGGTGGAACAGCGTGAAGGTTTTCGCGAGCATCTGGATACAGCCCGCGAAAACC
>Ga0209532_1001606_pt1 | contig 17303 bp, 16 predicted proteins | sample COG_02_FD_184746 | JGI IMG/M metagenome (GOLD analysis project Ga0209532, IMG submission 184746) | Pelagic Microbial community sample from North Sea - COGITO 998_met_02 (SPAdes) (version 2) | ecosystem: Environmental > Aquatic > Marine > Neritic zone/Coastal water | place: Helgoland, sampling... | reverse complement strand
TACGTTTAGATTCGAACTTAAGGGGCAGTGCCCCATGCGTAGGTATTTGACCGCCTAAAAATAGGGGTTACTGCGCCTGATCCATGCAATTGAGCCGCAGGCCCACGGACCGCCCCCCCCAATCCCAGGGCCCCGCGTCTCGGACCACGGGCCTTTAGTGTTAGAGTAGTAAAATCATTTGAGGGTGATTTTGTTTGGTAACGCCATCTCTATTCACGCATCAATTTCAAGCTGAACCGTGCTGCTGTTCTCGCTGAGTGGCGTCAATTGTTGAGCGCATAGATTTAGGCTGTGCTAGCAATCCGATGCGAGTTCTTATTAGTCTGACAGCGCCCTATGGAACCTTATTGCGCCTTTGCCAGCATTATCTGGCCCAACATATCCTCGCTCCGCACCCAAAGCTGCCATGGAGGCATCTATGATGTCCGTGCCACACCTGTAGTTGAAGCGAAGGCGTATCGTCTGAACATCAGCCCGGGCAGACAAGCCTTCGAGCAGTGAGGGTTCCGCTCCTGCAAACCCGTAGTCGTCGAGGATCGTGGACAGATAGAACCACCCCCAGCCGATGACCTTGAGATAAGTGAAGTCGGTCTGCCACAGCTCGTTCGGTCTAGTTGTCTTGTCGCGGAACTCATCGGCCGCGCAGATCACCACGTGGGCCGGTGCCGTGATCAAGTCTTCGGCTTTGAGGAGGCGATACGCTGAAGATTCAGAGATAAAATACCGCTTCTCATCGGTGTATTTGACCGCCAGTTCCCGGGGCGTCAGATCTTCGTGGTCCAGCGCGAACTCGACAAAGGCTTCACGGACATAGGTCTCCGGCAAGCTTCGTGTAATGCTGGCGCCTATAAACGCACATTGCTTGTAGATTTAATCACCAACCCGCAACTGCTTTGGTCTCAAGAAATTCACTTATCCCCGCCGCTCCACCTTCACGGCCGTTGCCAGACTGTTTCACGCCACCGAAAGGCGCGCCAGCGGCCAAGGGCGCGCCGTTAATATGCACCATCCCTACACGAAGGGCACAGGCCACGCGACGGCAGCGTTCCATGTCGCTTGAATTTATGAAGGCCGCCAGCCCGTAGTCGGTGTCATTCGCCATGCGCAGCGCATCCGCTTCGTCTTTAAACGGCGTAACAGAAAGCACCGGACCGAACACCTCTTCGCGCCAGATCGTCATGGTTTCGGTCACATCTGCGAAAACGGTCGGACGCACGAACCAGCCCTTTTCCACACCATCGGGTCGTCCGACGCCCCCCGTCAAAATCCGTGCGCCCTCCGTGATTGCTCCGCTGATGTAGGATTCCACTCGCATCATCTGGGTTTGGGAGATTAGCGGGCCGAGATGGTCGCCATGCCTGTCGGGCAAGTCCACCGTGAATGCGCTGGCAGTTTGTGCAATCCGTGCCAGCACCTCATCATAGACCGAGGCTTCTACAAGCAAGCGTGTCGGGGCGTTGCAGTTCTGCCCAGTGTTATGAAAACACCCGCCTACGGCGCGGTCCACCGCAGATTCCAGTTCAGCATCGGCAAATATGATGTTTGGAGATTTGCCCCCGAGCTCCAGAATAACGCGTTTGATCGTCTGAGCCGCGACCGTAGAGATTGCGCGCCCGGCACGGGTCGAGCCCGTGAAAGATACCATTCCCACCAGCGGGTGGCTGGTCAGAGGGGCGCCTACGGTTGCGCCATCGCCTTGCAAGAGGTTGAACACGCCCGCCGGGGCGCCGATCTCTGCCACCGCCTCGGCCAACTGGATCGCAACGAGCGGCGAAATCTCGGAAGGTTTTAGAACAGCGGTGCAGCCAGCTGCCAAGGCCGCTCCCAATTTCAGCGTGACTTGTGCAAGTGGCCAGTTCCAGGGCGTAATCAACGCGGCAACCCCGACAGGCTCATGCAGGATGTGCTGTGTTAGGTGATCGGTGTGAAACGGATGGCCCAGATCCATATCGAGTAACGCAGAGGAGATCGTTCTGAGTTCGTGGATCGCTCCCCGAGCCTGCTGCGTGATGGCCTGATCGATCGGCGCGCCCAGTTCGGCGCTAATGGTTTGCCCCAGCGCCTCTTCGCGTGCGCTGAGCCCGTCCGCAATGGCGTCGAGCAGGTCGATCCTCTCTTGTTTCCCGGACCGCGCCCAATTGGGGAACGCCTTCGCCGCGCTATCAACAGCATCGTCGACCTGTGCCGGCGTTGCCCAAGTTATGTGGCGAATAATCTCTTCAGTTGCGGGATTGATTATCGCGTGACGCTGGCCGTCAGGGTCGCTGGCCCACTTTCCGTTGATGAAATTCGATCTGGTCATTTTGCGTTGTCTCTCCAAGTGGCCTGCGTTTATCTGAATAGATGACTTGAGGGTCAGGTCCGTGCCTTCTCGAAGGCGCTCCAAGCTTTTTCGAACGCCTCGAAATCAAACCCTTCTGTGCGGGCCGGCTCGAGTACGAGTTTTTCCGTCGACTGCATTTTCCGGATTGCATCGCTTAGGTGGTTCACCACTTCGGGCGGGATCACCACCGCGCCGTGGCGATCAGCGTGAACCAGGTCGCCGGGGCGCACATCCAGCCCCATGATGCGCACGGGCTCGTTGATGCTGCGCACATGAACGTAACCGTGGCTCGGCCCTATGCTGCCCGCGACAACCGGAAAGTCCGGGGCCATGTCGCCAAGATCGCGCATGACGCCATTGGTCAGCGCGCCGGACATGCCAAAGCCCTTGTGGATCGTGGTGTTTACCTCCCCCCAGTAAGCGCCGATTGCATTTGGATAATCTAAATCCTCAACCACAGCGACCGACGGCTTGGGCCCTACGGACATCGCATGGTAGTACGCCATGCGACGAGTGCGGATGGTGGCGGGGTCTTCACTAGGCGGGGCGACAGCGGCGATCTGAGCGGTCACGGCATAGCCCACTATCACGCCGGTGAGGTCGCTGGCGTACATTGTGCCTCGGGTGAAGGCCTTGAAGCCACGCTTGCCCTGCGCCACCTCGATGGCATTGCAAACAGTGGGGGTATCGACGCTGCGCAGCAACTTCAAAAGGTTATTTTCCATCAGTCCTCTAGCCAGCGGATCAGGGCCGCCGTAGTAAGTTCGGGTTGTTCAAGCGTGGGCAGGTGGCCCGCGTCTTCGATTATTTCCAGTCGGCTGTTCGCTAACAGTCCGTGCATTAGTTCATGTCGCTCCAAGGGGCAGAGACTATCGTACCGCCCGCATAGGACCAGCGACGCGCCAGTATAGGCTGCAAGTGTTTCCTGTTGGTCTGGTCGATCGCGCAAGGCATAGGATTGATTAAGAAAAACTTGAGGCCCGAGGCCCATAGCCATGTCCATGCAGAGATCGAGGATCTCTTGCTTGCGGGGGCTGTCGACAAGGTAGTTGGGCTTCATCTCGTCGCGCATGACCGCGCCCAGACCGCCAGCCTTAACCGCCTCCATCTGCGTTCCCCGACGGATCTTGATTGCGTCCAGTTCCGCACGTGGGTTGGTGTCGAGCAGTGCCAGACGGTCCACCCGATCCGGGGCCTGCCTCAACAGCTCCATCGCCAGAATGCCGCCCATGGATAGGCCTGCCAGCGCAAACCGTGGCGGGGCGATTGCTAGCACCTGTCGTGCTAGGTCTTGTATACTATTGCCGCTATCCGTGGGGGCGGTCATGATCGGCCGTCGGCCAGAGATCGCGGCGATCTGGGGAAAGAACAGCCGGGCGTCGCACATCATGCCCGGCAGCAGCAGAAGTGGCGTCATTCGCGTGCCCCCGCCCGTGCTGCGCCCTCAGACAGCGCTGCCAGCTTGGCATAGGCAATCTCGGGGTCGACCGCGCCAAAACCGGCGAAGGTGCCAAAACCGCAATCGCTGCCCGCAATCACGCGGTCAGAGCCAACAACATCTGTAAAGCGTTGAATTCTCTGTGAAACAAGATCTTGATGCTCCACAAAATTGGTTGTGGTATCGACAACGCCGGGAACGAGGATCTTGTTATCGGGGATGTCGGTCTTGCGGTCGCGAAAAACGCTCCATTCATGGCCATGGCGAGGGTTCGAGGTCTCAAACAGCACATAGCGCGATTTGGTGGACATCAGCGTGTCGAACATCTTCGCCATAGGGATGTCGCAGCAATGTGGGCCTTCGTAATTTCCCCAGCAGATGTGAACCCTTACACGATCCTGCGGCACGTTTTGCAGGGCGTGATTCAAGGCCTCTACATGCAGGTTGGCGACCTTAAGGAACTCTTCGTCCGACAGATCGGTGAAGAGCATATGACGGCTCAGTGCGAGATCCGGGCAATCGAGTTGCAGGTCCAGCCCGGCGGCAATGATCGTCTCATATTCCGCCTTCATTGCATTGGCCAGGGCTGCGAGGTAAGCCTCGCGGGTCTTGTAGAATTCATTCTGCAAGAACAGTGAGATGACGCCGGGGCTGGCGGCGTTCATGAATCCGCGCTCAACACCGTGGTGGGCCATTGCGGCCGTGAAGTTCGCGATGTCCTTTTCCAGCTCGCCCTGACCTTTAGAGCGTACCTCGCCGGTGCACTTCGGTCTCACATATCGGGGGGTGCCACCGGAATCCGCGATTCTTTTGAGAAAGCTGGGAAACATTTTGAGATCTGCAGGAGCGTTTCTTGGGCCATTGCCGGAAAAGCCGGTGTAGCGATCCTTGACATAAGTTGCGTAGCTGATTTTCGACGTCTCACCGTCTGATACGATATCGATCCCAGCATCCTTCTGTTTTTTCACGCTGTTTGAAACGGCCGCCGCCATGCAGGCATTAAACGCGGCCGCATCAAAGGGTTCTTCACGCTCGCGGGCGAAGATGAAATCAACCACATCTTGGGTGCGCGGCAAGCTGCCCACATGGGTCGTCAAGATCCGGGTCATGTCTGGTCTCCTCGAACGTGAAAATCGGGTGCGCCAAGTTTGCACCAATTGCAAAGCCTCTAGGGATGTGGAGAAATGTGGCTGCGCTCGGAAGTGCAGCCACCAGTTTGGTTATCCCCGCCAGCTCAACCCGGCCGGATCGTCGGTGGCGGTAATGTGATAAAGTGCTGCCTCGCCCGTCATCGAGGGCACCGCGCTATGAGCGAGGTTTTCGGGCACCGACATGGTGTCGCCAGGGGCAAGGGTGGCGCTGCCACCATCCCAATTGACCTGCCAATGGCCCTTGACCGGCATCAAGACCGAGGGGCGATTGTGGCTGTGCTTCTTTCCTGTCGTCGATGCACGTGTGATGAAATCAACCTCAAATCCGGGTTTATCCCGCATGAGCCCCATTTCGCCGATCACTTTGCAGGGGCGTTTGTCAGCCAGAGCGACCATGTCCCAGTAGCGGGCGACGTGGTTGGGCAGGACCTCTGCGGTAGTCGGTTCGGGCCGCTTGGCCAATTCCGCGTCGCTCATCAATGGCATCGGATTGATGCCTGTGGGTAGATGTTCGCCTCTCTTGCTGTCATAGAGCTTGCCATTCTCGCCGAGAACCAGGCCATGTTCAGCCGCGTCTTCGATCACTTGTGGCGCCCACATGACGCCACCGCCTGCATCGTCACCGCCAAGAATTGCCATGATCATACCGTAGTCGTTGCCGATATTCTCAAACCCACGGAAAACACCTGTCGGAATGTTGAAAATGTCGCCTTCTTCGAGCGTGACTTCCCCGGCGTCTCCCCAGCGGCCCCAGAAAAACCGCCAGCGCCCAGACAGGACAAAGAACGCCTCAGCCGTACGGTGATCATGCAGACTGTTTCGGCATTTCGGCGGCTGGCCCGCGGCGCCGATGTTGAAGCCGTGGGGAATAGTGATGTGCACGTGCTGGTCGGGCGCTTCCGACACGCCGCCGCCAATGATCGTGAAGTTTTCTTTTTTGTCGCTGCCCGGCGTGTGGGCGTCGATAAAGGCGGTCTTACAGGGTTGCAGATCGCCATACCGAACGATGCGAGTTTCCATATCTTTTGGTGTCATGTCTTTGTTCCTTGCGGTTTAGTTTTCTGAATAGTTTATGCTTCAGAATACATGGCCTGGCGGGTGCGGATTCAGGCGTTCAGCGCGGCGTGCCTGAAACAACATGTGAAGCCGCTGGGTGCCCTCGAACTGGTTCATCTATGATCGCCCGTTTGCAGCAGAATCTGCTTCCAGATCGCGGTTTCGTCGAATAGCGTAAATTCGCGACGTAATCCCCAAGGGCCGAATTCGGCGTGGGACATACCAAGTACATAGACTTCGGCCCCGGAGGGCGCTCCAAAGACGCCCCAACCGTCGTGCTTGCCATGCAGGCTCCAACGAATGGCCGCTCGGGGCGGCATCATCCGGTCGTTGCGGCCGATTTGATGGTCAATGGTGAATTGCGCATCGGGGAAAGAGGCGCGCAGACCCATCCAGAATCGATCCACTGCCTCGCGCCCATGGCCGGTAGTGCCGCCCGGGATCTCGGATTGGATTGCGCGATCGTATTCACGCGAAATGGCGGTCATGTCAGCGCCCATGATGCGGTTCAGCAGGTCAGCGTAGCGCTGGCCCCACTCATTGTCATTGCCGCGCCCCTTGTACGGACCCTCAAGGTCGTTGTTGGGGGTCAGTGGTCTGGCGCAACGTTCTGTCCCGCCTTCGCGCGCAATGAGGTCACGGGCATAGTCCACAGGATTCCAGCCCATCTGACGTACTATAGCGCCCTGATCGCGAACCAACCATTCGTCGTTGATCTGATTGTCGATGGCATGGCAGTCGGCGATGATCCGGTAGGTCAGTTTCGTCCCAGTCGCCTTGCCATAGACGCCATCACCAAGATGGGTTGCGGTCGACAGAATGCGATGAGACGACAGCATGCCGTCCTTGGGGGTGCCTGACCAGATCACGTCCTGACCCAAAAGTTGCCGATCGGGAAATTCGGCCAGCGTGGCCATCGTTGCGCCGATAACGCCCTTGTTCCCGGTCGACACCGCTCCGGGCGTGCGCACGACGATGTCGTTTGCGTAGTAGTCATGTAGAGTCGCGATGTGGCGATTTTCCCATATTTCCTTAGTGATGCCGAGGATATAATCGGGAAAATCTTTAAATTTGGGATCAAAACCCTTCATGTCTTCTATCCTTCAGGAATGTGAGAGGAACTGCGCAGTATGAGGGACCCCTCTATCTCGATGCGCTCGGGAGTTTCTTCGCCGGAATCGATCATACGCAGCATAAGGTTGACGGTGCTTTCCACCATGCGGTTTAAAGGTTGCCGGATCGTAGTCAGCTGATAGGCTCCCCATTCAGCTAGGGGCACATCGTCATAGCCAACGATCGAGATGTCGCGCCCTGGCACCAGCCCATGTGCACGGACCACATCCATCACACCAAAGGCCATGTGATCGTTGCCTACGAAGATGGCGTCTGGGATGACGGTACCGGATAGCATCCTCTCGGTGCAGTCCATTGCCACGTCTCGATCAAACATGCCATCCATGACTGAGAAGGGATTGCGGCCAGCGCTATTCATTTCCACAAGGAAGCCCGATTGCCGATCGCGCCCGGTAGAACTGCCCTGCCACCCCGCAATATGGGCGATACGTTCGTGCTCTCCGTCCAGTAAGAACCGTGCCACTTTGCGCCCGCCCAAGATGTTCGCGGACGTCACGCTGGACAGGCCCACGCCGTCCTGCGCGCGGTTGAATAGCACCGTAGGTATTCCCGCTTTCCGTACCTCGTCCGCCAGTTTGGAGGTGATGGAGACCGAGGCGGCAATGATGCCATCGACCTGGTAGGCCATGAGATCCTGTATGACGGCTTCGACGCCCTCGACCGTATTTGGAGCGGTGAAAATCAGGATATGGTACCCCTGCGCCTGAAGCGCGTTCGACAGCCGTTCAAGTGCGAGCGGGTAGAACTGGTTTTCTAGGTAAGCCACTACAAGACCAATTATGCGCGAACGACCGGTGATCATGGCGCGCGCTAACACGTTCGGGCGGTAGCCAAGCTCGGTTGCGGCTTTTAGGACTTTGTCCTTTGTTCTCTTGGAGGCAGACGCGCCTGGAGTGAATACCCGGCTGACGGCCGACTGGCTGACCCCAGCCAATCGCGCCACGTCGAGGGATGTAGCTTTGTGATGTTCGTCTGTCATTCTGCCGTCCAGCCCCCGTCCACCATCAAGGCTGCGCCAGTAATCAGCGCCGAAGCATCGGATGCGAGGAACACAACCGCACCCATGATGTCCTCGACTTCGCCGGGTCGGCCCAGTTTTATTTTTTCTCTGATCCATGCCGCCCGTTCGGGGTTGTCGAAGGTCGCTTTGGTCAGCGGGGTCAGGATGAAGGTCGGGCAGATCGTGTTCACGCGGATGCCTTTGGGCCCCCACTCGATGGCCATGGATTTAGTGAAACCTTCGACCGCATGTTTGGTAGCCGCATACACCGCTCGGTCGACTCCACCGACTTGGGCCATTTGGCTAGAGATATTGATCAGCGTCCCGGGCTTGCCCGCCGCGTTCAGCACTTTGGCCACTGCTCGGGTCAGAAAATAGGCGCCCTTGATATTAAGGTCGCTCACTGCGTCGAAATCAGCCTCGGTCGTCTCGAAGGCCGGGCTGTGGCGGGCCATTCCGGCGGAATTTACCAGGATATCGAAGGGACCATGTGCCTCGACGGCAGCTTCGGTCGCGGCCACGTCGGACACGTCCAGAGCCAGTGCCTCTGCGTTGTGACCCACGGACTGCAGGCTATGCACCAAACTGGCCAGTTTGTCCGTTCTGCGCGCGGCAACGACCAGACGCGCGCCCGCTTCTCCAAGGGCGGCCGCGCAGGCCAGCCCGATCCCGGAAGTGGCTCCAGTCACCAGTGCGCGCTTGCCATCAAGCCGAAATGACGGAGTGCGTGGCAGGGTCATGAAAACTGGCCTTCTGATAAGGTGATAGGGCCAAGGTTGCGGGCCTTGTTAAACTCGCTCATCCGGCCCAGAACATCCACGCCCAGCTGCCTGTAAATGTCGAGAAGGTCAATCAAAACCCAGTTTTCGCGGATCAACCCGTCTTCGACGCGCCAAAAGTCAAGCGACCGCATGAGGATCTCGCGTCCTGACGGCGCGAGCCCCATCCATTCGCCTTGACTAACGGTCAGGCGCATGTTGGGCCAGCCGGTTTCGCAGACATAATTGCCGGTCCCGAACCAGTGGGACGCAAGATCGCCCATCGCGTCAAGTTTGCGGTCCGGCATCGCCTTCAGGAACGGAATCTGATGCCAGTTCCGAAAGCCGGCAATACCGCGCCCCGTGCCGATACCCGCAGGCCCATACCAATTGCTCCGCGGGTGCCAGTATTTCTCGAGGTTCATCACCGCAGGGTCGGGATCGGCCGGGTGTTTGCACAGGTCCTTCAGCATTGCAATGACAAGGTCCATCGTTGCCTTTCCGTCACCAGAAGCGGTCAACCCGTCCTGGGTCATGGGAGCAGGCGTGGCAAGAAACTTACCAAGCTGCGGGGCTAGCGGCCAGGCACCCGCCTGCATCATCAGTTCGGGAATGTCCCAAATGATCTGTGCCTCGGTGACTTCTTCATCCTGAATACGGAAGAATTCGTGGTAGCGCATGTGCACCAAGTGGCCTGTGGGAGGGATACCCAGCCAAGGACGCAGCATCGTACCCATATAATTACCCATACAGCCGATCCAGTCCTGGCCTTCCGGGGTGGTGCCGGACAGCACAATCATATCGCGGCGTTCAAGGTCGGGGATCGCATCATAAAGCGGCGCATAGGCCGTGTCCCAAATCTGCGCACCTGTGACGGTATCGAGCGGGTGGCACAGATGGATTTGCGCATCCGGAGCGATAGTGCCTTCGAGAAAGGCTTGTGTATCTACAGATGCCGTGGAAAGCGCTTTCTGTAGCGGCGCGAGTACGGTTTTGATCTGGGTATTCACTCGGCGGCCTCGCGATGGGGCGCGCCTTCGCCGTAGGGGACGTTGATCCCACCGTAGCGGCGTACGCGGATGTTACATTGCTCAGCATGGCCGACAAAGCCCTCGAGCATGCAGAGCCGCGAACCGTATTCACCAATCATGGTTGCTGCCTCGTCCGAGAGCACCTTTTGATAACTATGGGTCTTGAGGAATTTGCCCACCCAAAGCCCGCCGGTATAGCGCCCAGCCTTCTTCGTAGGCAGCGTGTGGTTTGTCCCGATTACCTTGTCGCCGTTGGAGACATTGGTGCGCGGCCCGAGGAAGAGCGCACCATAGCATGTCATGTTTTCGAGGAACCAGTCGTCGCGGTCGGTCATCACCTGCACATGCTCCGACGCGATGTCATCGGCCACTTCAAGCATTTCTTCATAAGTGCTACAGAGGATCACCTCGCCATAGTCACGCCAGCTGACACCGGCGGTGTCGGCCGTAGGCAGAATGGTCAGCAGGCGATCGATTTCCGAGAGTGTCTTCTCTGCTAGTTTGCGCGAGTTAGTGACCATAACGGCGGGAGAGTCGTAACCGTGTTCCGCCTGACCGAGGAGGTCCGTGGCACAAAACTCGCCATCCACGGTGTCATCCGCGATCACCATGGTCTCGGTCGGGCCTGCGAAAAGGTCGATCCCGACTCGGCCGAAAAGCTGGCGCTTGGCCTCGGCGACAAAGGCATTGCCGGGACCGACTAGCATGTGCACGGGCTCGATCGTTTCGGTGCCGATGGCCATAGCACCCACGGCCTGGATACCGCCAAGTACATAGATCTCATCGGCGCCACCCAAATGCATGGCGGCGATCACGGCAGGGTTGGGCTTACCCTGCCAGGGCGGCGTACATGCCACGATGCGAGGCACGCCGGCGACCTTCGCGGTGGCCACCGACATATGGGCTGAGGCGACCATCGGGAACTTCCCACCTGGCACATAGCAGCCCACAGATTGCACGGGGATGTTCTTATGCCCAAGGATGACGCCGGGAAGTGTTTCCACCTCGATATCAAGCATCGACGCGCGCTGCTCCTTGGCGAAGTTAACCACTTGTTCCTGCGCGAACCTGATGTCGGCCAGTTCCTGGTCGGTCAGTTCGCTGATCAAAGCGTTGACCTCGTCGGTGCTGAGACGGTAGCTCGTTGGAGAATACTTGTCGAATTTCTCAGACAATTCGCGCACCGCTACGTCGCCGCGCGCCTCGATGTCTGCCAGCGTCGCCTCGACAACGGCGCGGGTCTTTGCATCATCCTCGGCCCGTTCGACTTCCGGTTTGCCGCGTTTAAGGTATTCGATGGTCATCTGTCTTGTCCTTTTGTTATCAAGCATCTGTTGCGATCATCTGACCGGCGCGGTGGCCTATCATCATCGATGGTGCATTTGTGTTGGCTGAGGTCACGGCAGGCATGATGCTGGCGTCGGCGACCCATAGCCCTTCTACCCCGCGAAACTTCAGACGGGGTGTGACAGGTGCCTCGGGATCCGCTCCCATCCGTAGAGTGCCGACGGGATGATAAGCAGTCTCGCAATGGTCCTGAATATAGCGGCGGGCTTCGTCTTCCGACTGCACTGCGCGAGTGGGGTAAACCTCTTGAGCCTTCATCGAACCAAAGTCAGTTTCTTCCATCAGCTGCCGAAGGCGCAGCCAGCCCTTAGTCAGCGTGTCAAGGTCGGAAGGGTCATTGAGCAAGCCGAAGTCTATCTCAATTCCCGCCTTGGTTAACCGAAGGCGTCCGCGCGATTTCGGCCTGCAAAGGGTCACATCGGCAAAGTAGCCCCGTCCCGTGACATATCGTTTGCCCTGCCAATCAAGAAAGAAAGGAATGAAATGGCTTTGAATGTCAGGCGGACCCTCGCCGCCATCAGCTGTGAAAAATGCTCCGCCTTCGACGGTTGGTGAGGCGAAAATCCCTTTGCCCCGCAACGCCCACTGAAAAGGCGCCGCCGCCCATTGGAGCGCAAGCGATGGGTCGAGCCCGTAGCCAGAGCCGCGCCCTTTGTAATAAATGCCGACCCCGCCCGGGTGATCGTGCAAATTTGCGCCAACACCAGGTTGATCAAGCACAACGTCCTGGCCTGCGGCACGCAGATCTTCGGCCGGGCCGATGCCGGATTTTAGAAGTATCTCAGATGAGCCAATGGACCCAGACGATAGCACGATGCCGCGCACGGCATTCACAGTGCGCCCGTCGGTGAAATGCAACGTTCGAGCTCGATCGCCGGACAGCGCGATCCGTGCCACCTGGCAACCTGTCGCGACCTCGACACCCTTATCCATCGCCGGCCGCAGAAAGGCATCTGCCGCCGACCAGCGACGACCATTACGCATATTGAAGCGGTATACGCCAGCGCTTTCGAATTCTGGGCTCGGACTGGCCGTGGGATCGTTCGCACGGAACATGGTGCCAAGCGCTTTGGTCACCGGGTGAGGCGTCGCGAGGCGTCCGGGCGTCAACCGAGCCTCTACCTCTTCAAAAGCGGGGCCGACTTCGGCCCAATCCCAACCTGGCACCGCCCAGCGATCAAAATCATCCCTTCGGCCGCGAAACCAGACCATAGAGTTGATCGACCCGGACCCACCCAGCATCCGCCCACGCGGAATATCCAATTGTCGTCCGCCAAGCTGAGTTTGCGGGGCTGATTTGTAGCGCCAGTCACGGTTGCGCGATCCCATCAACCATACTAGGCCAAAGGGCATTTTCACCAGAGGAGACCGATCCGTGGGACCTGCCTCGACAACTAAAACAGAACCTGCCTCGCGCTCTGCAAGGCCCGCCGCAACGGCACACCCGGCCGAGCCGGCGCCAATCACTATGAAATCATACTGCGCTTTTAGTATCATTAGATCAGATCCGATTACCCGTTTCCGGGTCGAACAGGTGGCAAATGCCAGATGGAACAGAGGCGGAGAACGCGTCGCCAATATTGGCGCGAAAATCCTTGGCCGTCTTAATGGCGACCAGCGCGCCACCAGCCTTGACAGTGACCATGGTGGCATCGCCCAGAAGTTCTAAGGAGTAGATAGGTGCGGACAGTTCGTGGTGCGTTTCATCCCCAAGGGTGGCGTCCTCGGCACGGAAACCAAGAGTGACCGGACCGTCAGCAGCGGCAAGCCCGGAGATCGTCACGTTGGCACCGGTGAATATCCCGTTGCTAACCTCGCCCTCCATCAGGTTCATCGCGGGTGAGCCGATGAAACTTGCAACAAAGGTGTTTGCGGGAGTGTCGTAGATATCGGTCGGGGTGCCGACCTGCTGCACGACCCCTTTGCTCATCACTACAACGCGATCGGCCAACGTCATGGCCTCTATCTGATCGTGGGTGACGTAAACAGTTGTCACCTTGAGTTCGTGACTCAGATTCTTGATTTGCGCCCGTGTCGACACACGCAACTTGGCGTCGAGGTTCGACAGTGGTTCGTCCATCAGGAAGACATTGGGCTCCCGCACGATGGCGCGAGCTAGAGCTACGCGCTGACGCTGTCCGCCCGACAAATCCGCCGGGCGGCGGTGCAGGAAATCCCCCAACTCGACCATGTCCGATGCGCGGCGTACACGTTCGTCGTGCTCAGCTTTGGGGATACCCCTAATGCGCAGAGGAAAACGGATATTTTCGTAAACGGTAAGGTTTGGGTAGAGCGCGTAGCTTTGGAAAACCATTGCCACATCGCGGTCCTTGGGATCGAGGCCGTTGACCCGCTTGCCGTCGATCAGGATGTCGCCGTCGGTCGCTTCTTCCAGCCCCGCTATCATGCGCATGGTTGTGGTCTTACCGCAACCTGACGGTCCGAGCAGGACCAGGAATTCTCGATCCGCTATGGTCAGATCGAATCCATCAACGCCGACAAAGTCTCCCCAGCGCTTGCAAACCTTTTGAAGCTTAATCTCGGCCATTTACCAACCTTTTCTGCATACGAATTCATCAAGTGATACGGCAATAAGCAACACGATTACAAGGCTTTTTTTAAGTTATTTTTCTAAAAGTTTCATTTTTCGCTTGATGGGGGCGAGGCAATATGTATGCATGATGCATACCTATGCAAGCATAGGTGAAGTCACTTGACAAGAAGCTAAGCGTAAAGAAAGCCCTAGGTTAGGGCGCTTAAAAATAGGGAGAAAACCATATGAAACTTATGAAACTGACACTTTTAAGCTCTGCGTTGTGCGCAGTCAGCGCGACCAGTGCGTTTGCGGACTGCGGAATCGAATCGGGCTCCGTTCGGATCCTATCCAACGACTTTCCGGCGCTTCATGCCGTGAATGAAGGCGCGGCGGCCTGTGCGGGCGACTCCGTCGAAGTGACGGTCAACCAAACGGCCGATCACAATGACATTCAGGTTGCTGCGCTGACCGCAGACCCGGCACAATATACTGTGGCGGTCGTGGCCAACTCCTCCATCGTGTCCTTAATGAACGAGGACTTGATCCGTCCACTTGACGACCTTGTTGAGCGCTTTGGAGGCGATTTGTCGCCCTCACAGATGATCCGAATCGACGGGCAAATCATGGCGATTGCGTTTATGGCCAATGCCCAACACCTATTTTATAGGTCCGACATACTTGAAAAGGTGGGTGTCCAGCCGCCGCAAACCTATGAGGACGTCCTAGCCGCAGCGGAAGCGATCCGTGCAGCAGGTATCATGGAAAACCCGTTTTCGTTCAACAGCAAGGCCGGCTGGAACCTCGCGGAAGAATTCGTCAATATGTATATGGGTCATGGTGGCCAATTCTTTGAACCAGGCTCGGCGCAGCCAAGCATCAACAACGAAACTGGTGTGGCGACTTTGAACATGCTGCGTTCGCTCACAGAATACGCGACTCCGGATTTCCTGACCTTGGATTCCACAGCGACCACCGCGCAATGGGAAAGCGGAGAAGCCGCGCTTGCAACGCTTTGGGGGTCACAGGGGGCTGCAATCCTCGATGATGAGGGGGCGACGCCCGAGATTGTGGCAAGCACTCTCCTGATAGGCGCGCCGACTGTGGGGGGTGGTGACATCCCGGCATCAACACTGTGGTGGGACGGCTTTACAATTGCCAGCAATATCTCTGACGAAGATGCAGAGGCGAGCTTCTTAGCGATGTTAAATGGCCTGTCGCCCGAGAACATCGTCGCCAACAACGACAAAGCAGTTTGGCTCTCGGACGCCTTCACGCCGGGACCGGCTGCTGTCGGCGTTGCGGAAACCGGCCAAGGTGGTGCGCGACCCTATCCGATGATCCCATACATGGGAATTCTGCACGGAGCGATTGGCGAAAATCTTTCAGAGTTCCTTCAGGGCTCAGAGAGTGCCGAGCAGGCTTTGTCAGATATTGAAGCTGCCTACATTGCAGCAGCGCGTGAACAAGGTTTTCTTTGAGCCAAGCGTTCGGTGAGCGGGGGCTTTTTGCCCCCGCAGCCTTTTTTACAGGAGCGCTACTATGCGACATCGCACATTCTTATGGTTCATTCTGCCTTCGCTGGCAGCCATGATTCTTTTCATCGCGTTGCCGATCGTGTCGGTAGCGGTCCAGTCGCTCTTTATCAAACATGAGCAGGTGATCGTGATTTCCGAAAACTGCGGGCCTTTCGGATGTACAGAGGAAGTCCGTATCGACACCGAGGCAACCGCTGTTTTGCGCGAAGAACAACCTCTTGGGCAGTTCAACGGACTTGGTACATATGTGAACCGCAATCATCTCGCGACCGAGAGTGTGGCTGCAGCCTGGCAAGATTCCTCGAGCCTATTAGATTTCGGGGCTCGCCTGATGAATCTGCCTCTCTATAAAGCGCTCGCCTTCACCCTGACCTATACCTTCGTTGTGGCGCCGCTTGTGTTGATGCTCGGACTTATCGTGGCACTCGGCGTCAATGGGCTGCCGCGTATGCTTCGTGGGCCGACGATCTTCGCCTCGCTTTTACCCATGATCGTGACACCGCTGATCGGGTCGCTGATCCTGTTTTGGATGATCGATGCGAACGGGATCATTGGGCAAAGCTTGCAGTCTCTCTTAGAAGATCCGGACCTGTCATTGAAGGCCTCGGTTCCTTTGACCTGGATAACATTGATCGTCTACGGCATTTGGCACAACACTCCCTTCGCCTTCATTGTATTCTACGCGGGACTGCAAACAGTCCCAAAAGACACGCTGGAGGCCGCGTTAATTGATGGTGCGAACCGCTGGGAGAGGGTACGCTTCGTTGTTGTTCCGCACCTCATGCCACTTGTGGTCTTCATCACCCTTATGCAGCTGATGGATGGATTTCGTGTTTTCGAGCCAATCGTCGGCTTCTCTGCTGGGGCCAACGCAAGCTCGCTCAGCACTCTAATCTACAATGATCTGCGTGGTGACTATCAACAGTTTGGATCTGCAGCGGTAACCTCGATCCTTACCATACTAGGTGTTGCCATTCTTCTAACCCCGGTCCTGATCAAGACTTGGCGCGATTTCAATAGAACGAGGGTCTAATGGCTACCGCACTCAACCGTCGTTCGAAAACCGCTATGGCCATTTCTATCAGTCTGGTCGCGTTATGGTTTATCATTGCGTCGTTCCCGTTTCTCTGGACATTTTGGGGCTCGTTCAAGGTTCAAGGCGATTTCTTCTCGCGTTCGGATTGGCGCAACGCAATCACCGGGATCAGCACCGTGCGCGAAACTGGAGGCTATTTCACACTAAACGGCTATTTTGGTGCTTGGATTGAAGAGGAATTCTGGCGCGCTGTCCTCAATACCGGGATCGTGGTAGTTTGCACCGTTACAATCTCGCTGACGGTTGGTACTCTTGGCGGCTATGCCTTGGCGCGCTCAGGCCATCGCTATGCCTTCTGGCTACTAATGCTAGCGCTGATCTTCCGGGCGATGCCACATATCACTCTGGTCTCGGGTTATCTCATGCCGTTCTTTGAGTGGAACCTTTGGGGACATCTTCCCACGACGATTATCGTGCTGGTGGCGATCAACCAGCCCTTCACCCTTTGGATGCTGCATAGCTTCTTTCTCAACATCCCCAAGGATCTTGATGAAAGCGCGATGGTTGATGGATGTACGCGCTTCCAAGCATTCCGCCATGTTATTGTACCTGTGATGTGGCCTGGAGTGATTACAACAGGGCTTTTCAGCTTCCTTCTAGCCTATAATGATTTTGCGGTGACAGCGATGCTGTTGAGCGAGGAAAACCAGACCATGGTCCCCCGCATTGCCAGCTTCCTTGGCACAACCCAAACGCAAGGGGACGTGATGCTGGCGGTCGCCGCCGTCGTGTCGGCCACAGTACCTTTGTTTGTGTTGATCATGTTCTTCCAGCGCCAGATTGTCTCGGGGCTCACGGCTGGTGCCGTGAAAGGTTGAAGGGTCGAGCAATGACTACTGTGCAGTTGCAAGAGGCGAAATTGGTCGTGCGCGCATGTCTTGTAATAATTACGAATTGG
>Ga0209532_1001600_pt1 | contig 17352 bp, 15 predicted proteins | sample COG_02_FD_184746 | JGI IMG/M metagenome (GOLD analysis project Ga0209532, IMG submission 184746) | Pelagic Microbial community sample from North Sea - COGITO 998_met_02 (SPAdes) (version 2) | ecosystem: Environmental > Aquatic > Marine > Neritic zone/Coastal water | place: Helgoland, sampling... | reverse complement strand
CATCACCGATCTCCTGACCAGTTTGTCGTCGTATGTATTGGAGCCGGCTCCCGCGTGTCGTGGGTGCAACATTCCAGTCGAGTGGAACGCATCCACCGATCCAGTGGGGTACTACGATGAGAAGTGCACGTGTACGTATTGTCCGTTGTGTCACACTCGGTCGATGGCAGAGGAATATGATCCCGAATATCCCTTTTATGATTCATCGTCATCCTGCACGTGTACGACCGACCGAGTCGTGTAACGATTCCGCAGGATCTGGAGATTCGTGCGAATGTGTGTATGCAACGGATGTGCACGTTGTCGGATCCACCACCAGGTGAAGATGCCAATAAAACTTACAATCGTCACGACTACTGCAATCTTTTGGGCTTGCAGGATCACGGGGGATCGACATTGGTGTTGTTCATACTTGTCGTCGATCCATACATAAGGGTGCATACCGTTTCTTTTATAAGGGTGGTGGATCCAGCAGAGCCATGACCCGACGCGTTTTGGCACGGTAAGTGGGCAATCGACAGCTAGCAATGAAGAGAGAGATGTCGGGCGCACGCAGCAATGCTGATTGGATGACACACACGGTGTCTGTCCGGCAGACGTAGGGCGGTCGGAAGAAGAAGATCGGGACCTTGTGTCCACGGGCACGGATCAGAGTCACGATTCCCACTACAGCCGACACGAAACGGTCTGTCACCAAGTGTCGTACGAAACTGCCGTGTCGGATCAGCCACATGGCAGTTTCCCGTCCAATTCCATCTTTCAACCGTCGCAGACCCGCCCAGAAACATGCATTGTCGATCTTGGCCGCGACGCCGTTGCACATGAACGCGCATAATTGTTCTGTGTCCATCTGCCACTCGGTGCGAAGCGTCTCAAGTCCCGTCCAGAAGTATTCGCTGTCGATTTTGGACGCGACCCCGCCGCACATGAACGCGCACAGTTGATTCGTGTCCATCTGCCACTCGGTGCGGAGCGTCTCGAGTCCCGTCCAGAAGTATTCACTGTCGATCTTGGACGCGACCCCGCCGCACATGAACGCGCACAGTTGATTCGTGTCCATCTGCCACCCGGTGCGCAGCGTCTCGAGTCCCGCCCAGAAACACCGGTTGTCGATCTTGGATGCGACTCCGTTGCACATGAACGTGCACAGCTGGTTCGTGTCCATCTGCCATTCGGTGCGCAACGTCCCGAGTCCGGCCCAGAAACACCGGTTGTCGATCTTGGATGCGACTCCGTTGCACATGAACTTGCACAACTGCGTCGTGGTCATCTGCCACTCGGTATGCAGCGTCTCGAGTCCTGCCCAAAGGCAGGCGCTGTCGATCTTCGACGCGACTCCGTTGCACATGAATGTGCACAGCTGTTTGCTGTCCATCTGCCACTTGGTCCGGAGACATTCGAGTCCTTCCCAGAAGCGTTCGTTGTCGATCAGTGCCGCCACGCCTCCACTCACAAATGTGCCCAGTTGGTGCGGGGTCAGCTGCCACTCGAGGTGGAGTCTGATCAGACCATCCACGTACGCCGACAGGCGAAATCGGGCGCCGTGCACCCGCAACATCCGCTGTGCCCACGGTTCCCCGCCGATTCCCACGAGGCGCTGGAAGTCTCGACGGTACTCTCTGTTGGCTGACAACATGACATCGTGCAACAACCCATCACCATCCTGGGACCTTGGCACGAACGACAACAACGGGATCTTCAGAAGCTCCATGATCCTCCGAGCCACCATCGTGTGCGTGGTATCGCCACCTCTGTCATACAAGACGTGGATACGGTCATGCTGAAGGTCCAGAGTGGCCGCCGCTCCGACTCGGACACGGACGACTACGACGTCCGGGTTTCTATTGACGGCATCGAGGCTCTTGGTTCTGTCACGCGCCGTGCGTCCAGCGTTATGAAAGTATCCCCCATCATAGTCGTAGAACAGCGTGCACGTCGGGAATATGTACACCCAGTCCCACCGCCCTCGCGCATGGGCCAAATCCAGACCCTGGAGGACCTCTTGTGCACCTAACCCGCAGAGATTGGCCAATGTGCAGACCGCATGTCCCTCTTCCAGAGAATCGAATGGAAAGGGTGCTTTCTGTGTCGTCGGCGGACGTCGTCGTTTTGGCATCTGGTATCTCCGTATAAGACAGGAAGAGGTCCAAGAAGAATATTCGAACGGTCCGTATGAAATTCCCATGATCGGACACGACGGTCCGGGTGCCTGTTCATTTTATTTCCATGGCGGTCTACGTTGGTCTCGACTTGTCACTCCTGTCCCCGGGCATCGCCCTGTTGGACTCCACGACCGACCAGTGGCACCTGTTCGGGTTTGCGCAGCGTCAACGTGAACATGGACTCCATCGACACCAAGAGAAGGTGACTGTCACGATGCTGCCTCCTATACCAAGTGCGATGTCGGCATCGAACAACGTACGATACGAGCATATACAGCACCATATTGTCGAGACCGTGTTGCGACCATTTGTACAGAGGGACGTGAGGATTGGGTTTGAAAGTTACGCATTTGGTGCCAGGAATGCGGGAAGTTCCTACAAACTCCAGGAACTCGGAGGTGTCGTGAAACATGCTATCTGGTCGGCATTCCCACATTGGAAACAATCGATGATCACGCCGACCCAGTGGAAAAAGAAAGTCGTCGGTAACGGGAAAGCATCCAAACAAGACGCCATCCGCCACATGCAGAGTCGGGACGTCCCCATCATGAAACTTCTCGGACTACGGGAGACCATCAGTGGACACGTTCCTAACCCGGCACAGGACATCGCAGATGCGTGTTGTATCGCACTGACTATTGTACAATCAATAAAGGAATGATGTCGGTCGAACCTGGTTCGCATGAGTTGTCGGCAGCTACCTTTGGATACACCCTTTTCACGATCTTGGCACTCTCGACCTGGTGCATCGTCGGATCGTTCATGCATGGGACACTCTATGCACCCTCCACCGTTGGAACTATCATGCACCGAGTCACGCCGCTGTTAGTATGCATGCTGTCGACGATAACGATCGTTTTGTTGTTTATCGATTTTTATTGAGAAGAAGTATAAAACCCCATCAATCACTCGTCGTCGTTGTCCATTTCATCGATGCGTAATTTGAGTACCCTTAACATGTCGACCCCGGTTCTGTCACCGGTCTGAATGGCCAAAAGTGCACGAGCACTACCCACTATTGATGCCATCAGAAAGCTATTGCGATTCCCGACCTTGTAGTCTGCCAACCGCTCGGTTAATTGGTACATGTTTTCATCACGAACCTGGTGATACATGAAGCGATCTATAAACGCCCTTGCTTCCTTTGATTCAATCACCATTGGAAATGATCCGATTGCGCCTTTTAAATTAGTCCGGTAATCGTTCAGCATTACAGGGGAGTTTGTAAGTAGTCTCGAGAGTGTACGCATCAAACGGTCCGTTATGTACTGTATTAGGCGTCCATGAGGAGAAAAAGAACTATCGTGTGTCTCTTTCTCGAATGCAGTACCGTTTGGATAGCCCCAGACTTCCGTCAATATCAGAAATGGTTTGATGTATACACGTTCATCAGGTGTTAGCACCATGGCCAACCCCCCTCGAATGGGATCCTTTGAGTCCATTAGATCTGAAATGTAAAGATCTTCTTCGTCGTAGTCGGTTTCCTCCGTACCACTATGACATCCAAATATATCGTCGTCGTCATCGTCGTCATCCACATCGTGTCTGACGTTCCCAACATCGTCCTCTTCGACGATGCCTGGGGCGAAACGTCGGGCTATGTACTCGACGTTCTCTTTCTTGCGTCTCTTGTCGTGGGGGAGACATTGTCTGCAATCCGCCCGCATCCACTCTTGTAGATCGTTGTTGCTCAGTTTGCTCAGTTGGTTCGCTATCGTTTCCTTGCTGACATTACATTCTCTCTGTAAACATTCACTAAGGACAGCATCCACCGACATCTATCTATTTATTTATTATGTGACTACTACTATGAGTGTATGGTATGACTACGTGTATTTGGAAATTCACACACGTGTGTAACCGGAGAGATTCTTCAATTAAGAGACATCTCCAGGAAAAGACAAAGACGTAGACATTGGATGGCCTCTGGGTCTCCGATGATGAGTTCGAGACTATTCATAATTATCTGGGAAGAAAAGGTCGGGGGATAATATAATGAAGTCAGTGACGGCACGGAATGTGCTGGGGTCGGACATGAGTCTACCGCTACCTTGAGCGAAACGTCGGGCTATGTACTCGACATTCTCTTTCTTGCGTCTCTTGTCGTGGTCGAGACACTGTCTGCAATCATGCTCCCGCATCCACTGTTGTAGCTCGGGGTTGCTCAGTTTGCTCAGTTGGTTCGCTATCGTTTCCTTGCTGACATTACATTCTCTCTGTAAACATTCACTAAGGACAGCGTCCACCGACATTTATTTATTTATTGGGTGAATACTACTAAAGGTGTGAATGAATGAGAGCGATACAATATAATATCGGAACATGGAAATTTCCATGTACGTATTCCGAACATGTTGCCACGACATATTGTCGTTGGGTCACGATAAAATTGGATACAGGATACTGTAACAGTGACAAATGTCTTCGCCTTCCAAAAGACTTTGTCAGAAGCCGTCATTTCCGTTCGATTCCATGGAAGAAGGTCGAGTGATCTGTCATCTCGCCAATCTATGCGGTCTCCGAGTCAAATGCGTGGTCGACAGCATCGACCTTGCACGGGCCAATGGTCGGTGGGACTGGATGCACACGTTTCCAAACATGACGCTCCTCCTCGATTATGATGGCAGTTACTTTCATGGTCCCGACCGAGTGTCACGTGATCGGACCAAAAGCCTCGAAGCCGTGAACAGCAACCCAAACGTGATGGCCGTTCGTGTCCGTATGGGGGCGGCAGCGCCACTCGGAACGATGGACCACCATCGGATTCATGTTCTGGATGTCCGTGACGGAGTGGGCCCTGAAGAGATCACATTGCGAATATCGACTGCACTCTCAATCCAGGTACCTTCGATGATCCGAAGCCAGGATGGAGACGGTCTACTGAACGATGTCATGTGTGTATCGAACGTGGGGTATCGGAAGAACTTCCAGCGTCTGGTCGAATTGAAAGACCGTCAATGGGCCCAGCAGATGCTGATGATCCATGGTGCCCGACAGCGCATGGCACTATACGTGGACACCGGACCGAGTGGCAGATGGATACCAAGCAACTGACCAGCTTCATGTGCGGTGGTGTCGCCTCCAAGGTCGACAGCGCCGGGTTCTGGACAGGGCTCGAGACGCTCCGGACCGAGTGGCAGATGGATACCAAGCAACTGGTCAGTTTCATGTGCGGTGGTGTCGCCTCCAAGATCGATAGCGCCGGGTTCTGGACAGGGCTCGAGACGCTCCGGACCGAGTGGCAGATGGATACCAAGCAACTGACCAGCTTCATGTGCGATGGTGTCGCCTCCAAGATCGATAGCGACCGTTTTGTAGTTGGGATGCGACAACTGCGAGATGGTATTGGACAGGCATTGACACTACGTCTGATGCGGAAAAACGACAGTTTCGTTCGGCACATTGTATCTCCACAGTTTGTCGATGCGGTGATCGGTATTGTTCGGTGCTGCAAAGAGGAATCAGTGGTGCCCATGGTAGTTTTCCGTGCACCGTACGTCTGTAAGAAGGAGACGATGTATGCTATCTACGAGGCACTCTGTGTTCCCGGAATGGACGTCAAATCGTTTATCAATAGTTGCCGAGTATCACCGTACCGGTCCAAACAACACAGAGTGGTGGAACTTCTTTCTCGTTCATGAATTTATGAATCGTTTCATATTCCCTATCAAACGGGTTCGACTAGTATACTGTACGCGGTATCAAATTCTTCGGGAACGATGTTGTTGTGGTACTCGAGTCTAATTCCGTCTAGATAAAACTCATTCAGGTTAGGGGGCAGAACGTCCACCGTCGAGGGTCGGAACGGGTGAATGAATTTCAGTTTGACCAGATTGGGAGGTAGGACCCCCGTCACAAACTCTTGGTGGACAGGATTTTTAAATATCAGTTCTTCTAGGGAATGTGGCAGTACGTCCGGCAATATGGGATCCTCTTGAGGGTCGTAACTTAACTCCAGTTGGGTTAAATTGGGGGGAAGTACACCTGGTACGATTGACTGATAGAATGCCTCACCAAGGTTCAGTTGGGTCAGGGACTGGGGCAAGAAACCCGCCGATATGGGTTGGTTGAAACGGGTCCACCCACCGCCGACGAATGCCAGTTGTACCAGGTTGTGGGGCAGCACACCCTCGACCAATGGTTGGTTGAATTCGGATCCGAACGTCAGGTGGGTCAGGTTTTCACTGAAAACGCCTGGCAATAGGGGTTGGTTGAAATCGCCGAGAAATGTCAGGTGGGTCAGGTTATCATTGAATATGCCTGGCAATAGGGAGTGGTTGAATAAATATCCAAACGACAGGTGGGTAAGGCTGACAGGAAATGGCACCAGGGGTTGGTTGAAAGAAAGACCAAATGACAGGTGCATCAGACCGTCGGGAAAGAGACCTGGAGACAGGGGTTGGTTGAAATTGGGGCCGAATGACAAGTGGGTCAGATTTTCAGGCAAAATACCGGGCATCACGGGGTGATCGAAATGACCTCCAAGTGTCAGGTGGGTCAGTTTTTCAGGCAACAAGCCTGGCACCAGGGGCTGGTCGAAATCACCGTTAAACACAAGGTGGGTCAGTGTGTCTGGTAATACACCCGACTCCATGGGCTGGCTGAAACACCAATCAAAGGTCAGGTGGGTCAGGTTAGGAGGCAGCAGCTGCGCGAATGATCCTTCGAATTGTTCGATATGCATTTGTCTGACCAAAGCACGACGCTCCGGAGACCAATCAAATACCCTTGCACCCCACACTCTTCGCGTGATCATATTGGGATCCGTGCGAGCACGTACTACACGACTTGTTGTACTCAACTGCCCGAGGTCAGGAGTGGGTATGAAGGTGGTGAGGTAGGAAAACAGTCTCTGATCCGATGGGAGGCGGGACGTGAACTTGTCGGCAATGTACTCGCAATTCTCTGTCTTGCGTCGCTTATCGTGTTTGACACACGCTTTGCAGTTTATTCTGAGCCACTCTTGGAGCTCGGGGTTGGTCAGGTGGTTCAATTCTGTCTTGATCTCCTCCTTGCTTTTGTGGCAGTTTCTCTGCAGACATTCACTTAGAACGGCGTCCACTGCTGACAACATGATCTATCTCCTTTATTGTATATGGGGGGGGGGCGGGGTCTGTCAGTGACGACTATACCAAAGATAAATGGACCAATATACAACAGCCGGTTCATTATTGGGAATTGGTCTTCTACAGTCGTTGACTGCCATCAAGACAAATGACCCATCGATCGAAAGGAAGAATTTGGTGGGCGGTACGGTATGTGCTGTCGCATTCTTCCATTACATGTTGATGATATGCACCGACTCTGAACGATCCACGATACGATACGCCGATTGGTTCATAACGCTCCCGTTGTTATTCTTCGAATGTGTGCTACTCTGTGATGTTGATATTCCCGCGAATGTACCATCCATCATGACATGCGTGGCACTTCTCGTATTGATGTTGATCTTTGGTAAGATCGCAAGGGGGCGCAAAAGTGCGTTCGCGCTCGCATTTTTGTGTTTGGTCGCCTTCGTCGCGATATTTGTCACGCTCTTGCCTCAGAAGTCATCTACTGATGGCATCGTGACCCTTTCTGTCGTGAGCACGTGGTTTCTATACGGAGTCGCAGAGTGGTATGGTTCTGAACGGACGTTGAACAGTCTTGATGTGCTCAACAAGGCATTATTCGGACTGTTTGTCGTGCTCTCGTCTTGGAAATGACCAAAATCGCATATACTTTCATATGGAAACAAATGAATGTGTCACCGTCGTGTATCGTGGTGCACCCACAAGTGAGAGTATGTTCCGACCATCCCGCATTCATGGAGTGGAGACAGAGCCGAAATGTGTACACCGACGACACCGAGGCGCACATCGACAAACAATTGTTGGTCTGGTATGCTACGCTCCACAACGGCCGGGCCCAGGCCACATACGATTCAAATGGACTGGAATGGTGGGGCTCGGTTCACGGTTCGTGGTACCACGGGACGCGGAAACAGCGAATCACGATCCGATCCGCCCAAAGACCGGTGGACCTCCGCATATACAGCTACAACATCCAATATGACGGGGACAGTGGCAACCATCGTGCCATCATCAACAGTCTTCTGGGACGACTGGACCAATTCGACGTGGTGTGTCTGCAGGAGGTACCCACTCCGATTTGGGAATATCTGCATCGACGCAACACCACACATGCTTGGATCCAGCGGGATGGGGAAGTACTCGGGGTCGCCAGCCACTACAAGCCGGTCTTTCAGGACGTTCTCTTCCCCCATGTCGCAGGAGGGGAGGTGAAATATAGTGTCAACCACCGACCATTTCTCTGTGCCGTCCTTCCTGATCATAACATCGTCGTCGGTACTGCACACGTCTGGAGCATCTTCTCGGAACTTGAAAACAGAACCTCTCAGGGTGACATCCGACTGAAAATGACCTTCCTCGAACAGTGTTTCGCATACATGGAAAAGGCGCCCGGTGCTATTCAGATCTTTGCCGGAGATACGAACCTGGTGGCCGAAAAGTGGACACAATCGTATGAGGACGCATGTCTCAAGACGCTGGTCGTGACGGATCTGGGTCGTGCTGAACAGACACCAACCTGGGATGGATTTTCGAACGCCAACATCAAATATCATGAACGTCATCGTCCCGATCGTGTGTTGGTACGATCACGAACGACACCGGTTCAGGGCACGTTCTCGGTCGAGAACAAAGACATGCGATCAGATCATTTTCCCGTCACTGCCGTCGTTCGTATCGGGGACCATGATCCGGTGTGGGACATGTCCGCGCCAGTGCTTTCGGCGGCCCAGACGCTACACTCGTGTTATGACGATGGGTATGCCTTTCCCACGTGGTCCATGGAAAACATACCGGACCAGGAATCCATGTTCCGGGCGACTCGCGTCTACTACGGAGATAGTACCGGGATGCAGCAGCCCGACCTCGACGTGATACGCCGGCTCGTCCGTGAACGAGAACCCGTCAACATCGGCATGGGGCGACCATATGATGCCGATGCCCTCGAGGAAGCGTTTGGATATCGTACGGGCTACTATGGCGTGCTTGCGCAATCACACCGATTGCCACCAAGTTTGGCGATATACACGCAAGCACGGGTTGTCATACCCGGATCGGAACAGGTGGATGATGTCCACATTCTGCACGCCATCGGACTGGCGTTTGATTCACCATCACAACCCGATCACCAGTTGTTGCAATCTAAGAACTTGAACTGTGTAGCATTCTATCAACATATGTTCAGGATGATCTTCGCATGTGCCGACGACCGATTGGGTGTGGACAGCACGGTTGTCCTCTCGCTGGTTGGCGGGAACAACTTCGCTCGTCTCTTTCCAGGTGGCACGCGGCAATTCTGGCACCAGGTTTGGATTCCGGCACTGGAGTCTCATCTACAGGCACATCCCAGCCATTCATCGCGTCTGCGGGGCATGGGATTCCCGGATGCATTCCTGACGATGTTAAGTGAACACCTCCGAGACCGCCTCAAGGGCAAGGGTCGGTTTCCGAAGATCGTGTTAGATTATGATCGATCTAAAACGCTGTTCATCAACGCTTGGGACCCTTGGTCTGTTGTGGGTAATGGCAATGCATCTGACAACAGCCTGGATGGATTTGTAGGACGAAGTTCGAACGTAGGTGTGTTATCGTCACTCCTCACCAACCCATTCCTCACCAACGCAACAGCATACAATTTCGTCCGGTAGCGTATTATACATTAGTCCGTGTATATATGATTAAAATACTATGATTTGACCATGTATCCTAAAAAAAGGTGATGATCTGGAGATCGTTATGGTAGTACGCTTATTGTTTACATTTACATATAAATAAATGAGTTCGGAGTGTCCGAACACAGAACACGTGGATATCACCGTCTACCAACCAACATCAATAAGGAATGACTCATGTGTTTCTTTCATGCACCTACCTGATCGAGAGATGTCATTTTATCACGGAGCGTAAAACATAATTAATATAGAGATGTTTAATACAAAAACACTTTCCATCTGATGGGACGGACTCAACGAAGAGTGTAGGGAAGTTACGTCCCGGCTCGTGGACCAACATAACCGCCGTATCTATCATAATCTTCTCTCATGCTTTCAGGCATTTTGTATATATCGGTCCCGTATCGGGCAGAGACGGTGGGATATACGGATGCTGTCCAGACGATCTTCACCGGGACCGTTGAATACGGGACAAAGTGACTCGTTGTTGCAACAAGAGATACCAAACGACTCGTCGCATATGTCGTGATGTATTGATTAATGAAAAAGAACTGAATAGAAAACATGTCCATGAACGAACTCCTCATTCGATGTCTACAGAACAATTATAATATGAGTCGATAGTAAGACCAAACTGAACGAGTTGAGCAACTCCGAACTCCAGTCATGGTTACGAGAATAGTCTCGGTCATGACAAACGACGCAAGACGGAGAACGTGGACTACATCTCTAGACTCCTGACTGATAACGATGCATTACGTCACGCTACCAATTTCCTGGACGTCCCATATTTAGAAGGATTGACCTTATCCACCTTGTCACATATTCGGAAAGAGGAACATGACAGCGTCCATGGCCAACCATTTCGTCCGGTAGCGTATTATGCATTAGTATCAGATTTAGTTTACAGTATATGGAATAAAATGTTTTGTCCTCCGATTATGATGACGACGATTCTGTTCGAGACAGGTGGTAGCAACTGGGCCGTCGGAGGGGAGACCTTAATTAGTCACTGATCATTTCGATACGATTTCATCCTGTTCCGTTCGACGAGACGGCGATGCCACGAACGGTCTGCAGGAACTTTTCTTGGATCGCAGGATCTGAGCTACGGTCGGTGCGGAGGATACGGAGGAGTTCGATCTGCACGATGTTGAAGACGATACAGTTTCTATGGACCACCTCCTCCTCCTCATCCTCCTCCTCCTGTGATGTGATCTGGTCCAGTGTCTGTTGAACGTGGTCCCACTCCTGACCAATCTTATTCGCCAGCCGATGGTGCCGGAGGGGTACCAGTTCATGCACAGATCTTTCGAAGGCCAGCATATCGACCTGTCGTGTAACACTCCGGACCAGTCGAACAAACGATCGAAAGAACGGCCACCGCTCGTACATATCCTGGAGAGTCCGCAGCCCATCGGGCCCGTGCTGCCGAATGTACATCTGGCAGGCATGTCCGAGCCCGAACCATGCCGTCATGTGCACTCGCGTTTGCCCCCATGCAAACACCCATGGGATTGCACGCAGTGCGCGGATACCACCCTGGGTGCTGTTCCTCCGTGCTGGACGGCTCCCTACTCTCAGGTGGTCTGCCAACTCTTGAACCGGCGTCACGGCATGGAAAAACTCCAGGAACCCGGGTTGACCATAGACCAGGTTCCTGTAGCAGTCGCATGAGGTACTGGACAATTGGTCCATTGCATCTCGCCATTCGGCGGAGATCACAATGGATTCTTGTGTCGTCATGTGGAGGACCTGACTGGTCAACTTGTCCAGAGTGTGTAGTGCCGTTTCGTGCCGGCCGAGCTGCTTGTCGATTGTCTCACCTTGCATCGTGAGTCGGATCCTCCCGTTGACCGTCTCGGGTGGCTGAGACTGCAGTGCGACGTCCAGAGGACCACCGCCACGACTGACGGTGCCCCCACGACCATGAAACAGGGTCAATTTCTTCTGGTGTTTGGTGACGACCACTGCGTGCAGTTGCTCCTGTGCAACGTGGAGCTCCCAGGCACTGGACAACCGACCGGCATCCTTGGTGCTGTCCGAGTAGCCCAACATCACTTCCTGGTCATCGTCCTCCACACTGTCCAAGACACGGTCGATGATTGTCGCTGCCTGTTGCAGATCACTGCGCGTTTCAAACAGTGGGACGACGCGCATGGGACGACGGACTCCACTCTGTTGCTGCAAGAACCGGACGGCGAGGACATCACTGGCGGTGGCGGTCATGCTGATGACGTACGCGCCGAGCGACTCTGGCTCCAGTGTCCCAATCAACGCGAACGTGCGCAGAACGTCCTGTGTCTCCTCTGAGGAGACCTGGCGCAAGAATGTCTCCCAGTCGTCCACCAGCAGAGTGGTGGCGTTGGTCAGAAACTGGATTTTCCGGTCCTCTGTCCAGGTGGCGTATGATCCCGCGCCGACGTAGCGGGTGAGGGCATCGACAGCCCTCTCGTGATGACTGGCCTCCTGTCGAATATCCAGTGGCACCAGATGCAGTCCAAAACACGTCAACCGACGAAGGGCCGCATGAATCCGCCGCCAGGTTGGCGACTGGGGTCGGTGACACGCGAGCAGTGCCTGTAAAGGCACGGCGAGGTCGGCTCGGGTTTGAATAGCGATCCGCGGCGGAGGCGACGTGGGGATCGACGGTGCCAGGTACGCCTGCGTACTGTACAGTCGTGTTTGCAGCGCAGTGCAGACGTAGCGATGTGGTGCGGTGACGGGGTCGACGTCCGGTGTCAATGACGGGTCCAGCGTCTGGATCACCGCCCGGAGGTCGGCGGTGCATCTCAGTTGATCGTCGTCGGTATCGGCACAGAGCTCGTTCAGTTCCTTGATCCACAACCGACAGGCTTCACGCCGTCCCATGAAGTGTGTCAGATGCGTCGTCTGGGCAGTGACGTTGGCGTTGCCATCCCGATCGGCGCCGATCCAACTGCTGACACGCAGGCATGTCGTAGTCGGTGGCAGTGGCCGGACACCCAAGACGGTGACCAAGGCTGCATCCACTTGATCCAGGTATCGGGGGACGCTCTGCCACAACACCTGACCAACGACGGTCAGCCCGTACTGCACTTCCTGTTCCGGAGTCGGCGCTTGTCGATCGCAGATACTGGCGTCTGCATGCAGCAGGTCTTGCCGTGGTGTCACTTGCGTAGGATGTGCCGTCAGCACCAAATCCACTTGCTGATGAAGTAACATATCACGAATCGTCTGGGGACCTATTCCGTCCTCTCGCAAGCGCCGGATCGTCCGGACTATGTTGCCGCCCTGCTCATGAGTGTCGTTGCCGGCACTACCCGGGAACAACGCTCGCAGGGTCGAGGCCGAGGGCAAGGCGGGCCGGGTGACACCGTCGACAAGGGCCCGGAACGTCAGTCGATTCGGGGTGGTGTCATATGCCAGGGACAACTTCTCGAGTCTTTCACGGACGGTTCTCGTCGTGACTCTCATCAGCGTGTTCCGGTACATGAGATATGATGGAATAGTGTGGACAGGGCAGAACAGAGTCAGAAGAAGTGAACTGGATGGAAATTTATTTCATCACATAGCGATCTTAGTGGGAGCTGACAGCAACCCCAGTGGAAGAAGCTGTAGAATCTGAAGACATGGTTCGGTTCACCTTCCTTCTGATATGTATATACTCCCCGCGATTAATTTAATATTGATAAAAAATAGAGGTCCAGAAACCAAACGAGACCAACAGTCAGTGCCTATCAATCATTTAATTTGATATATGAAGAAGATAGTGTCGGTTATAGGACATGTATATACTCCCTGCGATTGATATTACTATTGGTAAAAAAAGTAGAGGTCCAGAAACCAAACGACTCGTCATCAACTGTTGGTCTCGACGACCGATGACGAGTCTTTTGGTGTCTGGACCTCTATTTTTTACCAATAGAAAATTAATCGCAGGGAGTATGTACATACATATCACTACATTTCCTATAACTGACAATCAATATCTTCTTCATAATAAATGATTGATAAGGACTGACTTTTCATCAACTGTCGGTCTCGAGGACCGATGACGAGTCGTTTGGTTTCTGGACCTCTATGTTTTACAAATATTAGTAGCACTCGTCATCAACTGTTGGTCTCGACGGTTTCTGGACCTCTACTTTCTGTACAAATATTAAATAATCGCAGGGAGAGTATATACATATCACTCGTCATCAACTGTTTGTTGGTCTCGACGACCGATGACGAGTCTTTTGGTTTCTGGAAATTTGTCTTTGCCATCAGTGCGTGAGTGACGAAAATCATCATGTGTTTGTAAGTAATAAAATTCAATTGTCATGATCCAAGACATCTTGGCCTTCGCCAGCAACCGATGGGGGGACAAGATCGCAGTTGTCGGCACGTCCAGGACCTACTTCGAAATGTATCGACGTGTTCTTGCCGGTGCTGCTTGGATGCAACACCAGCAATTTCCCGACGACGATGGTCCTCTACACGTGGCAATGGTGTGTGCCAACTCTGTTGCCGTCATGGAATGGCACTACATCTGTGCTATGACTGGGGCAGTGGTAGTGAACATCAACCCGCAGTGGACGAAGATCAAGATGGAGGCGACATTGAAGAGAATTGGCGCACATGTTGTCGTCTATTCTCAGGAGTTTGTCCATAAATTGGTGGATGTCACAACAACCGCCCGCGTCTGCGTCGACGCAGCGACCGACGGCAGCAACGTGTTCAATCACGCGGACGTCGTAGCGACTCAGATGCCGTTTCAGTCTCGGTCCGTTGACCCGGATGCTCCCTTCCAGCTATACTTTACGTCCGGCACGACGGGTACTCCCAAATCCGTGTCTCTCTCGCATCGGATCGTTTTCCAACATGCTCTCGGGGCGGCAGACGAGATGCGATTTGAGGAGGCGGATCGGTGGTTGCATCGGTCGCCCATGTTTCATCTGGTGGATGTGTTTGCCATATTCTCCATCACTCTGCGTGGAGGGTCACACGTGTTTGAACAGCCCGGGGTGACGGGTGTCGTGGCCATCGAACGCTTCCGGGTCACGTGTTTCAACTGTGCCTCGACCTCCATGCTCCTGCTTGCTCATTCTTACCAGAACGAGGATCTGTCGTCCCTCCGGATCATTTCTTGTGGCGGTTCGCCATTGAGCACGACCGACGTGCAGTTCGTCATGACGACTTTCCAACCGGCGGAGTTCTTCTGTTCGTACGGCATGACCGAGTGTTGTGGCAAAATCTCAATGTCCTTGTTGCCCTTCGGCAAGCGGATGGCACCACAGCGGCACCTAGCGCTGGTGGCGTCTTCCGGGCGCCCCTTCACGTCGATGGAGGTCCGAATCGCTGGCGATGGACCGATCGGGGAGATCCAGATCCGGGGACCCACTGTGTTTGACGGGTACGAGGGTCTGGACCGTGCCGATCACTTCGTCGACGACTGGTTCCGGACGGGCGACCTGGGGCGCTGGGGACCGGAGGGCTACTTGACTGTGGTGGACCGGATCAAGTCGATGATCTTGGTGGGTGGTGAGAATGTGTACCCTGTCGAGGTGGAGAAGGTCATCTCGGCCTTTCCCGGCGTCACACTGGCCTGTGTGTTCTCGGTTCCAGATGCGCTGCTCACCGAACGTGCTATGGCCGCGATCACGGTGGATCGAGTGATCAACCTCTCGGATCTGCGCTCGCACTGTGCAGAGCGGCTCTCGTCGTACGAACGTCCCAAAGACTTTCTCGTCCTGCCGTACCTGGCAAAGACGGCGAGTGGCAAGCTGCGAAGCGACGTCGTGCGCTCGAGTGTGCTTGGTCGGATACCCGGCTGCTACTCGGTGGACATGATGCTGACTACTGCTGCTTCTACGGGTTCTGCTGCTACGGCTTTTTACACTGGGGCACCACTGGAGGGTCCGGGTCTCTCTCCGTTGCCCACGGACGAAGCAGTGGGGAGTAGTGCCCACGTGTTGCTGGTGCTCGATGAATGTACCGATGACGAGCAGGCGAGCTTCCTCGCACAGACCAACACCGCCGCGGCCCTGGTCGCACTGCAGACCTTTGCGGTCTGCACGCTGGTGACCCGGAATGGGTACCGGGACCCGACACAGAGCTGTGTCATTTCCATGTTCCGAGTCGCCCAGTCCGAACTACCTCGGGGCCGGCTGCGGATCGTCAACCTCGAGGGTGCGGCTGCTGGGACTGCCTATTTCGATTGCAAGTGGTTGGCTGCGGATCTGGAGGCCGAGTTGACGGTCCGTGACGGTGGTGACCTGTACGTTCCGCGACTGGCGCCACTCGCCACTGTCCAGGTCGAGAATCACGTGGTACCATCACTGGTGGTACTGACGGGACCGGGCGCCCTCGGCGTAGAGATTTCGCGGTGGTTGCTCGCCGAGACGGACTGCCATGTCGTCTGGGCCTGTCGTCGCGTCCAGACGACGGAGTTGGACGTGCACCAGATTGTGGGTAAACGGATGCCCGACGTCGTTGCCGAGGCCGAGGCCCGCTACGGTGTCCGCGTGAATTGTATTCTGCATCTGGCCGGCATGCTCAGTGACAAGTCGATCTCCCACACGACTCCAGCCATCCTCGAGGCGGTGATGGCACCCAAGACGGGGAGACTGACGATGGATGCCATTGGGGTCGCGGGGCCAACCGTGGTGGTGTTTTCGTCCATCTACTCTGTCCTCGGACAACCGAACCTGGTACATTACGGTGCCGCGAATGGATACCTCGACGGGCTGCAGGACCGGCCGAATGTGCAAGTCATCAACTGGGGAACCTGGGACTCGGCGGGCATGGCCAACAGCCTGGGCAAGGGGTTCCGGACCTACTGGGAGGGTCGCGGAATGCAGTTCTTGGAGCTGCAATCGACTATCCGCTGGTTGTACGAATCTGTGATTTGCAACACGAGCACGACTGGGCAGCTGGTGGTTGCACCATGCGACTGGGACCGATTCAAAACAGTCAGTCGGTCGACACAAGCAATCTTTACGGATCTCCTGTCCGCTCCCGCTGGCGCTGTCATCACCGCTCCCACTCCCGCTGCTGCTCCTGCTGCCGCTGGCGCTGTCATCACCGCTCCCGCTCCCGCTGCTGCTCCTGCTGCCGCTGGCGCTGTCATCACCGCTCCCGCTCCCGCTGTTGCTCCTGCTGCTGCTGTCGCTGGTCTGGATGTCTTGTATGCGGCTGTACAGTCGGTGGTGTCGGAACGGATTCCTACGCCCGATACTGACTTGGTGACGGAGATGGGACTCGATTCAATCACGGTGATCGACGTGGTGAATCATCTTGGCACGACATTCGATCATGACTTCCCTCCGACATTTCTGTTGACCTATCCGACAATCACCCACATGTACCAATATTGCCTCGAACATGTGGATCTGGTCCCTGCTGCTCCCTCAGAGGTTTCTCCTCGGACTCGATTTCACGCAATGATCGACTTGGCGGCCCAGGTACACGTACCTTCCCTGGATA
>Ga0209532_1001581_pt1 | contig 17517 bp, 12 predicted proteins | sample COG_02_FD_184746 | JGI IMG/M metagenome (GOLD analysis project Ga0209532, IMG submission 184746) | Pelagic Microbial community sample from North Sea - COGITO 998_met_02 (SPAdes) (version 2) | ecosystem: Environmental > Aquatic > Marine > Neritic zone/Coastal water | place: Helgoland, sampling... | reverse complement strand
GTCAAAAAACCCGCTTCCGCAAGCTACCGGAAAATCAGGGACGCTTTATCAGCACCGGCATCTGGGCCTGGTCTAGACATCCAAACTATTTTGGCGAAATCACCCTCTGGGCAGGTGTCGCGCTAGTTGCCCTACCCGTACTTTCAGGCTGGCAGTTAGCCACGATGATCTCACCCGTATTTGTCTATCTACTGCTCACCAGAGTCAGTGGCATCACCATGCTCGAAGCCATAGCAGAGAAGCGCTGGGGAACAGATCCAGAGTTTATTGCTTACCGCGATGCCACTCCGGCCTTGATGTTGCGCAAACCACGGGGCTAATTTTACACGAGCCACGAGGATCAGATTTTGGCAACTGGCAAGATCGCCAAAAAAAGTCATAAACCCTTTTGAGACCAATCAGGTTCCGCTTATGAATTTATAATTTTCAGGTTAAGCGAGACCTGTTTGAGCGCAGCCAGTTGTCTGAGCGCTGAAAATCATAAATTTATGGAATCGATCGCAAAAGGGTTTAGGGCTTTTACCCGCAATGACCTAGCGAATCTATGGAATAGCTTAGAATTAGAATAGCCTAGGAATGCCGCTTAAAGAACCTATCCACTTGCTCAAGGGCTTCTGCCGCCTCAGGCAGGTCAGGATAAAAGATCGGCCAGACATGGGGCACATTGTCCCACAGCATTAGACTGGCATCAGTACCCGCCTCAACCGCCTTATTCACGTAGCGCCGACCGTCATCGCGCAAAACCTCACAGTCACTAGCCAACACCAATATCGGTGGCAAACCAGCCAGATCCCCCAGCAGAGGAGAAACCACTGGATCTGAAGCATTGTGCCCAGCCAAATAGCGAGCCGCGAGACCAACCAAAAACCCAGGCACCCAAGCTAAACGCTTAGCCAGGGGGCGAAGGATCACATCAGAATCCAAATTGCCACGAATACTCGGACTAACAAAGCGCGCATCAGTCACCGGCGACAACGCCAGTGCGGCGTTGGGCGCGGCACGCCTGGTGTCACGAATCCAGGCCAGCAGAGCCAAGGTGAGATTGCCACCCGCCGAATCACCGGCCACAAAAACTGCTGTAGGCGCCAAGGAATCGGGCCCCTGAGGACCATTGCCAAGCATCCAATCATAACTAATGCGACAGTCTGCAACAGAATCCAAACGCTTGTTTTCAGGCATCAAGCGATAGTCGATGGCCAGCACAGCGCTGTTGGTTATTTCAGATAATTTATCGGTGAGAACACGATAGCCCTTGGGGCTGCCGGCCATAAAGGCACCACCATGAATATACAGAAACCGGCGACTACAATCGGCACCGGGAGCAACAACCCACTCGGCGGGAACCCCAGCAGCATCCACCGGCGTAACAACACTAGAAGTATCAGCACCGGCAAAAAAAGTATCCATGGTTTCGCGCATCGAATGAATACGCTCAGACCAAGGCATTTTTTCAAGCGGACCACTGGCATCCCGAAGACGCTTATTTAGCGCCTTAACCGCCGCCGCAGAAGCTGCGACGGCATTGGCATCCGCAGGGCTAAAACGCTGCCCCTCCGGAAGATCATATTTGCTGAGACTGTCTCGCGTAAACATATAGGCCAGCAACATAAGTACCAACCCTACCAATACAGCCCCAGCAAGGATAATCACGAAGCTGAATAACTCAACTGATTAAACTTCTTCTGATGGAAATCGCGATCGCCCAGAGTGACGTTAATAGTCATCAAACGTTTAACAAAGTGGCCAATATTCAACTCGTCGGTCAAACCAATACCGCCGTGTAACTGAATCGCCTCTTCGCCGATCTGCTTGCCCGCTTTAGCCATAGTCGCCTTGAGAGCGTGGACAGACCTCACAAACTCAGTAGTATCGACACTGTCATCAGCTGCGCACTCATTAGCCTGACAGAGGCTGCGATAGAGCATCGACTTAGCCTGCTCACAGGACATAAACATATCAACCATGCGGTGTTGCAAAACCTGGAACGAACCAATTGGCGAACCAAACTGCTGACGGGTTTTCGAGTAGTCCACAGTAATTGTGTTCAGAGTCGATATAATTCCCAGAGCTTCAGCACTCAGAGCCATTAACATCGACGGCATAACCTGATCGACCAGCAGCAACCCTTCACCGACCGCGTTAAGCAACTGATCTTCAGCTACCACTACGTTAGCCAGAGTCACAGTGGCAGCACTCTGGCCATCCATCGTCTTGTAGCTCTTAACCGTCACACCATCAGCAGCTGCATCGACCAAAAACAGGCTCACCCCCTGGTGATCAAACTGACTCCCGCTAGTGCGCGCACTAACAACAAACTTATTGGCGCTGCCACCATTAATCACCACGGTCTTTTCACCATCGAGACGATAACCGCCATCAGCAGCCACTGCAGTAGTGGCCACATCGGCCAACTCGTAGCGCGACTGTCGTTCAGCAAAGGCAAAAGAGCCCAAGCAACTGCCATCGATCACTGCGGGAATAATCGCGTCTTTAAGCGCGCTATTCGTTGATGCCGCCAGCAGACCGCCAAACATCACAACCGTTGAAACGTAAGGCTCGACCACTACGCCTTTACCCAGCTCTTCCATTACCGCGGCCAAATCTTCCACTGTACCGCCAAAACCGCCGTACTCTTCAGCGAAGGGCACTGACAACCAGCCCAACTCAGCAAAGGTATTCCAGAAGTCACGGCTGAAGCCCTCTTCCGAATTGATAATTTCACGACGCGTATCCATGTCATATTGGTCACGCACAAAACGCGCAACGCTATCTTTGATCATGGTTTGTTCTTCTGTAAACTCAAAATTCATTATTGTTACTCCAAAAATCTGTTGGGGCCTAAAGGCCGAGCACGGCCTTAGCAATCACGTTGCGCTGCACTTCGTTGGAACCACCGTAGATGGTTGCTGCGCGGCCATACATGTACTTACCGCGAGCTTCGCCAGCATAGTCGTGACCTAGGTCTTCCGCGGTCATATCACCCTGAAGCGCCCCGCCGTAACTACCGGCCAACTGCAACTGCAACTCATGAATCGCCTGAGAGATCTCAGTGCCTTTGATTTTCAGCAGTGACGACTCGGGTCCCGGCATTCCGCCGCCAGCCATAGAGGCAAAGACGCGCAATTCGGTGTACTCAAGAGCCATCAGTTCCATCTCGATATCCGACAGACGCAATTGGAAAACCGGATCATTGATCATCGCTTCGCCGCCGTTAACCTCTTCGGCGGCGCGCTGCTTTAAAGTCTGTAACATACGCTTGGAGTCAGCCACTTCAGCCATGCCCGTGCGCTCGTGAGCCAGCAGCGCCTTGGCGTATGTCCAGCCTTTGTCCTGCTCGCCGATCAAGTTATCACGGGGGACCAAAACATTTTCAAAATGCACTTCGTTGAGGCTGTGCTTGCCATCGATGGTCACAATCGGCTTAACAGTGATGCCTGGCGTTTTCATATCAATCAATAGAAAACTAATACCCTGCTGCTTGCGCATATCTTTCGTGGTGCGAACCAGACAGAAAATCCAGTCAGCGTACTGGGCAAAGGTTGTCCAGATCTTGGCACCATTGACCAAATAGTTATCACCAGCGTACTCAGCAGATGTAGTCAGTGCGGCCAAATCTGAGCCGGCGCCCGGCTCAGAATACCCCTGACACCACCAATCGTCGCTCGCGAGAATGCGCGGTAAAAACCGTGCTTTTTGCTCTTCGGTGCCAAAGGTAAAAATCACCGGGGCAACCATTTTCAAGCCGAATGGCACCACATCGGGAATACCCGCGGCGCCACGTTCAGTCTCATAGATAAACTTCTGCGTCGCACTCCAACCTGTGCCGCCATACTCTTTTGGCCAGCCCGGCGCGATCCAGCCCTTGGCATTGAGTTTCTTCTGCCATCTGACGATCGCTGGTTTGTACTCTGCAGTCTGCACGCCACTCAGCTGCTGTGCAGTTTCTGTGTCGAACTCTGTGGCGAAAAAATCACGCACTTCATCTCTGAAGGCAAGATCTTCTGCTGAAAAATTAATGTCCATCTGTGTCACTCCCACGATTGGTATTTTCGCCACAGCTTAGAATGTGGCATTTATTGTGTCAATTAAAAAAATGCTCTGAAGACGTCATAATCGTGCCTCTACAGAGCCACTAATTTGAAATCACTTTACCCTTTAATAAAAGCTTATACGCCATTGCAGCCAATGCAGTTTAAATCGCCGCTGCTAAATAGCTGGCCTGCTTAATCGCCGCCTTGGCATCCAGTTCCGAGGCCTCAAAAGCACCGCCGATCAAACTGGTGGCTATACCGCTGTCACTGAGCTCATCGTAGAGATCGCGCTTGGGTACCTGTCCGGCACAGACAATCACCGTATCCACTTCAAATAGCCGTGGCACACCAGCAACAGTCACATGCAGTCCCTGATCATCGATCTTTTCATAATCGATGCCATTGATCATTTGCACACCGCGCCTGTCCAGTGACATACGGTGAGTCCATCCAGTAGTTTTACCCAAGCCGCGGCCCACTCGCGTGGACTTGCGCTGCATCAAATAGACTTGCCGACCAGACTCTTTCACCTCAGGCATGACACCTGTGACACCACCGCGAGGATGGTTTTTAAAATCAATGCCCCACTCGCGAGCAAAGACGTCTTTGTCCAGTGCCCCAGACACACCCACATGGGTAATAAACTCCGAGACATCAAAACCGATACCGCCAGCGCCCATAACCGCCACCCGCTTGCCTACTGCGACATTGCCGCGCAGCACATCTACATAGCTGACTACGCTGGGATGATCTATTCCTTCAAGCTGTGGCACTCGCGGCGTAATACCGGTAGCCACCACCACATGGTCAAAACCACCGCGTTTTAACTCCGCAGCTGTGACCTTGCACTTGAGCTGCACATGCACATGGTTCACCTCCATCATGCGGCGGTAATAACGCAGGGTTTCATAAAATTCTTCTTTGCCTGGAATCTGCTTGGCCAAATTAAATTGCCCACCAATCTCACTGCCGGCATCGAAGAGCGTCACCGAATGACCGCGCCCGGATGCTACAGTGGCATAGGCCAGGCCAGCGGGTCCGGCACCGACTATGGCAATTTTCTTCGGTGCCTCAGTGGGCTCATAATTTAAAAGGGTTTCGTTAAGAGCTCTCGGGTTGACCAGACAGCTAATTTCCTTACCTTCAAAACCGTGGTCTAAACAGGCCTGATTACAACCGATACAGGTATTGATTTCGTCCTCGCGGCCTTCAAAAGCCTTTAACACAAGTTCCGCATCCGCCAGCATGGGTCGCGCCATAGAGACAATATCGGCATCCCCATCAGCAAGAACCTGCTCAGCCACATCGGGCATATTGATCCGGTTACTGGTAATGGTCGGTATACTAAGCTCTTTGCGCAAACGCCCAGTGACACCAGAGAATGCCGCGCGCGGCACCATGGTGGCGATAGTGGGAACCGCAGACTCATGCCAGGTAAAGTGTGTGCTAATAATAGTCGCGCCGGCTTTTTCCATCTCTTTGGCCAGCAGTACCACCTCTTCCCAAGACATGCCGCCCTGCAACATATCCATCGCCGCGATGCGAAAAATCAGGATAAAGTTTTCACCCACTTCGGCTCGACAGCGACGCATAATTTCTAGGGGGAAGCGCATACGGTTTTCATAATCACCACCCCACTGGTCTTGGCGCTGATTGGTTTTCTCCACTAAAAAAGTGCTCAGCAAATAACCCGCCGAGCCAATAATTTCGACACCGTCATAACCTGCCAACTTAGCCATTTTTGCGCAGTTAACATGATCATTAATTTGCTTCTGCACACCGGCTTCGTCAAGCTCGTTAGGCACCATTCGCGAAAGCCGCGAAGGCACAGCTGACGGGGCAACCATGGTTGGCGTATGCGCAAGTGGGCCAGCGTGTAGAATCTGCATACAAATTTTAATCTCTGGATCCACAGCGTGAACTGCATCTGTGACCTGGCGGTGACCCTCGGCATGCTCAGGAGTAGACATTTCAGAGCCCATACTGCCCTCTTCATTGGGGCTGATACCACCAGTGATCATCATGCCAACGCCACCGCGAGCACGTTCGGCAAAATACGCGGCCAGTCGCGTGAAACCGCCCTCTACTTCTTCTAGAGCGGTGTGCATAGAACCCATCAGGGCGCGGTTTTTCAACTGAGTAAAACCCAAATCCAAAGGCGCAAAGAGGTTGGGGTATTTAGGGTGCAGTGCCACGCTTAAAGCCCTTCCAATATATTCTGTGGACCGTCGTTGGCAATGGCCTTGTGGAAATTCGGACGCTGGGTAAGGCCCTCGTAGTAGGCCAATGTAAAGGGCTTAAAGCCACCCTTGAGGCTCAGCAAGTCGGCAAAATGCAGGGCAAAGCCCACTGAAATATCTGCCAGAGTAAAGCGGTCGGCGCAGAGAAACTCGCGGCCATCGGAGAGCGCCAGTTCAACCGAGCGCAGGCGTGAGAAGAACCACTTAGTATAGTCCTCAGCCACTTTCGGCAGGCGCGTTGCTTCAGGCTCAAGCAGGGTATAACGGAGCACTAATGTCTGCGGAAACGTCAAAGTCGCATCACCGCGGTGCAGCCAATTGAGATAGTCACCATAGGCAGGTTCGCTAGGCAGCACTGCAAGATCTGTAGGACCGTATTTATCTGCCAGATACTGACTGATGCCGGTGGATTCCGTCATGCTCACTAGATGATCTGGATCACTGCTGTCGGTAAAAAACGGCACAGTGCCAATGGGATTGAGTTCCGTGTAACCGGGGTGCGCAAAGCGCGGTGGAAACAGCATAGTCTCCAGCTCAAAATCCAGCCCCATCTCCAGCAATGTCCAGAGCGGGCGAATCGAGCGTGAACCGGCACAGTGCCAGAGTTTAAGAGCCATTAGGCTGCCTCATGTGTAGTTTCATCATTATCGGGCTCAGATATTTCGATTAGCAGATCATCCGTCGCCACCTGATTACCGGTGACCGCGCTAACCTCGCTCACAGTGCCATCGATCTCTGCAGTAATTTCATAGTGCATTTTCATCGCTTCCAACACCGCCAGAACCTGCCCCTTAACCACCAGATCTCCGGGAACAACCAGCACATCTAACAGCAAACCGTGCATAGGTGAAATCACGCGACCGCCACCGACAGCTTCATCAACCAGCCCGTCGAGAATAATCAGGTCCTTAAAAAAAGCACTGCGGCCTTCAATGGAGCAATACAGCTGGCCCTTTTTCGGCGACCTATAGGTTGCAGTAATTGCCTTGCCATCCACCAGCAACTGGGCGTTAGTATCTTGTAACTGACTTAAAGTGACCACAACCGTCGGCGACTCGCCAGTATCGGTGGCCGCAACCATGCCAGTCACTCTGTAGCTGTCGCTGCCCTCAGGGCTGATAGCAAGATCGTAACTCAACTCGTCAAACTGATACTTTTTTCGCGACACCAAGCTACTGGCACTGGTCCAGTCTCTGAGGTTATGGCTGACACCCAAGGCCCGCTGAAATAGCTGATTATGCTCTAGGCGCAGCTCCAATACCGCCGCCACTGCAACGTCGGAAAACTCCGGTAAGGGGTCGGCAAGATCCGCCTGAGAGAACTCTTCCGCGATAAACCCAGTAGTTACTCGAGCATCAATAAACTGTTGCTTTTCAAGGCACTGAATAAGAAACCTCGCGTTGTTTGGAGTTCCGAACAGTACTGTTTCTTTAAGTCCTGCGATCAGTCGCAGGCGCGCCACTTCACGAGTTGGACCATAACCAACCAGCTTGGCTACCATGGAGTCATAAAATGGTGACATACTCTGGCCGCTGCAGATTCCACTGTCGATACGCAGCCCCACAGCGCTGGCTGGCTGCCAAAGTTCCACCGCTCCAGAGGCCGGTAAAAAGTCCTGACTGGGATCTTCTGTGTAGAGCCGCACTTCAATCGCGTGACCCTCAAGTCGGATATCAGCCTGCTCTAATCCCAGCGGCTCTCCTTGAGCTACAGCAATCTGCAGCGCCACCAGATCCAGACCAGTGACCAATTCAGTCACCGGATGCTCTACCTGCAAGCGCGTGTTCATCTCAAGAAAGTAAAACGCGCCGCTACTGTCGAGCAAAAACTCGACCGTGCCAGCGCCGCGGTAGTTGACCGACCTGGCAGCAGCAATCGCAGACTGACCCATCTGTTCACGCAGTTCAGGAGTCATGATCGGACATGGGGCTTCCTCTATGACTTTCTGATGGCGACGCTGCACCGAGCAGTCTCGCTCGCCAAGATGCACTGTGTTGCCAAAGCTATCGGCAAATACCTGAATCTCAACATGGCGTGGCTGAATAATGGCCTTCTCCAAAATCAGCTCACCAGAGCCAAAGGCACTCTCAGCCTCAGCTCGAGCCAGCTTGATAGCAGTGGCCAACTCCGCTTGGTCGTGGACCAAGCGCATACCGCGACCACCGCCGCCAGCAGCGGCTTTTACCATCAATGGCAGCCTAATCTTCGCAGCTTCAATTAATAGGCTTTGGTCAGACTGGTCATGGCCTTGATAGCCGGGCACACAGGGCACACCTGCAGCAATCATGCGCCGCTTCGACTCGGCCTTATTGCCCATAACCTCGATAGCTTCAGCACTGGGCCCAATAAACACCAGCCCTGCAGCTTCAACTGCGGCCGCAAAGGCGGCATTTTCACTGAGAAAGCCGTAACCGGGATGAATGGCTTCAGCGCCGCTAGCTATAGCAGCCTCAATAATGCGTTCAGCCAATAAATAAGACTCGCCCGCAGGTCCAGGTCCAATACGCACAGCCTCATCCGCCAGCTGCACATGGGGCGCCGCTGCGTCGGCGTCGGAATAGACCGCGACCACCCTATAACCCAGCTCTTTGGCAGTGCGAATCACCCGACAGGCAATCTCGCCGCGGTTGGCAATTAAAATACTGTTAAAACGCTTCATAGGGCTATTTCCCACTAATTTTTTATTCTTTCGATTGACCGGCCCAGGAAGGCTTGCGCTTTTCGACAAAGGCCGCGATGCCCTCGAGCCCCTCAGGGCTAAGCATGCACTGGGCAAAACCCTGAGACGCAAAGTCCAGGGCCTCAGCGCGAGGTCGACGCAGGCTTTCAAAAAGAATGCCTTTGGTTACAGCATTGGCGCCGGGAGCACAGGCGTTGATATGGCCGAGAATTTCGTCACATTGAGCCTCGAGATCCGCGCTGTCAGTGGCCACTTGATGGCCAATACCCAGGCGAACAGCCTCTTCGCCACTAAAGCGTGCACCAGTGAGCATCAGGCGGCGAGCCTGAGTCAGACCTACCCGCTCGGTGACAAAGGGGGCTATCTGTGCCGGTGGAATACCGAGACTGGTTTCACTGAGACGGAACCTTGCATCGGCGGTGACCAGGGTCACATCGGCCACACAGGCCAGACCCAGACCGCCGCCAATGGCGGCGCCCTCAACCAGCATTATCACCACCTGGGGCTGTTCATTCATCTTGATCATCAGGTCGCCAAAGCTGCGATTGCTCTTCGCCACCTGTTCGGCGCTAACAGCCTGCAGATCCGATTTAAAGCCTTTGATATCGCCACCGGCGCAGAACACTCCGCCCTTGCCGCGCAGCACAATAGTGCGAATCGAGCGATCGTCGCGAATGGCGTCGAGGACCAGATGGAGCTCGCCCGTCATCTCCTCTGAGAGGGCATTTTTTGATTCTGGACGGTTTAGCCAGATTTTTAACACCGAACCGCGATGCTCAAGCATCAGCGATTGAGTCTCGGGCAGTTCTCGCTTTGATAGATCACCCATATGTACCTCTTTTTGTTATGTATATTCGAAAGCCGCTGAAGGCTTTTGGGTCCCACCGTTTTTCATTACAGCCGCGCAACGCCAAAGCTATTGGGTCGCAAGGAGCGATTGCGCCCTTCCCGAACTGTCTCCAGCAACATACCCAGGGTGCTGCGCATATTCCGTGGATCGATCATGCCGTCATCCATCATATGACCCGAGGTATAAAAGGCATCGGACTGGGAGTCGAACATATGGGCCATCATTTGCTCTTGCTGGGCCAACTGCTCTTCGTCGGGCTCAACACCCATGGCTGCCGCTTTGCTGCGAGCCACCATAGACATAGTCTTGGCTGCCTGTTCGCCACCCATCACACCCATGCGGGCATTGGGAAAGGTATAGAGAAAATCCGGATCATAGCCACGGCCACACATGCCATAGTTGCCGGCGCCAAAGCTGGCACCGGTCATAAAAGTAATGCGCGGTATATCCACATTGCGCACCGCCTGAATCATCTTCGAGCCGTGTTTGATCATGCCCGCCTGTTCAGATTGGGTGCCGACAATGTAGCCAGTGGTATTTTGGAAAAACAGCGCCGGAATATTGGCCTGGTCCAGCAGCTGTAAAAACTGCGTGACCTTATTGGCGCCCTGGGGATCTATCGGGCCGTTGTTACCGATGATGCCCACCGCCTGACCGTAGATCTCCGCCTGAATACAGACAGTGGAGACACCAAAGCGCGGCTTAAAATCGAGAAAATCTGAGCCATCTACCACTCGGGCCACCAGCTCACGCATATCGTAGGGCGTGCGGTAATCTGTCGGAATCACACCAGCAAGCTCATCCGGATCATAAATCGGCTCAGCAAAGCTGCGCTGCGGTGGCAGCTTGCAGTTGTCGTTCCACTGCAAGCGCTGGATCAGTTCGCGGCAGATTTGAATACCCTGCCCGTCGTTCTCCGCCAGGTATTCCGCCAGACCAGACACCGTGGCATGCATCTCAGCACCACCAAGTTCTTCCTCCGTGGCAATCTCCCCAGTGGCGGCTCTCAGCAATGGCGGGCCGGCCAAAAACGCCCGCCCGGTGCCTTTAACCGCAATCACATAATCGCTGAGTCCCGGCATGTAGGCGCCACCAGCGGTTGAAGAACCATGCAAAATGGAGATCACCGGAATGCCCGCCTTGCTCAATTTGGCGAGAGCACCAAACAGTGCACCGCCGGCGCTAAAACCTTCTACGGTGTAATTCATAAGATCGCCACCGGCACTCTCCACCAAATGGACAAAAGGCAACTTTTGCTGCAGAGAGATCTCCTCGGCGCGACGTAAACGATAGCCGCCAGCAGTAGTCAAAGAGCCTGCCATAATGCCGCTATCATCCACCACTACCACACAGCGCACGCCTGATATAAAGCCTATTCCGGCAATCACTGTAGAGCCGGGAATCGACTTATCCGGATTTTTGCTGTCCACCAGATACCCGGCGAGATTACCGATCTCTAGAAATGGCATGCCCGGATCCAGCAGCCGCGCCAGACGTTCACGAGGTGTCAGCTGACCGCGCTTATCGAAGCGTGGTTTGCGCTGTTCAGAAATTGCTCGGCCGCGGCCATTGAGCTCATTGAGCTTATCCACCAACTCGAGCATCTCGGCGCGCTGACGCAAAAAGGTCTCGGAACTGGTATTTATCTTTGAGGCAAATACTGCCATTGAGCTGTCTCCCTATTATTAATTGTGCCGCTGCGTAGCACTTAAAATAAGCACTTAAAATAAGCACTTAAAATAAGCACTTAAAACAAGCACTTAAAATACGCGTTTCAAATCACAGCATCACCTCTGCAACTATCTCAGCAGTCACCGGAATCTGCGCATCCAGCAGCAACTGGCCAAAGCCTTTACCCTGAGAATCATTGCGCAGACTGGCCATACCACCGCCACCGAGCACGTCGTGAATTAAAAAGTTAATACCATGGCAGCCAGGCATCAGATAGCGCTCAACCGCGGTATCGGCAGAGGACTGAAGAAAGTGTGCAAAGCGTTGGGCTACCGCCTGTTCTGTAAGCGCCGCATAGATATAGGGAAGATATTCTGCTTTGCGCGCGATCACGCCTATATTTGATTTATCGCCTTTGTCGCCACTGCGGGCATAGGCTAGCGCCACAAGAGGAACTGCCACTAGGTTCTCTGAGTTTGGCACCTCAGGTATCCCTGGACGGACAATGGAATTAAGCTTCAAAGCCGTGCCCCGCGTGTCTGGACACTCCAAAAGCAAGCCATTTGTTTCCACCTGGGCGGTTAACGCCGCTTTCGGCAGCTCAAAAGAAAACAGCCTAACTATGGGTGAAGGCTTTGGTCGACCTCCAGCAAAACCACAGAGTCCCGGCGGTGTCGCCAAACCCAATCCGGTCATCTCTTTTAATAAAATATCTATACCTGCCGCATCAGCATGTTTGGCCGCGACTTTGAGCGCCACTTCCCGATGGCTGCCAGGCTTCCCAGAAGCACCATACTGAGATTCCGCGCCAATCACCTCAACACTGGTCTCAGTAAAATCGGGCAGACCATAGAGCTTGAGCGTGCGTCGCGATGCCGCAAAGATTGCCGCCGCCAGCTTTTCAGCCTTTTTACTTGCATCAATTCCGTAGAGACTTAGCAGATGACCGCCGCGCCATTGGTCGGCATAGGTGCTGCACACCTTGTAACTCTGCGGTGCCGGCAAACCCGTAGCCCCGCTCACCGCCACCAAGTCGTCACCAATCTGCTCAAGCTTGACCTGGGAAAAATCACAGACCACGTCGGGCAAGATGTAGGCCTGAGGATCCCCAATTTCATAGACCATCTGCTCAGCGATAGTGCCCACCGACACTAGCCCGCCAGTGTCTGCGGGCTTTGAACAAACGAAACCACCATCGGCACTAATTTCAGCAATCGGGTAGCCAATAGTCTCAAGACTTTCAACCAGCTCCCAGTCGGTAAAGTTACCGCCGGTGGCCTGAGGCCCACATTCAAGAATATGTCCGGCCAGAGAACCCATGGCCAACTGATCCAGGTCATCGCGACCCCAGCCAAAGTGATTGATACAGGCACCCAGAGTCACGGCACTGTCAACGCAGCGTCCGGTGACCACTATATCGGCACCCTGCTTCAGGGCCAGAGCCACGGGAAAGGCGCCCAGGTAAGCATTGATACTGGCGATCTTGTCCACCGGAGGAAAGGGCTCAGCACTAAACATTTCGCTGTGGTGCTGCGCCGCCAACTGCTCTCTCTGATCGAAAAGGTCGTCGCCAATAATACAGGCCACCTGCAAATCGAGCCCCTGCTCGGCAATCACTGCTCGCAGCGCATTGGCGCAGGCTTGAGGATTAACCCCCCCAGCATTGGAAACGATTTTCACTCCCTGACGGGCAATCTCTTTAAGGTTGGGTTTCATCGCCGCACTGACAAAATCGAGGGCATACCCGGTCTCAGGCTTATTAGCCCGGGCTCGGGCCATTATCGACATGGTAATTTCGGCAAGATAGTCGTAGACAATAAAATCGACGCTGGCTTTATTTAACAGCTGTGAGGTGGAGTGACTGGCATCCCCCCAAAACCCACTGGCACCAGCGATTCGTAGTGTTTTTTCAGACATGTAACTTCCCCGAGCGACTTAACCGCAGTGCTATTCAGGACAAAATAGTACTATTGCGGCCGCGCTTTCTCTTTGGATAGGACGCCATCTATATAAGGGTCGATGACATTCCTTTATTAGCAGCTCTTAGGCGGCAGCTCCAATCGCGGCAGCAGCCCGCCGATTACGCTCAAGATAGATCGAGGCCATAATAAAGCTCGGCGCGGCAAAGAAGCCGAATCCGTCGCCCACCAACAATGCTTTGGTCAAAGGCTCAAACACCTGAGCAGCCGTCAGCAGATCACTGATAAAGCCTGTCATCAACGCGCCTATACCCATGCCCACAAGATTACAGGCAACCAGCAGCAGAGCTGTCATCAGGCCGCGCAAGCGCACGGGCGTAAGATCCTGCACTGTAGAAAAAGCCGGGCCATAAAAAGAACTTACACTAAACAAAGCGAAGGCCAGAGCGATAAAAAACATCGGTGATTCCGGCGAGGCAAAGCGAAACGCCAGAGTCAGTGGTGCAACCACCAACATTAGAATCGCGAGAAAACGGATCCGCCCACCCTTCCAGCGAGACTGGTACCAGTCACTGAGAAAACCACCCAAAAAGGTGCCGGCAGTGCCGAAGACAATATAGATCAGGCCGTAGAGCGATTGAATTTCAGCCAGGTCGAACCCCCTCTCGCGCTCCATCCACACCATAACAAAGTTGCCAGCACCCAGCGGAATATGCAGAAAAATAGCCCCGAGCATGGTCCAGGCCAGTGCTGGATTCGATTTGATCACCGTAAAGATCTCCGGCAAGGTTTCACGCCAGCCACTGGCCTCTTTGACCTTCGGCGCATTGACATCCGCAGCGGGTTCCATAGCCCCACGCACAGGGTCTTTGACCATATAAAGCACGCCCGCCAGCACAATACCTATGCCCCCGAGCAGATAGAAACAGTTGCGCCAGCCAATCATAGGACCGAGCACACCGGCCACAATAAAGGCACCGCCAGCACCCAAAGGAACACCTAAATAGTACAGCCCAGCCGCTGTGCCGCGCTGGCGTTGAGGGAATAGATCAGAAATCATCGACATGGCTGAGGGAGTCATAGTGGACTCGCCGACGCCGATAAATAACCGTGCCAGACCAATCTGCACAAAGGTTTTTGTCGCTCCGGAGACTGCCGTCAGCGCACTCCAAAGCAACAGTCCCGCAGCGATTAGCCGAGGCCGATGCAGGCGATCTGCTAAGGCCCCCATGAACAGCCCCATAATGGCGTAGAAGAAAACAAAAATAAAACCGGTTAGAGCGCCGAACTGGGAGTCGGTCAAATTCAAGTCGGCAATAATTTGCGGCCCAAAGCTGGCGATCAGAGTGCGGTCAACCATATTGAGAATATTGAGCAAGGTAAGAAACAACAGAATGGCCACTGCTCTCGGTGATGCTTTTATTTGATCTGCTGCTGCCTGACTCATAAGGACTCTTCTTATTTTTATTATTTTTTATTCTTAGTGTTTTTTATTCTTATTCTTATACTTTTAATTCTAATTCTAATTCTAATTCTAATTCTAATTCTAATTCTAATTCTAATTTTAATTTTAATTTTAATTTTGATTGCTAGCTGGGCCGGAGTCTAATGTATCGGCAGCACAAAAGTCATTACCCATTTCCCATGAACTGAATCTGTGTAGCAACCCGCACTGTTACTGCGCGCCGATCGATCTATTCTCCTGGTTATTATATTTTGTCACTGATTATGCCTTGATTTATCAGCCAGACATTTTTACAGTACAGATCAAATATCTGTAGCGCGCTGACATACTAGCCTCTACACAATTCTAACGGTGGGGAGAAACATATGTCTTTGGATGCAGTAAAAGCAGGCTTAAAAGAAAAAATTGGTGAAGATTGTGGTCTTGGCGCAATTCTTAAATTTGATTTCGGCGATGAAGGCCATATAGTTCTCGACGCAACTCAGGTTCCCAACGTAATCAGCAGCGACGACATTGATGCCCAGTGCACCATGGCCCTGAGTCTAGAAAATTTTATGTTGATGGCCGAAGGGAAACTCGATGGCACCATGGCATTTATGTCTGGCAAGCTAAAGATTCAGGGTGACATGGGTATTGCCATGAAACTCGGACCACTGCTTGCATAAGAACTCAGTCATGAGTTTTCTGTAACTATAAAAATACCCCGTTCACCTGCGTGATTCGGGGTATTTTTTTGTCGTCAGTAGAGCCTTAGATAAAAGCTCTTTTAGAGCCCATACTGGCGCGCTGCCAGGTCTCGCATAATTTCCTCAGAGCCACCGCCGATGGCATTCACCCTAACCTCGCGATAAATACGTTCAACACGATTGCCACGCATATAGCCCATACCTCCAAGAATCTGCATTGCCTCGCGAGCGCAGAACTCCATAGTCTGACTCGACTGCACCTTTAACAGCGCAATATCTCCAGCACGCTCACGACCCGCCTCTACCTCAGCTGATATATGTTTGAGATAGCACTGCGTGGCATTAATCCGCTGCTTCATCTCCGCGATCTTATGCCGAATCACCTGATGATCCGCCAGCCGTTGAGCAAAAGTTGTACGCCCCTGCGCCCAGTTCACCGCATCCTCCAAGCAGACCCGTGAAAAAGCCTCCATGGCCACAGACATAGCCAGTCGCTCAGCGTTAAAGTTAGCCATAATCACACTAAACCCGCGATTCTCCTGACCCACAAGATTGCCCGCCGGCACGCGCACATTATCAAAGTAAATCGTCGCCGTATCCGAACACCACCAGCCCTGTTTTTTATCCAGAGCTGTCCGCGAAACACCCTCTAAATCCGCCGGAATCAGTAAGGCCGAAACACCACCCGCTCCTTCGCTGCCAGTGCGCACAGCCGTAGTAAACCAATTAGCATTCATACCACCAGTGATATAGGTTTTCGAACCATTGACCACATAGTGATCGCCATCTAGCCTTGCACTAGTGGTTAAATGCGCCACATCAGAACCGGCTCCCGGCTCAGTAATCGCCAGAGAAATACGCTTAGTACCCGCCAAAACCGGCGGTGCGACTTCCTGCTTAATCGCCTCACTGGCAAAATTAAGCACCGGAGGCAGGCCAATCCCGTGAACCATCAAAGTCGCACTCAAACCGCCAACAGCAATTCGCGCCATCTCCTCATTGAGAATATTTTTATGCCAGATATCAATGCCCTCAGAGATACCGCCAAACTCTTCCGGATAGCCCAAACCCAGAATTCCCACCGCCGCAGCCTTGGGCCACAACTCATCCGGAAGCGCCCCATCCTCATCCCACTGATCAGCAAAAGGAATCACCTCACGATCGAAAAAACGCCGCAGCTGGGCACGCCACTCCTCGTGTTCAGCGGTTAGATGGCTATTGTTTAAGCGAGCGCTATCAAAATCGAGGGACATAGGAATTTTTCCACAGATCGAAGATTAAAGTGTTAGCTTTTGATACTAGGCAGGCCACTGTTTGTCAGCTTGGGAATAAGCGCCATCTTTAGGGGAATCAATGCCAAGTGACCGAATTAGGGGCTACCGGCAGAATAAGATCCCTCGTCAAAATGCTCTGTCGGGATGACATATAAAGTTGCTTTCAGGATGAAACGCCCTCCGGCTTTTTACTTGCGGCGGTAATCTCTTGGTGACATGCCATGCCAGCTTTTAAAGGCACTGGAGAATGAACCCTGATCCGCATAACCCAGCAGAAAGGCGATCGCGGTAATACCTAGGCGATCATCGGACAGATAACGCAGCGCCATGCGTGAACGCACTTCTTGAAGCACTTGCAAAAAGTTAGTGCCGCGATCTGAGAGACGGCGCTGCAATGTGCGCCGAGAAATATTCATTAGACTGGCAAGTTTGTCGATACTCACTTCACCCTCGGGCAGGCGACGTATCATAAAAGCCTTAAGGTTCGACAAAAACTCATCAGCTGTCTGATCATTTTCAAACAGCTCACTGAAAGGTTTTGTCAGGTCTGGCCCCTGCTGGTAGTCCTGCTTCAGTAGCTGAAAGTCCAGTGCGGCACTGTCAAAAAACAGGCTGCTATAGGGTTGATTATAGGCGATAGATCGACCAAAAATGGCTTGTAGCTGAGTGGTATCCTGAGGCTGAGGATAGGTAAAATTAGC
>Ga0209532_1001575_pt1 | contig 17577 bp, 16 predicted proteins | sample COG_02_FD_184746 | JGI IMG/M metagenome (GOLD analysis project Ga0209532, IMG submission 184746) | Pelagic Microbial community sample from North Sea - COGITO 998_met_02 (SPAdes) (version 2) | ecosystem: Environmental > Aquatic > Marine > Neritic zone/Coastal water | place: Helgoland, sampling... | reverse complement strand
TTCCAAACCCTGCATCTAACATTTTAAACGTTTACACCTCTGCTGACATCATTGGCTCACAATACCGAATTAGTGATAATTTAGGAAGAGTTGTACTTGTAGATGCTATACAAAGTAAAAATACTGCAATTGATATTAGTGGTTTGCCTAAAGGAGTGTATTACATTACAATTGAAAAGCAAATACGTAAACATAAAATCATAAAAATGTAGCACTGTTCTTGCTATCCAACGATGATATAAATATGTCTACATTAAACTATCTTAATTAAGTCTTCCCCAAAATAGTGTGAGGTAACTCCCCTATTGTACAAGAAATTATTTTTTCATGTTTTTTTTATTTAATTTTAATTTTATGAGAAAAGTTAAACAAAAAATAGGACTCATTTTAAACGATGACACTCCAGAAACTACAGTAAAAAAGAGGATTGGTCTTTTTATTCTCTTTCTAATTCTAGTTTCTTCATTTCAAGTCATATTAGAGTCTGTGGTTTCCTTAAACTTAAAGTATTATCATCAGTTTTTTATAATTGACACTGCAGTAAGTATTCTTTTTAGTATTGAATATATCCTTAGATTATGGACGTATAGAATTGATGGAGAAAAACCTACAATTAGGCAACGAATTTCTAATATCACCTCTTTCTATATGGTGATTGACCTTATCAGTATTATTCCATTCTACCTATCTCTATTTATTCCTACAGGGTATGGTTTTATGAGGATAATACGCATACTTCGCCTTTTTAGGTTAATAAAGTTTGGTCGGTACATGAAATCCCAAAATTTGGTAGTAAACGCTATTAAAAATAAAAGTAAAGAATTGATGCTTTCGATGCAAGTAGTTGTTTTTCTTACTGTTATTCTTTCTGCAATATTATACCATATAGAAAATAGTGTGCAACCAAATAATTTTGGTGATATCGTAGATGCTTTTGTATGGTCGCTCTCAAAATTTATTGGAGGGATTGGAGGTTATGGAGATTTTAGTCCAATTACGGTATGGGGACAAGTTATTGCAACGATTGTAGGAATACTTGGAATTGCTTTATTTGCTGTACCTGCTGGTATCATTGGAGCTGGTTTTGTGGAAGAAATTGAAGCAATTAAAACAAATGAAGAACTTAAAGAAAAAAATGAAAAACTACTAACAGCATTTAACTATGAAAATCAAGCTGCTGCAATAAAAATTAAAAGACTAATTGGCTTATCTCATATAAGAAGAAGGTTTATTAGGCTAGCTTCTGCAGAATTTAAACTAACACTCTCTAGAGCAGATTTAATAAATATTGCTGATAAAGGTAGGGGAGTAAAATTAACCACAGTAAATAATATAGAAGTTATACAGTCTTTTGATGAAAATTCAATCTATGGAACTTTAAATAATCGAGGATCTTCTATTACAGTAATATCATCAAGTTCTGCAACACAGCAGTATTTAGGACATTTTACCTATGCAGTATCAGAATATCTAAATGCAAATTACATTAGCTCAGAACATGTTAGTAAATCAGTTTGGGATCCAAAGTATAAATGCGGCCTTTATTCTAACCCTTTGTATCTTTCAGGAGAAACCTCTGATAATATTTATTTTGAACAATTTAAAAAGGATATACTAGAAACTACCTTGGAGAAGAGTACAGTTATTTATTTTTTATGTTCTGCGGCTAAAAATGGGTCATTTCATGTCTTAAATGGGGGAATTAAAGGAGAAAACAAATTTACGAGTGAGGAAAGCACCTTTGAGAATATAAACGGACTTGAAAGCTTTTACACATCATTTGATAAATCACTTAAGGAATTTGATAAAACAGAAGGTGAAATATATTCAACAATAAATAAACACAAATTCTACGGTAATCAAAAAAAAGATAGATTTCATTGGTTACTTCATAAAGAAAAAAATGCTAATATTATATGTATCTATTTATCACCTAAAATTTTGGAGGCTGAACCAGGAGACTATTATTCTATTATTAAAATTTTAGGAGATAATATTAAAGAACATTTAATTACACAATAATTTCTACAAAAATAACTTGTATTTATAAATAGTAATGCCATGCAAAAAATGGGCTTGAAATTGAATTGTTTGACCGATATTTTATAGAATTTTATAGGTCATCCTATGTAAACTAACTCAAGAGAAATATCCATTAGTATCTCTTTTGATTTTGGCGGGTTCAGGTAAAGTTTATCATTTAAAACATAACCAATAAATGTTTGATTTTTCTCTAAAGTTAATAGTATTAAATCTGTGACTTTTAGTTTTGTTATTTTATTGTTTTCTGAGTAATTCAAAATAGAGGAGACATTTATTTTTAAACCCTTAACACTAAATAATTCTTCGAAAACTAGCCATAACTTTGGATTTTCAGCTAGCTGACTTATCATTAAAGACGATAGGGTATCACTCACAATTAATTCATTATACTTATTCTTTGGGATCAATTCTTCTTTTGTGCCATCATTAAGTTGAATAATAATTCTTGTAGATTTGTCATTTTTTTGTTTGTCTAGTAAAGACCTTACATAAATATTAAACAGCAATGAGTCTGTGTCTGACAATTCTTGGGATAAGACATCATCATAACCCACTATTAAAATTACATCAAAGCTTTGCTTAGTTAAAATTTGTTGAATTTCTGCATTTTGATCGTGTGTCAATACTGTTGATTTGACGTTTACATTATGTTGAGTTGAAATTTTTGGAACTGCATGAATTAGATTATCTCTATAAGCAAAATGAATTTCAGAATCCTTGGATAGGAAGGGTACTGTTTTATTTGTGATTTGTTGTCCTAATTTTGACCAACCTAGAATAAAAATTGATAATTTGTCTTTATCTGTAAAGGAATCTCTTGATACTTCCAACGCTTTCAACATTTCATTTAAGTTTGGGGCGTTACTGAGTTGTAACTTAGTATCATCGTCCTCTGCTATAGCTACTAAAAGATCATTTTCTAAAATAATATACTCTTTGTCCGGATTGAGCATTACGTTATCCGTTTGTGTTTTTATACCAATCAAAGTCACATTAGAGAGCATTAACATTGCTTGTTTAAATGTTTTACCTTGAAGTCCATTTACTGGTAAAAAATAAATTTCATCACCATCATAATCCAAAAAATCCATTACAACAGCGGAGATGTGTTTATTTCTTATTGATTGAGATGTGACATTAGAAATGATTTTGTTTTTGTGAATAGGATAAACCTGATTTGCCATTATTTCAGTTAGCAAAGGGATATTATAATCATTTTTCATTTGTACAATTAATGGAATAGTATGATTTTTAAGATTAATTTTAGATGCTAAAATGGTAGTTTCTACATTAAAATTAGATAGGATAGTATCGTCTAATATTATCACAGATTTAGATTTTGACATGTTAGTTCTAGCTAAATCTTGTGGGCTATATATATCACCAGAGCGAGTGATTATCCTGAGACCTTTTTGATTTGGACAATCAAGGTTAATTTTAGTATTCATTTTAATATTATCCATTCCATTAAAGCAGAGTATTGTGGGTTTAGATTGATTTTCATTTGCAATTTTAATTTCTTGAAACACCTTGAAAATAGAAGAATTCCAACCTATAATAACATAATGATTTGTATCAATTACACTTGATAAACCCTTTTTTAAATCGTTTATAAAACTTGAAATTTTGGCAGCAAGAAAAGCTATGATTGTTCCTGAAAATGCAACACTAAAAACCCAATAAAGTAGATTGACTATTTGTTTTCCACTACCAGACTCAGAATTTTTAATTTCTAAAAGTTGTAATAGGCGGTTCCACCACAAGTTAAATAAAGAACCTTCTTCTAAAAGTCCAAAACTCATTTCTATAAACAAGATTATTACTGCAAATACAGCACCCATTAAGATTAAAAAATAAATAAAATTAGATTTTCTAGAGATAAAATTTTCAAAGTAATATTTTATGTATGCTATCATTATTTTTGTTGAGTTTATATTTTAAGGTCTATCTCAATATTTCTGGTTTTAGCTATTCTAAAAAAAATAGTTCTTCACTCCAAAAAACATTTTAAACTAAAATAGTTTTTTAAAGAACCCTTTGTTATTGTATTTTTCTATTTGCTCTTCATACTTAGCATTCAAGTCAGTATATTTATTTGTCAATATTGTGTTTTTAGAACATCTAAGTTCCAAAATCATTAAGTATTGTTTTGCTAATTCTCTTATTTCTTTATTATCGAGTTGTTTTAATTCCCCACTGTCAGATATATTATCAATTACATCACCAATTACACCACCTACACCAGGAACAAACTTTAAAGCACCACCAATACCAGTTTTAGCAATTTTAGAGACAATATTTCCTGTTACATCTAATGCTCCATCTAATTTTTTCATGAACTTTGATTCATCTGCTATTAATTTTGGAAATTCTAAAACTTTTGTTTCAATATTATTTTCAGAACAACGATTTACCCATTTTGTAGTGCGCATTATAAGTTCTGCATCTTCAATAGCATAACCATCTGGATTTATTTCTTCTGATTTTTCAGTTTTAATCCCATTTTCATGGTCAGAAATCATTCCCTCCAATACCATCTCAGCTTCAATTTCATCTATACCTAGATTACTAGCCTTTTTTAATATTAGTTCTTTTTCTCTATCAGATATTTCACCATCGTTTAAAGCAAGTGTAATTAGTTTCTTTAAGTTTTTCATAATATTAGTCATTAAGGTTATAAATTAAATTCTATCCCAACATTCATGCTATTATCTGTTCTAAAAACATCTATGTATGGGGTGGAGTGAAAACGATGAGTCCAATCTAAAAATATATTAAATTTATCTAATGTATAATATATTCTAGGTTCCAAAAATAGACGATAGTCCTTTGTATTTGATGTGTTAATTTGATAGTAAAGTGATAAATTAATAAATAATTTTTCTGAAAATTTATGCTTTAAAAAGGTACTTAAACTATATCGCCAATTGTATACTTGATTTTCTGTGCTTAAATTATTGTCATACAATTCGTCTTCAAAAAATAAACCTGCAGAGAGGTCCCAAAAGTTATCGTTTCTTTGAATTATTCTTTGACGGTACCCCCCTCCAGATGTATAGCGATGATTCATACGGAGTGACTTTATATTTTGAGCTTGTAGAAAAGCAAAAAATGAATTTTTATTTATTCTATAATTATATCTCAATTGGCCCGTGTAATCAGAAGATATTTCTGTTCCACTTTCTTTTATATAATCATAATTTAAAAGCAATCGGAAAAGATGCTTGTTTACGGACTTAGAAAATTGCTGTGCTGTACTAAATTGTATTAAATCTATATTACCAAAATTAAGATCTCCCTGAAAATTAATGGCACAGGAGAGTTTACCTTTGTCATCTATCATCATGTTCTCTGTATTTATAATGGTTTGAGCTAAAGCAAATGGACCAAATAAGAAAAGTAATAAAAGAAAATTATAAATTTTTACTCTGGTATGTTTCATGAAATATTAAATGTTTAAAATAATAAAAATATAACTTACACCAACGTTTTTAAATGTTCATATATCATGACCATTGCTAGAGTATCTAATTCACAGTATTTAAATAACGATTTTTTAATACTATCTCGCTCCTTAATAGACATGTCCACAAATTGAAGTTTTGAATATGCTGTGAGTGCTGCCCCACCGTCAGATATAATATCTAGACCAGAAATGAAATGTTCTAATTCTTCTTTACCAAAATGATTGAAAATAGGTGGTAATAATTTATAGGGATTGATTACTTTTTGATCTTTAATTTGAATCCATAAATGCTTCTCATCAAAATTTATACTAGTAAGATTTATCTCAGAAATTGGTTTAGAATATTTGTTTTTTAAAAAATCACAGGTATTTAAAATAGCCGGTAAGACTGCTTTGATAGAATTTGAACCTTTGGTAAGTGGGTTGTAATAATAATCAAGAATAATTAATCTCAAATCCACCATCGGTCTATTTGGTATCCAATGGTCTAAATCTTTTGATCTAGGGGTTGTAATGGTTTTTATAAATGAAATAAGTTCATCTTTTTCAAGGTAATCACTATCATTTAGCTGGTCCTTTATTGCGTTTAAGATACTGTTTTCATGTGTTGCGAATCGAAAAATAGTACCTTGGTCGTTATCTAATGATTTTTTGAGTGCAGCAACAAACTTGAAATTTGGAAATTCACCAGGATTCGCATTAATATATTCAGAGGCATGTTCAATAGTTCCGTCTGCATGGCACATATGATGTGAGAATTGAAAAGCAACCTGTTCATAGGGGCGTCTTCCCTTATTGAAGGGTAAAGCAACTGCGCTAGTCTCAAAATCTATAAAATGTAATGGAAATGTCCAACTATCCATTTCTTCTTTTAAAGCTGTTTTTTCAACATAAGGTGCCGGGTTTGTATCTAATGTCTTCTCCACCTGTATCCAGCGGCGCTCTCTAGAACTCATGGCATTAGGTTCTTCAACAACTTTAAAATCATCTTGATTTAATTGATGTAAAAATAAACGATTTTCTTCTAAAAGTTTTTGCCCTCTAAAATTCCATATTTCAAAAACATTAGGCAGGTTAAAATCAGTCTCTGTCCAGTTGTGTTGCTTTGAAAAACAAAACTCAAAACCGGATTTAAATCCTGCTTTTTTTGAATCTGAACCAATTTTAAACTCACAGGATTTACATCTGCTGTAATTTGTTGGCCAGTTTGAATAGGATTGATTTTGATAGCTATCTCTAAGAAGTGGAACTGCTTTAGAAAAATACAAATTATCTGAGTATCTGTAATTGTCCTTAATTATTAAATCTACAATTTCTGTAACATTTACCTCTGATAGGACCGATGTTTTCTGTGCTTCTGTTGCCGAAATTTTAACTTCAACATCTTTACGTATATCTCCATCAACTGGCAAACGAAACATTTGATTCAAGCCATCAATAGTTGCCACCTTAGATTTATCAGCCATTAAAAAAAAAGAATCAAAGTGTAAATGTGGTACACATTTTTTTGCAACATACCTCTGGAATGCAATATCAAATAAGTAGGGTCTCCAGCCGCTTCGAATATCACCGCGAGAACCAATAAAAGTATTTGCCTGGGTAGAGTCAAAAGACTTGGCTTTAACCTCAATAAGGCGCACTTGGTTGCCTTTTTTTACTAAAATATCTGTCATAACAAATAGGCCATCGTACAAAAAAGCGGCCTCATAAATAACAACTTCTTCTAGTTTTAATAGCTCTAGTGTTTGATTAAATGCTTTTTGGTATGCTCCATAAGGAGCATCGATAAAATGCCCCCCAGGATATGACAACCGTGCAAGTGCCTCAACTTGAAAACCACCTTCAGCCAATGAAGCTAAAAAAGTATTATCATCCTCCTTGTTTTTGTAGGATTTATTACTAGAAAAATAAAGCTTATTTGGACAGGAAAGTCCTATTTTAAAACGAGATTTGGAAAGAACTTTCATGCAATATTTTAATTTACATATTATAAAACAAAAAGTTGAACACTATCTTAATCTTTTGATTCTCTCTCTTGAACGCTTAATTTTTTCACGGATATTTTTAATTTTATCTCGGGTTTTTGCAATTTGTTCTTTTTCCCTATCAATCTCTCTGGCGTAGCGTTCCCAGTCTCTTTTTTTTTGAGCGCGTATGCTATGCTTGTTAGCTGTTGAAGAGGCAGATTTCAATCGGCGAGAATAATGATCAGCATCTCTGCTTTTTCGTATCCTAATCTTCGCCATGTCATCTCTTGAATCTGCAATTCTAGATTTTTCACGATCAATGTCTCTTTTGTAACCTTCAATTTGGCGTTTTACACTATCAATACTCATATTATTTGGTTTTTAAAGATTATAAATTATTGGATTGGATGCACCCCTCTTTTTTTTATGTGCTACTGATTTATTAATATAGAGGTCTCTGACTTTATTTGATGCAACCTGTCCGTTAAATCCATAGCCTGTATAGGTTTGACCATGTTTTTTTGATCCTGGATTATATGCTCTTTTTATTGCGTACCATTTATGTACCTCAAAAACTTCAACAATTAAACCTTTATATTCACTCAATACATATTTTATATGACCAGCTCTAGGGTCTTTCATACGCCAACGCTCTTTTGTTGCCATGTAAATCTTATCTGTTCCTGAGGCATTTTTATAAGATCCATTAATATTAATTATAATTGTATTATTAGGGATTGAATTTAGTGGAAAGGCATTATACTTGCGTTTCACTTCTTCTGAAGACATCAAACCATTTTCAATGGAATTTATACCACCTTGGATATTGCCACTAACAAAGTGGTTAAAAGAAGGAATGTATCTAAATGTATCAATCAAACTAGCCTCAATTTGATAGGCCGTTTTTCCGTTTAATCCATGACGAACAATAACATGATCCACCGTTTTATTCTTTTTCAATATGGTTTGAATCTCATCTAATTTATCTGTCCCTTTTTTTCCTTGTTTAGCCTCATCTAAATGGTCAAAAACGCGGTTGCCTTCCCCTTTTCCAACATAAAAAGGAGTTTTTGTGTCGGGATTAATTAGGAGATAGACGTAGCTTTTTAATTCTTGTATTGTTTTTTCGTCAAACATTATCTATTTTCTTTTATTAGTCTTTCAATTTTTTTTGCATCAGAAATTGAAAAATTTTCTGCTCTAATTCCTCTAGAACCTTTACTAGAAATAATAACCGTTGAATTAATCAGTCTCCTGTCAATTTTAACATAAGAAATATCTGAAAAAGACAAAAAAGACCGGTCAACTCCAATTAAATATTTATTTCGTTTTAAAAATGTTACTCCATCTTGATTAATAGTTAACCTGTCTGGTGTAAAAACATTACCACCCAAAATAAGTTTTGAAGAAAACTCAAATGAAAATTGTTTTTTAGAAGGGCTATGGGTATCAAGGTTTGAAGACTTATTACCACAACTAGGGCAAAAGTTTTCATTTCCAGTTAAGCTGTAACCACATGATGCGCAAAACCCCATTACAACTATATATTATTGTCTTGAAGCTTTTCCCAAGCTCAAGCCATTGTCCATTAGTGTTTTTGCAGATTTATCTTTAATTTGAACCTTTACCCCGTAGGTATTTTCAAACAAATCCTCTACATCACCAACTTTCATTGTGCCTTTGATTTTAACATCATCCTTTGATGTTGTGTCAACTTTTTTTGTTGTTTTTTTATTAAGTGCAGCCAATGTTAAATCTCCATCAGCAATCATATTTCCTTTGTAAAAAACTAAAGAAAGATTAAATGAGGATTTAAAATCCTTTGAAATAGTTTTTAATTTTTTGTTTGGCGCAATTGAAAATTCTGCGTTATTGAAATGATCTTTTATTGAATCAAATAGTCCCATGAGTTTTTTATCTATTAAAAAAATCAGCAGATTTTGTGAATCTGCTGATTAATGAATGAATTATAATTTCCCTGCTTGAGTTAGGGTCATGCTATTGTCTGCTAATTTTGTGTCATCAGCATTAGATATTTGAGCTTTAATACCAAATGTTTCTTTAAAATAACGCTCCACGTTTTCAACACGACTTCTTGCTCCAAGATCAAGCTCTCCTCCAGCATCATCTGTTTTTGATAGTTCACTAATTTTAGTTTTTTCATCAGCAAATTGATTGCCTTTGTAAAGACGAATATTACAATTAAACTCCTCAGTAAATTGTCTTTTAATACTTTTAACTGTACTTGCTTTTGTAACCCTAATAGTTGCCATAATTTATAAATATTAATATTTTACCTACTCCTTTTTAAAGTTGTGTTTCGGTTTGTTTCAACTTATTTTTCTAAATATATATATATTTTACAAAAAATATGGTACATATTTGGTACATTTTAAAAAGTAAATTATATTTTAAATATTTAATTATTTCATGAGTTTAGATTAAATTTAAAAAATGAATACAAATCATAGGAATATCAATGTCTCTTTCTGGTGTAAAAAACATACTTTTAGAAATTTTGTTATATTTATGTGGAGGGTATCACTAAATATTAGTTTAAATTTCATTTCAAAAAATATAATTATCAAACATTAAAAAGGATTAAATGTTCAAAAAAAGTCTCTTCAGAGAATTAGGAAAAAACACTGGGAAGTGGGCGAGCAATAAACTCTTTGGAGATAATTGGTCTACTCCATATAGATTTTCTAATTCAGGCGCTGCAATTGCGAAACAAGCATTAAAAATTGAAAAAGAAATTGAACAAAAAAAAGTAGACAATCAATTAGAACTAAAAAAATTACAATATTTATTCACTCAATCTAGAAACTCTAATAAGATTAAAAATGAAATAATTGCAATGCCTTTACCAGAAAACAGAGACGATTTATTCACATTTGCTAATTTTATGTTGTCTAACATTTATGGAACTGGTTGGGATCACGATGATGAAAAAAGGTACTTAAATGATTTAAGTGATGTATGCCTAAATAAATTAGAGCAGTGCAAAATAATGTTTAATACAAATGGGGCTTTATTCGAAACAAAATATCTTGAAAAAGAAATACGAACATTGAAACGAAAACGCTTTTTTGAAAAATACGGAATTATTGTATTCGCAATTATATTTTTCGGTGTTTTAATATATATAAATTACTTACTAGGACATTTTAATGATTTTTAAATATGAAAAAATCAAACATCTTATTTCAAAATCTTTATTAAAATAGTGTGACTTAACACCCTTGGGCTACAAAATTATTCTTAAAAATAACTTTTTATTCTTAAAGATAATTTTTTTATTGCATCCAAATCTTCCCCAAAATAGTGTGACTTCACTCCTATGGGCTCCACTTTTTATTCCCAAGAATAATTTTTTGTTCTTGGAAATATATTTTTTTAAAGTTTTTCTTGAAAATTTGATTGGTTTCAACAATTAAGAATAATACTATTGGTGTGGATTTGATTGAATTATTGGGGAAATTTGAATAATTTCCATGACCAATAATCATATCTGAATAATATATCTACACCATATGAGTAGGATCGAGAATATGCTGATGGTAAGAATCCATTATTTGTGACATTAATAATTCCTTTATATTTCCTTCGATTATCTTGAGAATGTAATGTGTCATTATATATCTCACCTTCCCAAGCAAATTCTATATCGGTTTCAAAACTATCGTTTTTAAAATAATCAACTGCCCAAGCTTCTTCAGTAATCTCTGCTGCAATATACTCACCTAATGTTTCACCAATTAACTTTGGATTATTTATTAAAGTGTTATTAGGGAATGGAGAGGGAAATTTACAATCTTGTTTGGTTCTCCCCCCTATATATATTTCATTAATATCGAAGTCACCCAATTTCCATTCAAAAGTTTTTGTATTAAAATACAAGCCAATAATGAATTGTTCATAGCACCCTTCACTATTAATAATAATAAGCTGCCCCTCAATAACTAACATATCTTTTGGAACAAAATTGTGCCTTTCAGCAGCTATATAAAACATATCTAAAGAATATGGACCCTGCTCTTTTTGTGAATTATAATCATAAAAATCAAAGTCAAATGATTGAAATCTAGGTTTTACCCTCCGTATTGTATCAATTTTAACTTCATAATCTCGTTTTTTAAATTTCTCTGTTCTCCTTAGGTTTATTGGTCCCTTAGTTTGATACAAAAAACCATCATTATAAAATTCATCTTGATTATAAATTTCTTCAATTATAAATGCAGAGTGTTTTTCTATCTCTTTTGAAATTAATTCTTTACTCAATCCATATTTTTTTAAAACAGAAGAAAAACAAGATTGACATTTATTTAGTAAAAGAGAATCATATGAAATATTTGTCAGTTCATTTGAATTTTTATCGACATATTTGTTTCTAATTTCAGAAATTTCTGATGTTGATAATTCGATATCATTCTTTAAATTAATTATGTTATTATTCTCAATGCTATCAAAAGCAAATTTGAGATTTAATAATTGGAGTTTAGACACATCCTCAAATTTTTTACAAGATAACTCACACGCTTTTTCAACATCAGTTTCTAGACTGTTGCAAGAAATAAAAATGGTAGTGAAAATTAAAAAATATATCTTCTTCATAATTCAAAATTTTTGTAATTATTTGTTGTGACAATATAATAATTAAAACCTTAGTTTTCTGTTATTTTTTTTAGCTCACTCAAATCCTCGCCAAAACAGTTCGATTTCACTCCCTTCTGCTCCAGTATTACTCTTTACCCAAATTTTCATTCCCAATGCTTTGTACGTCTTCATACCAAAGTGGAATATTTTCAAGTAAACTTAGTAAATAGTTTTTACATTTCATAATTATGCTGATATCAGCTTTTGTTTTAAAATTTATTCAATTGTGCATTCATAAGTGTCTTTTATGTTGGAAGCAACTTCAGAAAAATTAATAACTCCTTTGCCTGGCAACAATATCAAAGAGGCAAATCCTGGTTCGCCAGAATTAATAGCTTCAATCAAATTATTTAAACGAACAAAAACTAAATCGCTCAATTTATATTCATTTTCAACTTCTAATGCTGCCTTGAGGTGCCATTTACCATACTTTATAGTTACATCACCTTCGCTTTTTAAATTACAATAGGCATAAGGTGTGGTTATAGTATCTCCGGATTCTGTTTTAACAGAACAAGAACCCACATAATCTATTAAATAATAGTTTGGCAAAATAGCTGGTTTATAAATCATAAAGCCAACCTTTTTTAAACTCAGTCTCCATAACTCTGTCGCTTTTAATTCCTAGTTCTAACTCCCCTTCTTCATAGTGAAATATTTTTGAAAAAATATAATATGGCCCACCTGCTGGTTCGTGTACAAGTTCATCCATGCAAGGATCCAATTGGAAAAATAAATCAGAAATTGCAAAGCTTTTAACTTTTACACTTGTGTGTAAGTTATACTTTCCGTAATTGATAATTGAGTATCTGTTATTAAAGTTAGGGGCTAATTCAATCCCTCGATCTACTACTAATCTACCTTGAGGGATTAATAGAAGGTGATTTTCCTTAGACACCCATACTTCATCAGAATCGAATTCACAAAAATCCTTAATCTGCTTTATTTTTTCTAATTTAGGTGTAATATATTTTCTTTTAGGCTTGGATAAATCATAACCAAACTCTTTATCACGAACACCTAGTTCTAATAAACTTAAACTTCCTTCAAAAATTTTTTCACCATCTACTTCAATAATCATCAAGTTATCGTCATCTATTTTATAAATCCAATCGAAAATATTTTGGTAATGATCATCAATGTCATCAATATTTACATCTTCCTCTTTTGTACATGAAAATACTTGGTGCATTCTGCCATGGATATTAATTGATATATTCAAATTAGCAGCATCTTTTGCTTCATATACTTTAAAAGGGTTTGTAAATGATATTGGTAAAATGTCTCTTTCTGATGATTTGAAACACTTCCACGAATGATCATCTCCACTATACTTTTCTTTATTTTTTATTAATGAAATTGCAACCTCTACTCTACCCTTTTCAAATAGTTCCCAAGCATATTGCCCTACAATTTGAGCATCAGGTTTAAATTCAATAATTGCTAGATAAAGTTGCTCTAAGTCATCGTCATTTGTAATATGCTTGTTTACATATTTATATACGGCAAATAAATTTTCATCTAGATTTGAATTGTCTTTCAAATTCTTAATTATTTCCTCTGGTAATTTATACATAATGTTAGTTTTAGTCAGTTCCTCGTCACTCACTTCATTTTCTTCTATTGTTAAACCTGCATTATCTAATACCTGTCTTATAGGATAAGCTGCACCGTCATAAATATTATTAGCAACCAACAATAGCGTTACATACTCATTCTTAGCGATTAAATTATCTTGAGCACAGATTTGCATTAGAATTTGAATGAATCTTGATTTTTGTGCATTATCAAGATGCGTACCTAGATAATTGATAGCGTTTACTAGTAGAGTATTATGTCTACCCATTTTAGAATACATCTGAGACATTGTATCTACGTGATCCCAAATATCACGAACTTCTATGCCTTGTTCGTCATATTCATCAAAAGCGACTTGCATCCAGTTTAATTCGCCTTCAATAACTTCTCCATCTGCCAGCATGGTGTGTCTTATTACAAATGCTAAAGCATGTGGCAATTTCCAATTTGGGGAACCTTCTATGATATCGTCTTCAGTTGTGTTCTCTACTGGAGCTTCTTCACTTTCATTGGTAGTCTCATCACCTACGGTAGTGATTACATAGCCCAACGTTCCTGCATGTAGCAAGAAATTAGATAAATTTTCTTTTCCCCATTGGTTACAAACGGCTATTTCTGTACCATCAGATAATGTTATTGGTTCTTTTACGTAATAATTTCGCTCGTTCTTTGCGTCAATTTCGTTTAGTGCTTTACAAACGCCTTTTCCGCCTTGTAAATCGTCAAACCAAGTTTCTAAAAATGCTTGATAAGTGCCTTCGAAACTACTAGCGTGATGTTCAACAATTTTTTGAACTAATCGCGCCTTGTTTAAATTTGAACCTACGCCTTCTACTGTGTATTTTGTATAATCTTTTGCCATTTTATTTTATTAATTATTGTTTTTTAGTTTATCGTTTAGCAGATCTTTAAAATTATGTTGTGATAAAGAATTTACTAAGGTTTTTATTTCTGATTTGAATATACTCTCTAAGTCTGTCTTGTTTGTAAATGAAAAGTTATTAATCAAATAGCTGCAAAAAGACTTAGAGGTGCTTTTATTAAACTTTAGCTTATTATTTTTATCTCGACATTTATCCAGTGTCTCTTCTCCAAAAATAGTCCTAAGTATTCCTATAGAATCCTTTGTTCCTCCCACTGCATTATGATACTCTTCTTTGCCAGCTTCTTTAATTAAACCTGTCTTGTAAACCACATCAGCAAAATATAATTTGAACTTACCCTTATCGGTTTTGTTCTGCTCAAATTGAAATCCAATTCTAAAATCAATTGGTTTTTTACTATTAAAAATCTTAGGATTAGGATTTTGTAAACTAGCAGTGGTAAACACTTCTAATAAAAAGCCTCCATTATTTCCCGTGTCTGTTAAAAATCTTACCTCAAATGGTTCGTTTGGGTGTGCCTTTTCTACGAAATTTCTTAATTCATCTGCTACAGCTTCAAAATGCAAGCGTAGTCCGTACTTTTTTAAAATCGTATTACGCCCTAAACTTTCATTTATCTTATCCGTAGATATGCTCTCGTCTCTAATTATTACTTGGTAGGGAGTGCTTTGATTCTCACCTAAAAATTGACTTAGAAGATAGTCTCGATAGTCATCAAATATTTTATTACCCGAAGACACGGGCATACTCGTGACAATATGCCAATAGGATATGGTCCTCCAGAGATTCTTTTCTTCTCTGTTATGATCCCACATATTTTTTTGCTTTTCATCGCTGACGGCAGGTACCAAGAAAAGATACTGCCATTTTACCTTTTCTCCAGCATTAAATTCTTGTTCTATTTCAGCTTTATTTCTGATTAAATAAAACTGAGTTTGCGACAACTTGGTGTTTTTAGCTATATCACTATATTTCTCTTCTACTTTTTTGGGATTTACTGCTATAAAATGTTCGTTCGCTTTTATTTTATTCTCTATATGAATGAAGTGATGAGTCTCACACATCTTATAAGACACTAAAATGTCCGTGTTATGCCTCTCACAATGCACTTCTGCATCCGTAATGTCAAGAATGTTATCTGGGTTTGCTACTTTATCTATAAAGTTAAGTAGCATCTTTTCTGATGCATTAAATGCCCAACTAATACACTCGCTATGAAATCGCTCCAAATTATGGTGAGCCACAGATTCAAAAAAATTCAGGTCTTTTAATTTGGACATATTTTGCAACTATTATTTAGCGGAATATGATAAGCCTCACTCTGCACTAGAAAATTGAATAAATCCTATATTATGCAATTGGCAAAGTCTTTGGTTATTAATAATTTGTATGATGATTTTTCTTATTTTCACAAAAATATATTTTAAATTTTGTAATATTGATTCATAATTGATTCATAATTGATTCATAATACAAAACTTTTGATAGATATTTTAAAAAAAAGAATTGAGGGAAAAATTGGAAAACCAGTCAAAACTCGAGGCGATTGTGAATTGGTTTCGAATGCTGTTTTAGAAACGCTAGACATAGATATTAGTTACAGTACCATTAAACGATTGTATGGCTTAGCTCCTTACACCAAACCAAACAGCAAAACCACAAACACCTTAGCTCAATTTGTAGGGTATAAAAACTATGCTCATTTTTCTCAAAACTATCGATATAAGGATAAAATTGATCTATCTCAACTCACTTACAAAGTCGTTTCAATTGGAAATGAACAAGCGATCCTAGAGTTGATTATAGAAACTAAAAAAAGTTCTGAAAATTTTATAAGGTTTATTGTCTTACTTACAAGAGAGTTATTTCACAACAAAAACTATAGGTTATTGGATGAAATATTTAAATTAAAAGCATTAAACTTTAATAGCTTTTCGTATACAGAAGTCTTATACTTGGGAAACTCCATCGGCCTCTTACTTCGAAAACAAGCGGAAATCGACCCTATATTGCTGAACAATACAAATTTTCTGAGCTGTGTCTATTTAACTTTTGTAGATTACTCTAATCTTAATGGATTTTATGGGGAATGGACCGAAATCATTAACGTAAATCAACCTAAAAAAGAGATTGCCTTATTTACAGGTTCATTACTTGAGTTTAGGAATTTTTTAAATAATAAAAAGCTTAAAGAACTGGATGAAGATTTAATTTATAATAAAGAATTACACCCTATTTTATGCAGTCGTTTGTTAGCCTCAAAACTATTGGTTAATGACAACGGTAATTCGATAAATACATCCCAAATTTTAGATAGTTATTTTGAAGTACACTCAAAAAAATCAAGTTTAGTAGATTATTCTTATGAGTTGTTTACAACAGCCATTTTAACCAAAAATTATGTGCTAATGAAATATCTTATTGAAAAAACTAATTTGAATACAACTATTGAATTTTACTATCAAAAATCCCATTTAAACTCCTATTATTTAATGTCTATTTTTTATTTTAAATATACACAAAACAGCGTAGAAGAAAAGAGACACAATCGTCTATTTAGTATAAATGATTGCATGTATAGTTATGAAGATTTTATCACAATCTTATATCATATTTATGTGTTTGGATCGACTAAGATAGGTTCAAAAAAAGACCGCATAAAAAAGGAATATATCCAATTAAGCAAACAATTAAACTACCCCTACTTTTCAGAAAGCTATTTGCTGAATTATTTTGATTAAATCCACCTAAAAATAATTCGACTTCACTCCCCTATTCTGCACATTAGAACCCGCAACCTTTTATGGCTGTGGGTTTTTTATTTTATATAAATCCTCACCAAAATAGTTCGACTTCACTCCCTTTGGCTCCACGACACTCACAATTGCAACGCGTGGGTAAAAACAAAAGAAACTCGACAAGCATATATGCTTGATCGGGTTTCTGCGTTTTTAGACACCAGGGCTGTAAGGCCCTGGCAATT
>Ga0209532_1001568_pt1 | contig 17623 bp, 18 predicted proteins | sample COG_02_FD_184746 | JGI IMG/M metagenome (GOLD analysis project Ga0209532, IMG submission 184746) | Pelagic Microbial community sample from North Sea - COGITO 998_met_02 (SPAdes) (version 2) | ecosystem: Environmental > Aquatic > Marine > Neritic zone/Coastal water | place: Helgoland, sampling... | reverse complement strand
CGACTACCAGTCTCGACAGTTCCAGGAGTTAGACGAACGTGAGGAGCACCTCGACTTGATCCTCGGACATACTATCTGCGTACTCAGGTTCATCCGACAGTGTTCGGTCAGGGGATCCGTCGTGGGGACAGGGGTCAACTCAATCGATAAGATCTACTTCGGGACGAAGTGCTATCGAATCTCACCCCGTTTCGCCCGTCACCTGTTGGACAGTTCCGAACAGTTCGATATGCACGTGGACTCATTCATCTGTGTCATGGCCATGGCCACCGATTCGATGCGCACGGCACGGACTGTTCAGAACATCGTGACGGCAGCATCGAGTGGTAAAATCAACCACACCCTCGATGCCGGGCTGGTTGTCAATCTGTATATGACTGGCATCATCGTGGTTTTTCTCTTCCTCATCTCCGGTATGATACTTCTTCGGAAACGTGGTGGTCAAGTGACACGGTAATACAATCTGGTTTTTATTTCACTCCGTGCGTGTCAGTTCTTCCCAGAGGGTCGTCATCTCGCAGTCCACCTTGTGTCCTTCTGTGCGAGGCGATCGGCAGATTGGGCAGGCATACGTGATGGGTTCTGTATCACTGCAAATGCGCCACTCAAGAGTACTGAATACAGTCGCCGCAACCTTCCGGAACTCGAGTGACACGCCCTTTATGGACTTCTTCTTGAGTTTGCTCTGCGTCATCTTGGACTTGACGAGGAAGGGTGTCGTGACCACCGGTGGATAATCCGGAGTCAGAAGACAGAGACTGAACGTGCTCTTCTGATGCGTCTTCGAGAGTTCTTTGATTTTCAAGTGCACCGTCAGAATCTGTGCATCACCGTCGCGGGTGACCATCCGAGCCTTCTCCTTCATGACATACTTGTTGTTCCCAGTGCACGTGACGGCACGTCCAGTTCCCGAGTACACGACCGACAACACTGCAGTCTCCCAACGACGATCCGGGTTGTTATACTCGATGAACTGGACAACCATCGCGTCTTTCCCAAACACGTACCACACGCTGGGCGGGTAGGTCTCGATCGTGGGTCCGAGGGGGCGTACTATGGATGTGGTGGAGGCTGGCACTTTGGTGGTTCTTGCGGCGTACTGTTCCATGGCGTTGTCCACTTCGTCGATGGTGACGGTCTCCGACACGTCCTCGTCGCCGCACTCCAGCTCATTGGCGTCGTCGTCCTCGTCGTCGCCGAAAAAGTCGATGTCGGCAGTGTGGAACATCTCATCTTCTCCCACTTCAGTTCCGAAGAAGTCGGTTGCAGAAGACATCTGGAACTTTTGAATTATAAAGTGATTGAAATTTTCCGATTCCTTTCGTATTTTCAATATGCGGAAATTTCCACAATAAAAAAAATATATGAATGAATCACTCACTAACGTAAATTTAAAACTACTATAGATATATATAGATTCAGCACTGTGTTCTATATCGATGTACGCTCTAGTGTAAAAAAGGACAATGATGACACTGGATGGCGAGAGCCATCATCGTCACGACCATCGGATAATCTACATTTCGATCGGTATATCCATAGTGGCAATCATCGCTCTCGTAGCCCTCCTCGCACTGTCAATCAGTCGTCGACAAGTGTTGCCGCTCGCGACGAATAACGCAGGATCCGTACACGCTGCTGCATTTGCGGTCACCAAAGCTGCATCCGTCACCAGTAGCGCCGCGGCTACAGCGGCCTCTGCGGCCACGATGATCGGATCGGTCAATAGAGATGTGCATGTTGCAGTCGAGTCGATCACCAAAGCTGCAGTCGATGTACAGGCTGTCACGACAAATATAGACTATACGACAACTACATTGGGCGACACTGTTGATCTCATACGCGATGCTGTGAAGGACGTGAAATACGCCTCTACTTCAGTGAAAGACGCCTCGGGTGACTTGGTCACAGCCACAACCGACGTGAAAGAAGCCGCGGATGCCGTGAAAAAAGCCGCGAGTGACGTGGAAGACGCCGTGAGTGACGTGGAAGACGCCGCGAGTGACGTGGAAGATGCCGCGAGTGACGTGGAAAAAGCCGCGGATGCCGTGGAAAAAGCCACGGGTAACGTAACGACTGCCGCTGGAAATATAGCGGCCGTTACTGAAACCGTGAATACTGCTGCAGTCACTCTAGGGACCGCTACCGTCGGTGTTACTTCTGCCACTACAGCGATATCAAGCGCTACTACCGAAGTAAATAATGCTGTTGATACTCTAAAAACCGCCACTGGAACGATATCAAACGCTACTACCGACGTGGAAGAAGCCACAGGTAAAGTAACGACTGTCGCTGAAAATATAGCGGCCGTTACTGACACTTTAGAGATCGCTACCGTCAACGTTAATTCTGCCACTGTAGCGATATCAGACGCTACTACCGGCGTAAATAATGCTGCTGATGTTCTGAACACCGCCACTGGACGTATACTCGCAAATTTCCCTTTTGAGAGTTAAAACGTATTTTCAGACCATTGTCGAGGGGATTAGATACAGGAGCGGGATGTCGAACCGTGTGAACGTTATCTTCGGTACCTCTCCATGATGTCGAATATCGACGTGACTCAAATTCGATACGGATAGAACGACTTCATGTCCCACATCTATTCGATGTGCCAACATCGGCAGACTCGTTACGGTAATTCCACCACTTGACGCGTTTACTATCTGCGAACAGAGTCGCCGACCATATCCGAGACAGTTGTACTCGAAGAGATGAATGTAGAATGTGCAATGGTCCTCAATATTTTCAAGGGTGTATCGGACGACGGGAAATCCCACGATGGTTATCGGGAACCCGACCTTCCGGCGCCAGATGGATTGTGAACGCAGATGAGACAGGGGTTCCAGATACTGGAACGCGTCGCCGAATAGCACATCCACTACACGAACGAGAGGTATTCTCAACGGCACGGGTATGATTCTCCCATTGTCGTTCAACGTGTCATTATCATGAGGAGACAAGGCTGTAGTATACTGCGAGGTCATACTGAATACCTGAGTGTCATATGTTTGCACGTTCCCATCTTGGACGATTGATCGGCACCACTTCACAACGTCACTGTGGATGTCCCCCCGCGTGCTGGGATCTACCTCCGTCTCGTGATGTGCCCCATGGACATATCGTATGCAACTGCCGGAATGTCGTGTCAGAACCGCCTCGAAAATTTTCACAATACTCCGGACGTCGACACATTCGTCCTGAATGTTCATATGTACATACAATGGACAATCGATTTGCTCGAGTATGTAATTACCGCGATCTAGTTCGCTCTGGGCCAGAATGTCACAGGGGCCACTCGGGATATCGTTGCGCAGACCACCGACCAACATCTTCCACACATGGATCCACAGAGACATGACAGTGTCGAGTATGCTGTCAATGTACGTCAACGGGGACAGGACAATCCCCCCACGGAATTTAGTAGGGGTCCGTGACAGGCTTCTGAGCACGATGCCACCACAGTACCCCATACCCATCAGAAACACCCGATCGGCATCAACCCATGGTAAGTTCTCCACGACGTGGGCGTACACCACATCTGTATCATCGATCTCCTGATCAGTGAATATGTCCCGGACCTCTCGACGTTTGTACGTCACCACCATGATTCCGCGAGCCGTATATACATCCACCGCCTCCTGGACGTGTTCATGTCCAGCCGATGTAATCATTATCACACAGGGTACGGCTGTTCCAAGTCGTGACATGTAGCGTGGCGTATGAACCACACCTTCGATCCCGTGTCCCGTGGAAGACCGTATGTATAATGGTGTTCGCACCACGTCCAGGAAAAACCGATCGAGTGAATACAAAATACGTCCTTTTCGTAAGTTCCGCCAAAGGACTCTCAACATTGATTTGTTTTACTACTATTCACTAATGAGGGCGACTTGGTCGTCGTTTTCCCGAAAAATATAAACATTAATTAATACATCGACGTCGTGTACAACTTTCATCAACCACTGCAACTGACGCAACCACTGTCCGCATCTCGCATGCACACGGTGACGGGCATCGCTTCCGACGCGGCCTGCGACCGAAGGTAATACATTCCCGTCTTGAGACCCCGTTTCCAGGCATGGAAGTGCATGGCCGTGAGTTTGGAGAACCCGGCATCGACCATGTGCACATTCAGGCTCTGACTCTGGTCGATGAAGGGGGCTCGATCGGCCGCCATGTCGACGATCGACCGTCCACGCATCTCCCACACCGTCTTGTACACCTCCCGGAGGTCCGCTGGGATCTCCTCGATGGACTGCACTGACCCCCGGGCCGCAATGATGCGGTTCTTCATGCGTGGCGACCACAACCCCTTGTCGGCCAGCGCTGCCAGCAGATGCCGGTTGATGCACGTGAATTCCCCCGCGAGGGTGCGTCGCACGTAGATGTTCGACGTGAAAGGCTCGAAACACTCATTGTTCCCCAGAATCTGGGCCGTGGAGGCCGTCGGCATCGGGGCCACCAACAGGCTGTTCCGGACACCATGCAGCCGGACTTGCTCACGGAGCGAGTCCCAGTCCCAACGGTCCGAGACCGTCGTTCCATCCCACATGTCAAATTGAAATATGCCCCGACTCATCGGCGACCCGGCAAAGGTGGCGTACGGACCCTCCCGGCGGGCCAAGGCCATCGATTCGGAACATGCCGCAAAGTAGATGGTTTCAAAGATAGCCACGTTGAGTTTCCGGGCCTCCGCACTCTCGTACGGATGTCCGAGCATGGCAAACACATCGGCTAACCCTTGGACCCCAATGCCGATCGGGCGATTCCGGAGGTTCGAGTAACGGGCCGTTTCCACCGGGTAGTAGTTGAGATCGATGATCTTGTTCAAGTTCCGCACCAGAACGCCACAAATGTTCCGAAGGCGACCAAAGTCGAAGGTCCCGTCGGAACCAACGAACCGCGGGAGCGCAACGGACGCCAGGTTGCACACGGCCGTCTCTTCCGCCGACGAGTACTGGATGATCTCCGTACAGAGATTCGAGCCGCGGATCGTGCCCAGGTTCTGCTGATTCGACTTGCTGTTGCAGGCATCCTTGTACAACATGTAGGGCACACCCGTCTCCGTCTGGGACTCGAGAATCGCGTCCCAAATCACACGGGCCCGCACACGCGTGTGCACAACTTCGGGGTCACACTCGTACTTGGCATAGAGTTGGCGGAACTCCTCGCCCCACGTGTCACACAGTCCCTTGGCGACGTTCGGACAGAAGAGTGCCCACTCTCCATCCGCAGCCACGCGCTCCATGAACAGATCCGGGATCCACAGACCAAGGAAAAGGTCCCGGGCCCGAGTCTCTTCTACCCCGTTGTTCTTGCGGAGGTCAAGAAACGCCAAAATATCGGCATGCCATGGTTCAAGGTACACTGCGAATGCCCCCTTGCGTTTCCCACCCCCCTGATCAACATAACGGGCGACCGTGTTGAACACGCGGAGCATCGGAATGATGCCGCTGGAGGTACCATTCGTTCCGTGGATGTGGCTGCCGGTCGCTCGGATGTTTGAAATCGACAGCCCGATCCCGCCCGCATGCTTGGAGATCTGGGCACACTGCTTGAGCGTATCAAAGATGCCCTCAACCGAATCCTCCTTCATCGTCAACAGGAAACACGACGAGAGCTGCGGATCCGGCGTGCCCGCGTTGAACAGGGTCGGCGAAGCGTGAATGAACCATTTCTCCGACAACAGATGGTACGTCTCGAGTGCCGCGGTGATGTCCCCGACGTGGATCCCACATGCGACACGCATGAACATATCCTGGGGCCGCTCGACGACGGTGCCCCCGATGCGCATCAGGTACGACTTCTCCAACGTCTTCGTACCAAAGTAGTCGAAGTCGTAGTCACGAGTGTAGTCGATCGCACTCTCAATCACCGACTGCTGGTCATCGACGAACGCCACGTACGCCTCTCCGAGCATCGTCTCACCGGCCAATCGCGCCGTCAGCTCCCCGAACCGCCCCGTGGTGATCTTGTGCAGACTCGAAATCACGACACGAGTCGCCAGGACGCCGTAGTCCCGATGAGTCGTCAGCAGGTGAGCGGCCGTCTCCGCCATCAGCTGGTCCAGGGCCGTGGTCGGGACGCCGTCGTACGTGCCATTCATCACTTTCTGGACCAGCATCTTCACATCAACTTCAAGACACGGCCGAGTGCACGTGAGGAGTGCCTCGATCCGATGCGTGATCTTGTCGACCTGGAGGAGTTCCTTGGTTCCATTGCGCTTAGAGACGAACATGGCCGTTGCAGATTTGTACTCCATTCCAATTCTCCCAACATAATCGACAGAATTTTCCACAAAATAAATCCCAATTGTTTTCGTCGCGTCCTATAGAGTGCCGAGTGAGTCACAGAAATGACGATCCCGGGTTGGGTGCAGCAGTTGCACCATGGGACCACGTCCACCCACCTCCCAACATCCCGCTTCCCGGGTGCCATGCCCCGTGGAATGCGTCGCACGGACCTCCACTACCTGGCCGATCCGCACCAGCAACCCCGTCACGTGGTGACGGCCAAACTGGACGGTGTTCGCATGCTCTGGGTACGATGCACCGACGGCACATTCTTGGTAGACCGGTCCCTGAAGGCATATCGACTCGAGTCCTCCTCCAGGTCAACAACAACAACGATCTTGGATGGGGAACTCATGGTGGACCGAGGGTTCCTGGTGTTTGATGCACTGACGATCGCTGGTGCGTCGGTCGAACACGAACCCTTTGACAAACGGTACGCGGATCTGCAGGAGTGGTTGTCCACCACATCACCACTGTGCCCAGGGCTGCATTACATCGTACCCAAACGCATGTTTCCATTGTCTCGAGTCAACCGATTGTGCAACACGTACCTCGTGCCGAAGGGAGATCATGGATACACCATCGACACCGAGGGGGCGGTGGCACCCGGGTTCCACCGTCAGGTGCCAGACGACGCGCAGTACGAGGCCGATGGGGTCATCTTCCTGAGTCGACGTGCCACGTTCCATTTCACGGGAAGTCAGGATCTAATGAAGTGGAAAAGAGTGCCGACCATCGACGTCGTGGTTCGCACGCGGGATTTACTGCATTCAGACTGGCACCTCCCCACATTCTTCACCGAGTACTCGCACGACACCAGACGGTACGAACGTCGACCATTCTCCCCCTGTTGGGTTCCGCCGGACCAGCGCACGCTTCTGCGATCCTTTCGCCGACACGGGACGTTGTGCGTAGAGTGCTACAACGACGGATCTAGATGGGTGGTTCACCGTGGACGTCCTGAGAAACGGTTCTCCAACTCGGCCCGAGTGGTACATGAGACGCAACGACTCGTGACAGAGGCCATCACACTCACCGAGGTGGCAAAATTAGGAACCATCTGCCCCATTGGTAAACAATCCGGACCCTTCGGCACCGCCGTGCAGGAACTCCGGTGGTTGGGACGCGCGTGGGCCCATGCTCCACACGGGGAACTCGAACTCCGACTGATGCACAACGACCAGACTTCCCTCCCTCCGGAACTGTTCGAACAGATTCTGCATCGCCTCCGTGCGAACCCCGAGATGTCCGAGATGGAGGAATCATGCACCACCGACTACTCGGGTTCCGGTTCAGATGGGACCCGAGTCACAACCGACCCGAACGACCACATAGTGACCGTCGTGAAAAAAGAAGTCATGTTCAAACGAACGCTGTCCGCGACGGCCCCATTCAGTATGCGCATCGCCCTGGCACATGAGTATCCCACGTCGGCGGAGGAGGGGACATGCGACCACCACCACGGGACGCGCCGGAAGAAGAGGCGCACACGATTCCTCCACCAGGGAGTGGTCGCAGTTGACTGCACACGCGTGCATCAACGCGGACCAGAGGACTCGTCGGAAACGTTGCGATATGAGGTCGAGATCGAGATGCTTCGAGATCCACGGTACGAGAGGCTTCCTCTCACACAATGTGGCGGTCCTGTACAATCGCTGATCTGGAGAATGTTGTGGTGTATCCTCGGACTACCGATCCCAACCACCAACCGAAGGACGAACGTATGCGTCATAGTCAACAACAATGACAAAAAAGTGCCATGACGTTGTGCAACACGTGCGTCCAAAAGAAACGAAAAACCCCAGTGACCACCAAAGGTCGATGCAAATAGTGTTTGCCGCATGCCAGGGAACAGATCCAAAAACATCATAACTACAGCCTGTTGAAGAGAACGTGCTACCAATCCATCGAAGATCCCCGCAGGGACATCCTGCACCACGAGCATACCGCGGAGAGCGGCAAGGTTCATCCCAAGGAAATGTGCAAGTATACCCACGATGACTACAAACGTAAGAAGAAGGCGAAAGTCGATGGATACGAAAACTTCCCTCGACATTGTGTATACAAGACCGTGAAAACCCCTGTACACACTCGGTCGTCGGTGGTGTCGAAACGATCCAAGAAGACGAGTTCAAAACGATTTCATCCGACCGCCAGAGCCAGAGATCATCAGAACGAAACCAAGACCGGTTCCATTCATCTCGACAAAATCAAAACCATACATGAGAAACAACAAGAAGATCACTCCCTGGACATGGAAATTGGTCGAGTGATCATCACCAACGTTGTCTATTTTCTTTATTCGGGATCCAATACATCCTCATGCAGTATTCAACAGCAGCGCATCCAGGCGCGTGTCATAGGTAACATCAAACTCGTTTCCATGCACCATCTCTACGGAGCAGTCGGGTGTTACGTAGACGAGAGCGCATTCCACATCAGATGCGTCCCAGTGTGGATAGGTACGGATGAACAGTTCACGACCTAGCAAGGTCTGCAGTTGATGTTGGTTGATGGGTGCATTCGAAACAGGCGGTCGAACGTGACGCATCCGGGCATGGGACTCTCTTCGATAAAGACAACCACTTTTAATCTCCACTACAATGACCTTGTGTCGTGCAGCATCAAACAGCACCAGATCAAGTCGCGTCGCTATCCGGGCAGCTGGCCACGCGACGACGACTTGGGATCCAATGGGTTTCCACCCCAGCTCAGTGAACGTACTGATGAGTGCACGAGGTTCCTTGATCCGACATCGACCGATCGACTGACCATTGTACCACTGCTCCAATGTCCTGTCAATGGCATGGCCCCGTCGTTTAGCCTTGCGTTTCGGAAGCCCCGTACTTCCTCGGACTCGCTTGAGTTTACGGAACTGGTAATCGGGCACAAACAGTCGACGGATCGTACGAGTGACACCCCGACTCCATCGTTTCGCGCCAAAATAGACGGATCGAGTCTTCCAAACGTACAGTGTCGCGGGCGTCCCGAGGACGGACATCTGCCCTTTTCCTTTAGGTGCATAAACGAGAATAAAGTGTGGATACATATTGAAAAGAAACGTCGTCCAGCATGTCCAAGGACAAAAGACAACGGATCTCCCAATGTGTCATATGCATGGAGCAACAGCACACTGGAACAGCAGCAGAGTCATGCGTTTTTGAGTGCGGTCATACCTTCCACTCCAAATGTATCCAAGTGTGGCTTTCCGACCACCAGACGTGTCCATCGTGCCGAGCTGTCCTCGGCCCATGTAACCACGGAGACGTCGCGTCCCATGGCCCAGATGTCGTACATGCGGTGATCGATGCATTGAAAGAGAACGTCCGACAGTTGGAAGCAGAGACGGTGTATCTGGGCGACAGGGTGATGGCCTTTCAGATGGACAGCACCGACAGGTTCCAGCACGTTCCCGTCAGTGTACACAATGTTGGTCAGATGTCGCTCATCCTCAACAATGTCCTGGTGGACCTTCTGGGAAACGAGGAAGTAGATACATGACACGCATATACATATATTATTAAAGAAACGACTACATAATGACAGTCGACTGCGTACCTCTAGCTATGGTACTGTTGATCATATTTGGTAGGTTTCCTCGATCAACGACTGTTTTCCATTCCATACAGAGCCATGTCATATTTACATGGCTGTGCGTCCTCGCGTACATTTGGCACTTTGGACGAAACTATTCCTTCTGGCACAGTGTATTGTACACCGTCGGACTGTACATCGTGTATGCGCTCCTGGAGCATTATTATCCCGGGGTGGCGCCGGAAGACTGATTGAGGACCTTGAACTCGGCGGTCCGGTAGACCATCTGCAATCGCACCCACTCCGTGTACATCACTTCCCGCTCCGGGGTATACTCCCCGTTTGTTTTCATCCAGTCGACGAAGGTCCCGTCGGTGAACATCCGGCACATTTCGGCATTTGACATCTCGAAGTGGTCGCTACACGCACGTCGTACCATGATTGAAATTTCCATTTTTGAACCACATTATTTAACCGATCACCCAAATAAACTCGAAAGCATACATCAAATCATGGCTCCTGCATCGTCCTCGAAGCCCCAGACGGCGATTTTTGTACAGCCAGGAGATATACTATGCGATGAAGACAACGATAACGACATAATCTTCATCGGTGATCTGAAACGCCGCAACGAATACCCGGACCATGGGCCCATTCGGTGCTTCGCGTCGTTGACCCACCATACGCAATCACTGTCGCCATTGTTGTTACTGGCGGAGACAACCAACCTCCGTGTGCGAACATCATCTACTGTCAACCCGATCGACATCCGGACCACTGACTTCACACAGGATATCGAAGAACGGATCGACGACTTCCTGAACAACAGACCCTCTGACGACACCACCTGCATGTACCGCCAAATCCTTGGGGAAACAGCCATCATTTCCCACCATTCATGTCTCGTCGACCACTAGTGTGGGGACTATAATAGATGTACTGAGAAACAATAATAAACCCTACTACCGTCGTTACGTACCGTATTTCCGCATTCACACAGGGACCGAGACCCCAAATGCTACTCGTGTGGAAATCTAACGTCGACAACACAACGATAAATACACATAATATCACCAGACACATTGTCATGGATATGTGACTTTGCGTACACTTCGACGACATCGTCCCTTTGTTAGTATATCATTATGAGATCTACCGATCTGGTGGACGGTTTTTATTAACCTATAATACAGATATTTACGGATGTCGAAAAAACGTGTCGTAGATACATATACCTTTGAAAAAACAAATATGTTGTCATCGTATATTGTTCCGGCCCTGGGTGCAGGATTCATTTACTAGGACAAGTATTTGTTTTGGTACCGGTACCACAATATATTCGTGACACTAATAATTACAAAGATTACCAATACCAGGGTGAGACGAATGCTAAAACTATAATTCGGTTTCGTATCACAGAAGGGGACAGATATCGTACAGAGTTAACCGGATTCATTTCTGGGACAACAATGTTAGTTTCGAAAAACAGTTCGGTAAATCCAGATGGAGGCATGACAGAATGGGACTGGGCTCAGGCCATGTGCCACCAGATCATATATACTGAGTGGTCACCAGCCTTTCGAAGACAAAACATCGGAACAACATTGTACCTATTGGAACAAGCAGGAAAAAGGCACTTTCTTCGGTCTTAATTACATAGTTGGTACAAACAATCAGGCACTTAAGGTCGGAACTGGTTCTTTGCAAATCGAATACGACCATTCAAAACTGAAGTATATACTATTTAGTGGATACGATACAGCATACGGATCTAATAGACAGATATTAGCAACTTCACCTGCGGATTCTACCCAAACTCCAGCCCCCAGCGACGTTATAACATATGGAGTCAATACCAAATGGGAGTATAACACTATCAGTGGAAAGGCCCTTTGGGATTTTAAGTTCTAACCCTATGATCAGAAAAATAAAAATATTAACTTCACTGCTACTCAACAACGTAAGGTGTTCGAGTGTCTCAGATTCATTCTCGACGACATCTGTGAAGGTCAGTGCACCGGAATACAGTGACTTTTCGAGCGTAGTCTACGGGCCGCAGTGATTTAAAATTACACGTCTTTATCCCGATATAGATTTTGTGTGTTTTTCCTCCGCGACAGTCCCAATATTGACCACAAACTCGACAACCGCCATAGTCATCATATAACCTCCTACTGATGATGTCGCTGTTGGTTGTCCCAGCGACTTTTCCAGCGGATATCCAGCTGCTGCCGTGCGTAGTACAACTACCGTAGTCACAATGACAATTGCCGAATCATACTTCCCCACTACTGGTTGATGTTCCCCACACAGTACCTGGAATATAATCTCCGCGTCTCCGTCGTACAACACCTGAATGCTCAACATCTTGGTAATCGTATGTGTATGGATGACCATAGCCCCAGCGGCGACACCCGCGCATACAATGACCAGAAACCAAGTAATGAAATTATCGATCGTCAAAGACATATGTTCTATTATTGGTACGACTCGTCGTACTATTCACCACACTGATGCATAAGGAGTCGAAAACTGGAGCTCGGGTGTCTCCGAGTCATTCTCGACGACGTCTGAGAAGGTCAGCGAATAGGCTGCACCGGCCGTGGGCACGGTAGCATACAGCGCCTTGTTGAGCATGGTGTACTTGTAATGTCCGGCGCTGTGGCGGAGGGCATAATCCTTCTTCTTCCAGTCGTAGCCGATGCTCTTGCGACTCATCATGTACATGTCGCCGTGTCCGAGCATCAGGCACGCAACCACGGTCGTCGACTGCCACCCCATGCCCTTCTTGGTCACGGGCGGGAAACATACGGGGCCCGAGGGCTCCAACGTGGGTCCAGCGACCGGCCGGGAGTTGCGGTACCATCCGAAACAGAGTGGGATGGCCCGACCGACCTTGAGGCAGCTGACGGCCCCGGGATCCGTGCCGTGACCTCTCCCGACATCGCCGTGCCACCCGATTCCACAGGACGCCGCGTAGTACTTGTTGAGCTCAGCGAATTGTCCGTTGAACTTGTAGCCGAATGGTCCCAGGACACGCGCGAACCGCCGACGGAATTTCTCCAGCTCTCCCGCGAAACGGTAGTTGGTGAACTTGATCTCCGGGTTCTTGGGATGCTTGTGCCGGACGTACATCAGATTGACATCCCCCTGGTCCGGGTTGATCACGGGCTCGTTGAGGTCAGTCACACAGAATGTATGACGGGCGACTTTGTTCTGCTTGCCATTCTTACCAGAAGACCACTTCTCCTTATCACAGTGCATGCTGTCCATCGTCCGCAGCAGACCGTCCATGTCGATACCCAGGGCCTGGCCGCAACCTCGCCAGACGAAAAGGTTGGCGCGCTCGACGGGTTCGCCCGACTTGGTCCGGGTGTCGGGTGGCAACATCTGACCAAACTCCACGGGACAGTCCACGAGGAACCCAATGCGCACCAACATCTGGTGACACTGGTCAATGTCGTGGGCTGTCCATCCCCGTGACTTTTCCGGATGCTTGTACTCACGGTAGAGAACCCGGAGTTTCTCTGCGTCGAACCCTAATTTCCCTGTTTCTTGGAACACTTGTTGCACTTCGTCGACGAACTCGTGCATTCGAATAGACGCCATTCCAAGTGGGTACTCTTCACGACGACGTTCCAACACGTCGACCAAAGACATGTCGTCGTCCGAACATGAACATGAGTCGTTGTACATGGATAATATCCCCGGGAAGAAAATTGTGTTCTGACGACTCATCGAGGAGACATATTTTTCCACGGGGTGATAATAATCTATAGAACCACTGTATAATCAAAATTACTTCAGGCATGCATATTGTTTTATTGAACGGTACGATACGCGTGTGGTGACATGTATAAAACAAATGGTCAAACGCATTGTCGATGTTCATTCATTGGAGGGAATCATTGAGGTCGCAGGCATGTCCGGTCTATACATGACCCTCGACAAGATACACATGGCGTCATTGAGGGATTATGTATATACCCACTTGACATACGAACCCGGACAGAAACCACGGTCGAAGAAAGAAATGATTCGTGCCGTTGTGGAGATTGTCCAACAGGTCAAGGAGGACCAGAATAAACATCGATGTGAGCAGAGTCACAAACATATCGACGAGACAACCAGACGTTACGCAGCAGATGCTCTGGACGAATGCGGTAAAATGAAAAAGGTGCTGAAAAGTACATGCTCTGGGTTCCGAAGGTATACGAAAAAGTGTCGTGAGGCCAAGTCCCGCTTAAAGGGGTCCGACTGGGTGAAGATGGAAGAGAACATCCGTCGGATCCGTTCCTGTGATGAAAATTGTGCAGACTCAGTCGTTGATGCCGCAGGAGACATCGGGAACTATATTGCATCCTGTCCGGGCGTCACATGTTACGAAACACTGAGAATTACTGGCAATATGCCTGGGGGTCCATGCAAACGTTTCCGGAAATAGGTATGGGATACTATTTCATCATCTTGCCGAACATCTTCTTTAAATCCTTGCCACCTCTCTTCAAGCTCTGTGCAGCTTCAGTCCCGGCTCGAACAAATTGTGTACGGAGTGGTATCAGGTCAACGGTGACAACATCTCTAGGGTGTGAACTGTTGATTTTGGAAAAGACAATCGTGTCTGATTTCCATGCGACGGCACGTTTCACTAGGATGTGTACGATTGTTCCCAGCATGGATGGTGACAATCCGAATGTGTTGTCGGTGATAAATTCCTGGTGTACGGGTTGCATTTCCTCGTCCGACTCTGGACATATGGTCAGATAGATGCGATATTCGACACTCTCTGTCATCTTTGGTAGTTTCAACAACACAGCATCACGGATGTAATTCTCACAGTATCTGGTCTTGTTACAGTGGTAGCAGATTTCATTCGTCGGGGAACATTCTTGTGGCATTTCCAGATTACAGTGGATTTTATGTCATCTCTCTTTCTTGTATAAGGGGTCTCACCTCCGGCCACTCGGCTCGTACATCCAAATCACCACCTCTCTCTCTCTCTCTCTCTCTCTCTCTCTCTCTCTCTCTCTCTCTTTCTTGTATATGGGGTCTCACCTCCGGCCACTCGGCTCGTACATCCAAATCAAAGAAAGAAGTCTTACGGCTCGTACACTACAGGAGACCATGTTGTTATACTGCACATCGTGCGGGGAATCCTTCGTAGCTATGGATATATGTCCATACGGTCACCGTCTAATACCACAGACACCCGTCGCACCACAATCTGACAGTGGTGGATGTGTCGCAGTCGCACTCTCTAGGATTGGTATTATCCATCGAGACTCGGCTATCGTAGCCAGTGCACTTGATGCATGCATCGACGAGACCTGGGATCACATGCGCCAGACATGCCCACACCAACGGCGGGATCGAGCCGGGATTGATGGTGAGCAGTGGCACATCAATACTATCCGGATTGCCCTTCTTCGAGACGGGGGCAAGTATTACCTCAAGAAGCAGTTCGTCAACGAGACCGGAGGCTGTATGGCGCTTACCATGGTGAACAAAACATACCATATGTATCTCATCGATGGATACCTGAACAAAAGTTTCTTGCGAGTTAAACAAGGATCGAAGCGCTCCTATCGACAATTCCACGAGGGCCACGAAGACAGGGAGAAATGGCGCCACTGTGTATCCATAAAAGGCAATAAGCTCTTCTGTGCTGGCCTGCCCGACAAGGGCGCGACAACCCGCAATCTGCATCTTTCCGATACCGGCAGACCCGATAAGAACGGATACATGGAACGCTTTCTCCGAGTATACCGTATCATTGAAAACAACATGTGAGTACTCAAAAATTAATTTAATAACTGATGCGCACTCAAGACATATCACTAGCTTCCTTGCCGATAGTAGCAACACTACCCACGAACCCGGCAACCGCCACGGCCGTCGCGGCTCCTCCTGCTGCTGATGCCGCGGCTGATGCCGCGGCTGCTGCCGCGGCTGCTCCCGCAGCTACCCCACCTGCTGCTGCTGCCGCGGGTAATACGACCGAAAGTGCCGTACCGGCCGTAGCCACCACAATAACACTTGCACAAATAATGGCAACCCAAGACCAGAAGTCATCGATTGTTAGCGCCATATGTTCATACGTTCCCTCCGGCGGACGCTTTTCATCGCCCAGTGTTCGGAATGTAATCTCCACGTCGTCTCCCATCATCTGAATTTTCACCATCTTGACAATCGTGTGTGTATGGATAACGTGGTTTGTCGCAGTCAGACTGAAGTCCACCCCGGTCAAGCTCAAAGAACAATTAGGCTGCTGATCGATGAATGGTTTTTCTGGTAACTCGTTGTCGTTGATGTAATCGAGAGTGTGTTGGATGGTTGTGGATTCGTTGAATGTCAATTTGTTCTTGGTACTCGCGTTAAAAATATGCGAGAGTTGTTCTAGGTTCCCCATACGTATCGCCTTATGATAAGGAATATTGGTAAATGCCGTAGCACTCGACGTGATTGCATCCACACGTAACGTGAACTCGTCTTGTCGTGCATCACTATGTTTGATGGTCACAACTCCAGTGTCGTCCAAATCATTGGATTCCACGTAGAACAGCCACTCTTCCTCGAGTGCTGATTTTTCCAAATTCTGAGTGCGTCTCAAGTATACGACGAACAGAATCACAAATAAGACGAGAAGTGCGCTCAGCGCGACAATGATGTACATCATATTGTTTTATTATAGTTTGGATATCATCATACATGATTCAGGAAAATCCTATGTATTCCAAGCGACGTTCGATGTGATACACAAGATCATATCCCGATCACGAGGGCGTCAACTCCGTTTAGATGTATAATAGTGAACCGAAGGATTCGGGAGTGAGTATAAAAATTTTAACCGGATGGGTACGCATCGGATAACCACTCAAGTGTTGATTTTTTCGAGCGGTCACCCCAAGCTACGACTACGGCCCTACCGATAGTATTCCGCTGCAAGTGCGTAACCACCAGGAGTTCAGTCAGACAAAAGTTTACCATCGCACCGACATGACCGTCCTCTTCGACGATATCGGCATGCTCAGGGTGGTCACCAACGAGATTCTGGGATTTCTCGCCGATGTGCCGTTCTGCGCGGACTTCTATATGATATATAAAGATGGTAGAAACAGCATAAAATCACCACATTCCCTCATAACATACTACAACATCCACCTTTAGAAACACCATGAACACATGATCAAACGTATATAAAGATTCCAGAATATTGATTCTGGACACCAACATTCTTCCCACCGTCATAACAGACCTATATCAAATATATGATTCACTTACCAAATAATACCATCGATCATTACGAATTCCAGAATACCGATTTCATTATTCAAAGTTCCCTCCGAATCGATTCTACAGTTCTTTTCATCTTGTGATGCGTTGTACAGGTACCATGCAAGGATACGACATGGCAACTGACCTATCGTACCCGGACTACTCGCCCCAGACTCCGGATTTCTTCTCGGATCAGGCTATTGAGTTCTTTACACCTCCGGACCGCTTCGAATTCCAGTCTGCAGACTACGCTGGACCTCCCGACATCGAAAAAGTAAGCGTGATTCGAGAATGGATACTACAGTGGCACGAAAACTCCACCGCGATTCCGGATATGCACTCGAACTTGGAGAACTTCATTCTGCGCACCGTGGCCAATGGCAGCGCAAGCATATACGACTTCGTAGTGGCATTAGGCATGCGCGTCTGGGGAGACATGCCCGATGTGGAATTCCGACACCTCCGCTGGGAACTCCAACGTCTCGAAGAAGACAATACCCAATCGGGCATGTCTCCCC
>Ga0209532_1001567_pt1 | contig 17623 bp, 18 predicted proteins | sample COG_02_FD_184746 | JGI IMG/M metagenome (GOLD analysis project Ga0209532, IMG submission 184746) | Pelagic Microbial community sample from North Sea - COGITO 998_met_02 (SPAdes) (version 2) | ecosystem: Environmental > Aquatic > Marine > Neritic zone/Coastal water | place: Helgoland, sampling... | reverse complement strand
TAAACATCTACTTGTTAGCGAAAAATGCTGGTACTAGTGTGGAGCAGTTAGAGCGCTTCTATCTCAAGAACATGGAGCCAAGTGGTGAGGAGATTGGAAATCTTCACACATTTGGAAAGAACAAGAGGTAAATAAAGCAGCTTTAAGAAACAGTGATTTAACTGTGTGTGGGCTTTCAACTCGATGCATTAACATTTTCTGTTTAGAAAATGTTAATGCATTTGATGATTTTGAGGATTTAATTCTTCCCACATCAGCGCGTCGTGGTCGCCAGATTTTTCACAAATCCAAAGCGCAATAAAGTATATGATTTCGTTAACAAGATGAGTGTACATTTTCTGTGCCGTTTCATCTTCAGTATTAGCCTCAAACCTGTTGTAAAATTTTTTATTCAACTCACAATCTTCATAAATAGCGCTATTTATTTCGCCGGAATAAGGGTAATTTTTATCGGATCTATTATATATTAAATTAAACGATTTACCTATTTCATCAATTAGACTGATCATGTTTGGTGCGAATGGATGTACCAGTGTAGAACCACTTTTTTCGTATTGGTAATTGATTAAATGCCCAATTTCGAAAGTTATTTTACCAAAAAACTTTTTTCTATGCTGTTCAGATACTGTCATTCGTTGTGAATAAATGTGCCGTAAAGAGATCAGCGTGTGAAGAAATGTCATACAGCGATCACGGATCGCTTTTTCACGATCAAAAGGACTAACTGGTCCCTTATAATCTTCGATTTGCATAAATCTCTGGTAGATCCATGAAAACCCTCCAAGCACGCCATCTAAGTAAAATGGCACTAATGTTCTTGGCATGCATTCAACAAGGTCGATTACGTACAGACTTTCTGAATTATTAAACTCTAAGATCTCAACCGCAGTTCGTTCAAACTCTGAGTGTGGAGTAAATACAACTGAATTATCAGTTTCCAATACACCTCCAACTACCTCTGCAGAAACAATAAATGTCCCGCCATTTTCGACTACAAGTGGAGAATGGAGGTGCCCACCACGTTTAAGTTCACCATATGCAGCAATTTTGAATAATCCATTTTCTAAAATTAAATTAGATAGATCCAACAAAACACGATATGTGACTTCACAAATTTGCTCATTTCTTTGACTGCCTTGATACTGAAGTTTTGAACCGTGAGCGATATTCGACCTCACAATATATAGCAGCCGCGATAATTTACTGATGAATTTCTTCTTGTTTTTGCTATTTGTACCCGCCCTTACTCGGGAAAGGTAATCATTGAACTCGCTATGTGCCTGCGTAGCACTTAAACTATCTTCCTCCGAAAGTTGTTGAGGACCTGTTAACGAAAAAGGCTCGTTATAACGAGTTGATACAAATTGATCGTTATGAATCAAAGGAAGGACTTTGCTCAAATCAGTCAATGCGGATGACGATATGAAATTAGTTAATTTTTTGCCTACTAGAATTTCTTCTAGCACTTTTCTAAACTTAACATTGTCAGTTGGGTTGTCTTCATTTGAGCTGGTTGCCGAATGAACCCTATTCCAAACCCTATTGTATGTCTGGAATATCTCCTGACACATATTTTGTTTTGTCAGATTAAAATACCAGCAATTATCTAAAGTTTGGCAGATCATTAGTTTGTCGTCTTCAATCAGCATTGATTAACCCCAACTCTACAAACTTATATTATAAAAGCAAAAAGGTGAGGGGAATGCAATTATTATATAACTGAAGCCTTGTACGCAGAAGACATCAAAGCAAAAGCCATCAAGTGCAAGCATTGTGGAGAATGGCTCAAAGAGAATGATAATACTTAAAAGTTTTAGCTATTTATTGAATGTAGCGGCACAGGGACTTGAACCCCGGACACGAGGATTATGATTACTCAACCTTATAATAAAAAAAATAATTTATTAAGTTTTTTCTAACTTTGTGTCTTTGTTTATACGTGCTTTCCTAAGTTTAGCAATCTTTCACAAACCTTCTGGTAATCGAAACCTTGTTCTTTGCAAAATTGAAAGACACCTTTGTCTGATTTCTTCAGGTTACAAGTAGCACAGCAGTCTACCAAGTTTTCTGCAACATTTAGACCGCCTTTCGAAACAGGGTGGATATGATCGAGGTGCGAAGAGCCCTTAATCGGTACTCCACAGTACGGACAGTTTAGTTGTTTTGTAATTTTCGACTTGATTGTCTTTGCATGCTTTCGTGTTTCATTATCGAAAGCCGCAGCCTTTGCCATCTTTAGATCATACTTTTCTTGTTTATTTAGCTCCGTGGTCTCTTTCTTTAAATATTTTATTCGACTGTCAATCGTTTGAATTTCATTAGAAAACTGATGAGCCAATTTACATATCTGACGGAGGTATTCTTCATCGCTTAGGAATTTATCTGTAAAGGTGGGTTCTTTCCCCAAATAAGAAATAGAGTTTTCCAATTCCTTACGTTTCTTGTCATACTGATGCTTACTTGGTTTAGAAGAAAAAAGTCCACCGAAGCCAACACGGTCAAGATCGTTCAATTGCTCTCGCAAATTTTTCAAACGTTGTGTGTATTCATATTTCCGGCGCACAGCGTCCTCACGACTTACGAAGAACGGCTCTATGTCTTGATCATAATCAAAGCGTCTTTTGTGGTATCTCGCGCCAACAAATGCACCTAAAAAGAAAAGCCTTTTTCCAAAAGTTTTAGTTTTGATCCTCATCAAATCTTTAGAAGTTACATTGCGAAAAAATACTTCCGCCGCTTTTCGATCTTTTTGCCGCGCCAATCTATCTGACACAGAACGATTAATTAGCCTATCGACAACATGTGCTTCAAGGTTCCTCACTCTTTGAATATCAAACGAAAGAAAATATTTCTCAATCTCCGATAGCTTGCTATTCAAAATAGCTAATTCTGTATTTAGCTTTGCAATTTTAGTCATACAATCTCAGTACACTCACAAGAAACAAGAGGGGTGAAGTTATTGGCTTCATACTTACTATAAATCACTTATAACTTTATTAGACATTGCGAAGCCAATAAAAATTGGTTATTTTTTTGTCAGGTTTTTAATCACCAACTTGTACACCTTGGCATGTGCCTAAAGTACTAAAGCGGAGGCACAAAATGACGAATATTGTCAAATTTCCTAGAAAACAAAAACGGCAAAACCTCACACCTCGTAAGCGGGTCTTTTGTCTTAGTTATTGCTACTTTGGACCTGCACTGTGTCAGGAGGTCCAAAACATATATCTGAAACGTCACGGCTACCATAATGGGAAACGACGTTGGTCTTTAATCACTTATGCAAGATACTCAGAAGATGAGAGTAAACTTTATTCCATTGAGTTGGACTCATGCCTTGAAAACGATGTACCTGATATGGTTGATAGGTTTAATCTTGAAGAAGAGGTCACATTTGAAGAGTTGCGAATGATGGGTTGGAATGGAGAAGTCACACTCTCAGCAAAACTCAAGCATATTGTTTCCCCAATTTATGACGGCTTACAATTTCCAAATTTTGTACGTCCAATTAATCGTAAGGGTTTTGGGACTAAGATTATGGCTCAAAGTGTAAGCGCACGTAAGCTTCTCTACGGTGAGGGCGTGTACTCTTACACTAGCTATGAAGATGCAGAACACGGGATCATTTGGATGAACTTACAAGACTATGGCGGGCATGAAATACGAGCGGTACCAGTTCAATTCGTCGGACAGCGGTCTAATGTGTTCAGACAAAAATATTTCAAGAAACGGAAGAGTAATTAGAACAATTTTGATTGAATCTTTGCTTGTGTTACCTTTGTTGAACAGTCGGCAAAAGATCGATGAAAATTGAGGTATATCTATGGATGATTTCGACAAAGTTTTTCGTGTCGTGCTTATCTTATTGTTAGCACTGACCGTCTTCATCATAGGGGCATTCGTACTGGAAGTCGCTAATTATCCGATCCCGATTGGAAACTGTTACGATCCACCAAATGGATGCCAATAGAGCGATAATAGAGAATTAAATTACGAGAGCAGTGAGACTAGTTTGATAAATCACGATAAGTAGGCTCTACTAGCGAACGAGTGCTACGTGATAGACTAGCCCTCGGGTTCATATACTGCGCAGGATCATGATTAAACACCATGCTGAAATTTGACAAAAATGCGAAAACGCTTTCAAAGCTTTCTGAAACTAATTTCAAGAAAGAAAATCTCCTTGAGCGTACTGATTTACAAGCCGCAATTATCGGCTCATGGGATGTATTCAGAAACGAAATCGGTTTTTCGTCAGCGGTACTAATTGGACAAGAAATTAACCCAGATGACTCTACAGCTGATCGTCTTGATATTCTTGCATTGGACGCAGAAGACTCGTCGCTTGTAATATTTGAACTCAAGCGTGACAAAAATAAGCTCCAATTACTTCAAGGCATTACCTATGCCGCAATGGCATCTAGCAAGGACAAAGATGAGTTAAGGTCTATTGCGTTATCTCAGAAGTGTTATGAGTATGAAGAATTGCTTGAAATACTTGAAACGACTGAACTTGGCACAGACATCAAAATTGTTTTGATAGCAGAAGCCTTTCACCCAGAGGTTATTATCACCGCTGACTGGTTGAAGAATTATGGGATATCAATCTACGCATTTGCAATCGATGCCCATAATGTGGAAGGCGAGACGCATCTACGATTTGAACAGCGATATCCATTAAAAGAACTTACTGATGTTTATGACAGTCGTAAGAAACAAACCAATAAAGCGGAATTGAAACAACTGTCATGGGAAGACGTTGTCTCTACATGCGAGTACTCATTCGCAAAACGAGCAATTGATATGTGCCGAACCTTTCAAGAAGGTGATCCATCTCGAAAACGTTTTATCCATATCGTTAAAGATTTCGAAGGGTTTCAAGCGATCACCTTTTTCTTCCGGCGCAAGCACGTGAACATTTACCTGAAAGGTGGAGATCAGGATAAGTTTGATAGCCTAATTGCGAAGTTACCCAATTCTGTTGCTTCAAAGACAGGAAGCTGGAGGGACGGTTATAGCATCCAGATTACTGACGAGAACGAATTCACGTCATTTGTTGGTTTGGATGCACGTTTCTCGTATTAATTCGCATGTCTTTGATCATTGCGAGATTACTTATAACTCTCGACAAACATCTCCGCTATCTAATTGACGGTTTCGATCGCATCCCACATCTTATTCTCATTGATATCGATGTATCTCATACTTGTGTTCAAATGCTTATGCTGCGCAAGCGCCTGAATTACCCGAGCGTTGACACCTTTATCAGCTAATTCAGTCACAAACTGACGACGACCACTGTGAGAGCTCGCACCAGCAATGCCTGCTTCTTCATACAGCTTCTGAAACAAGTTGATTATAGTTTGAGCATTAAAGCCCCCACCCTTTGCGCAGAAGACATCAAATTAAAAGCAATCAAGTGCAAGCATTCTGGAGAATGGCTGAACAAGGATGCTAATAGTTAAAAGTTTTAACTATTGAGTGACCGATAAACACTCATACGACTGATACTCATATGTGCAGCAATTTCAGTGTTGTTGAGACCCTCGTCCCGAAGTCCTTTGACTCTATTCACGTTGATAGTGCTTTTACGTTTTCTGTTCGTATAAACGCCCCGCTCTTTTGCCTTAGCAATCCCCTCAGCCTGACGTTTACGAATAATCGCTCTCTCAAATTCCGCAAACGCTCCCATCATTTGAAGTTGCAGTTTAGCAAAAGCGTCATTTTCAGCCCCACTGAACACCAAACGCTCCGATATAAACTCAACGCTAACACCTTTCTCATTCAGTGAAGAGATGATGCTCTGCAAGTCCCTCAAGTCACGCGCAAGTCTATCGATACTATGCACTAAGACTTCATCCCCAGTTCGAACGAAAACAATCATCTCTTGTAGAGCGACCCGATCCGTATTTTTGCCAGATGCTTTGTCCTCGAATACCCGATCAACACCAGACATATCCTGACGATCCAAGTTTTGATCAATTGTGCTTACTCTGCGATATCCAACTTTCATAACAAACTCCCGTGTAACAACTATCTCTAGAGTCTATCTGGAACCATCCAAAGGACAACCTAAACCTATGTTTTATTGGAAGTAATGTAACATTTAGCGTGTATCATTTATCTACACTTAAATTATACGCCTCTTAAATGTTGCAAAAGAACTAGGATTAAATCTGTCGTCAGTTAATCTGCTTCCTAGCAAGCAAGGAAAAGTACTGGATGATAAATCTGAAGTTCAAATCTACGGAAGCAGCATTTGAATATGCGCAAGAGTATTTTGGGCAAACAAAACTTTCTAAGAATGCATCATTTATTGGCATTGTGCGTTTGATCGATGCTGAAAAAGAACCCACTACCTACCTAGTCGAGATCCTTTGTAAAGCGGGCAGTATTTTCAAAAAACAAATTACAATGCCTGTCGCTGCCATTAAACATCCAGAACTATTGTCTGAGATTAGAGACAATGATCTCGTAATTTTTGGACCTGACGATATCTCTGGTAAAATACCGTCAGGGTATTTGCTTCATAAACTTGAGGCTGAAATTGATGCCGAAACAAAAACTTTTAAAATCTGTACGGAGAATAGAACCTTTAAGGTCTTCGTAGACGACCACTTTCACTATATGAATGAAGACGAAAGATATCTGTACGGAGAATTTGAAACTTTGGAAGACGCGCTTTCTGCGTGTAAGAAGATCATAGATGAATGTTTAGATCATCTTTTAAAAAATTGTTCCTTAAGTGAGTTGAAAGACCAATATTACTCCTTTGGAGATGATCCATTTATCGAGGGTAATGATTTCTCTTCATCTCAATATGCGGAGGAAAAAATAAAAGAAATTGCATCGTTTAATACTGCGACTGAACGCGGACTAAAACATTGGAAACACGAAATAGACTATAAATATGGGCTATTACTCGCAGAAAGTGAAATGCTGGAGGGCGAAGGCTTTATTCACTTTTGTCAAACAGATCGAAACAAACTTTGTGCTTCTTGGGACATCCAAAATCAAAGTTGGCAAGTTAATGTTGAACGCCCTTTACTTGAGGGTCTTTCTTTCACGACACCAAAACGCTTTGAAGAAATTGTATTTGCGGGTGACGATGATACAAAAAATTATTATCGAAAGCAGTATCTAATCGAATACTTATTGTTTGGACTAAATGTTGAAGAAACCAAAACCCTCACAAAAGAAGTTGATAATGGATCCAAAGTCGAATTTTCGTTAGACGCACGAACTTGGAATAAGATGCTTATTGGAAATGCTATTGGGGTCGAAGGCGGTATTTGCAAATATTTTGAACAGAACTCAGAGGAAGAGCGCCTTCTCACTTTTGGGCTGCTCTGCAAGGACTGGGAAGTCAATATTGAAATAGTTTTTGATGATTACGAAGACTATAAACAACACAGTTTTAGCATAAAGAATTTTGACGGTTACTACACTTAAATCTTCATCACCAAGTTTGGTAAAAGTCGTCATTTTCGTCTGTTTATGCTGTTAGTTTAGCAAAACAGATAAATAAAAGTATGAAACAACTAAACGAACGCAAACCAATACAACAAGATTTGGACCGTATTACTCGGTATCGCAAAAAATATGGAGCAGCGGAGGATAAGGCAGAACTTGATGCTGCTTTCGATGAACTGAAATCAAAAGCAAAAAATGTTTCTGGTGATAGTTTGTCGGACTGGGACAAAGAAAGTCTCAGGATTGCGACAGAATATGTCCGTGACGAAAGCAAAGAAGAGTTTCGCAGAACAATAAACAGAATATTGGAACTCGCCGGTTTGTCTCCAGAAATGGAAAAAGAGATTTTTCAACGACAGCAAATTGAACGACAAAAATTGAATACAAAATAAGATTAAAACATAACGCACATAAGGTTGGTGAGCCGGTTGAAATTTCACTGTGGAAAAACTTGTAGGGATACAAGACACGAAACACGATTAGCATAACTCTGTAGAGTGAGAACCTGAGACCAGACTTGGTTCGTAATAATCGTAAATGCTCAAAATGCGTATGAGCGAAACCGTGGTGTTGCGGGATTTAGAGGCTGTTGTGGCTTCGCAAATACAACACGACGGAGGTTATAAAATCTGTTGATGGCACTAAGGCAGATGTAAAAAAATAAACGCATTTTAGGTGAGTGTAAGGATAGCGCACTCTTAACAACTTCGGACTACGCAACTCTAAAAGTTGCTGAAAAATACCTAATGACTTGAAAGTCTCGGATGACGGGAAATGAGTCACTGTCTTTGGACAGTGACCTGTGTCCAAATTCAAGGAAATGAGAATTAAGATTAAATAATAAAAATATGAAATTATTAAGAACTACCATCAAGTGAAGTGAATACTTTGCGTAGCAAAGAATGAACATAACGACGATGGTTGCTCTCATTGAGAGCATAAAACATTAAACAAAAAGGATATTAAATGACAACATTTACAGAAAGCATTTATAACAGAATAAACACAATCTCTCCACTCTCATCGGATGATTTTTCCATATTATGGTTGGGACAAAGTAGGAGTTATTATAGCAGCAACAAAGCAAGAGGATATGAAGCAAGTAACAAAGCACTCGTGAAACTAATGAAGAGGCTCATCTCTCAACACGAAGTCTTAATGACTAATAATACGGACCATCAATTGCTGACTAAAACAGCGAAGAGATATGAGGCATTGGCTACCGAAGTTGGTGAAGAAATTGCGAATAGGTCACTCAAATCAAATATCGCTAATTACGCAGTGAAAAAGATTCTGCACCGAATTATTGCTGAAATAAATTCACAATCAAATCCTGATCATCCACCAATTATAATATGCTAATAAAAAAATGCAGTCCGGAGAAAGTTTTTGATCACTGTGGTCTGAGCTGTTTCGTCAAATTAACTATTTTTTTCTGAACGCAGGTTCTTTGATTAGTTTCAGGTTACTATTTTTGCCTGCCTTCACATAAGCCATATTCATGCTACCACTGCCACGCAAAAACGAACCTTGTGGGACTTTAAGATTGCCATTGATGAACAAAAGAATGTCAGTGTCGCGGTCACCATCACCACCAGAGTCAGTAAAACCAATGCTTTCAATGTATGCATTGCGCAGGTTTCCTTCAGATTTTGCGTCGAAGCCTTCGCGAGCAACAAGCACCTCATCGACTGAGGAGTTACATTTCTTATTACCAAAAATCTCAAGAACATGAATTGCTTTGCCAATATACGAACCTCCTGCACGAAATATTACAATGTCTTGATAATCGTCATTATCAGCTCAATTCTGTTACTCTAGAAATTGTGACAATATTGAAGCTCTTGGCAACAATTTATCCAGGTTGAGGCAAGGATTTTAGCTATGACTACTTACTGAAAACTAGTTATTAAGCGGCTCTACAGTTGAGCTTTCACAACGTATTTAACTTACTTTTCAGTGTTTATTTTAAATTTTAGTTCGCAGCACCTTAATCTACATATTGTGTATCAACCGAACTGCGTGTAGGCAGCGACAGTCTTATTTAAATCTGAGGTCTAAATATGTCTCTTAGCCAAGAGCGCGAGAAGCAAAAAGGCTCAAAAAGCCACTATATACTCGTCACCAGCGACCCTTATCTTGCCAGTTCAGAAAAGCTTGGCAGTGCGTATGTTTTAACTAAAAAGCGAATGCGGAAAGCCCTTTGGGACATCTATGACCGTACTAGCTTCAAAGATAAAATCCAATCTGGAGATAGAGTTTGTTTTTACGTTGCTGGTGCTAAATCCATGCAGGGTAATATTATTGGATATGCCACGGTAGCAGATGTAACTAAAAGAATCCAAAAAACCCCAGAGCACGTCGAATATTTTTTAGCAACTCCAGTTAAACAACTAAAACTTAGAGACGTACAAGAAATTGAGCCAATTAATTTCAGGGAGAAATTTTTTACTCTCAAAATGAGTGAAGGCATTAACACAAAAAAATGGGGAGCTGTGCTTATGGGCGGTGTGAGGAGGCTTTCTAGTGAAGACTGGAAAAAGCTTGGTCTCCACTGAGGGCAACATAGTTCGCATGTAAAGTGAAAAGATGTACCCTTTTTATTCATTGGAATAAGTAAGATAGGTTTAGTGCCAAAGCAATTATTGACTTTTTTCAAAACTCATACTTGGATCTTTGCAATATAACGGCAAGTTGGCATAGCGTTTCCGTCAATTTGTCACTGAACTTAATAATGCGGGGGCAGTGTACGCGTTATTCACGAAATTATTCGTTATAAACATCCTAACACATACACGCGATATATTGATATCAGCAAAAAGTAAGATATGACCAGCGGTGGGATTCACTACATGACAATAGCTAATTCTTGTTGTGCTGACAGTTTTAAAACGATATCTCGTACACATGGTGTATGTTGAAGCTTCAGGATTAAAAAAAATTGCCAAACGATGTGCCAGCTTTGGGTTCAAATTTGATCAGAAGAGGCTAAAGGCTGTGTTTTTAAAAAATACTTGGCTGATATGCGACTAATAGGCTTTAACTCTTTTTTTGCTGGCATCGGTGGCTTTGATGCCGGTTTCGAAGAGGCGGGAATGCAATGCAGGTTCCAGTCAGAACTCAACCCATTTCGTCAGGAAGTTTTGAAAAAAAATTTTCCAAACATTACTCGTCGTGGCGATATCAAAGAGATAATGCCTGACGATTTGCCAAAAAGTGAACTTTGGTGTGGTGGTTTTCCATGCCAAGATTTATCTTTAGCAAACCAAGGAAAAAGGAAGGGATTAGATGGAGACCGAAGTGGATTATTTTTCGAGTTCCATAGACTTCTTGAGCCCCACAGACCTAAGTGGATTGTTCTTGAAAATGTTCCCGGATTGCTCAACAGTCACCAAGGGGCAGATTTCCGAATTCTCCTCGAAAAGTTGGATGAACTCGGGTATGGTATTTCGTGGAGAGTATTGGACGCAAAATATTTTGGAACACCCCAAAGACGTAGAAGAGTGTTTGTTGTCGGAAGTCTTGGAAACCTCGAGTCCGCTAGAGTGCTTTTTGAACCCGGTGGAGTTAATTTCGTTAATAAATCGGGCATGGGCAAGGGGCAAAGATTTGGATCCTTTGCTGGAGAAGAGTTTAGTTCTCCAACTACATTCTCTATCCAACACGCAGGAATCAATCGCAAACCTAGCGCCGGACCTCAAGCAAAAGGTTATCGAAATGATGGCGAAACATACACGCTCGACAGCAGGGGAAGTTCAGATGCTGTTTGTAAGACGAATGATGGTTTCAGAGTACGAAGTTCTACAGGGTTTTCCAAAGAATTGGACTCTAATCGATTAAGAGCGGTTGGCGATGCAGTATGTTCAAAAGTTGCATCTTGGATTGGCAAACGCATAGTTCACATTGAAAATCAATCTTCCTAAGTAATTATAAATGGCGTACGCTCCATCGAGGAGATAGCGTATGTCATGTAGTATCGTTGAATATCTAGGGAAAAGTGTGGAGCAAAACACACATCAAGTTCAACGTCATTATATTTCAAAAGATAATAAATTAACAATGTCCTGTCCTTTTAGATATGGAGCTTGTGATAAAGCGATGAAAGGCTACAAACCTATCTGTTCAGTAAGAGATGGTAGAGGCGACCTGTGGATTACCTGCGAACACCGCTTATGTTCGACAACAAAAAATCAGCGCCATTCGCTAACTGGAGAAATAATTAAAGATTCACCTCTCATACCTTACCAGAAAAACATTCTCACAGAAATAGCTACAGAAATTTATGGTGCTGGTGTGACCATAGATAATGTAAAAGTTAAACGTGAAGTGCCGGTACCGGTAGAAGGTGGAAGCGATTACAAGGCAGATTTTGTTATGGTGAACCACAGTTCTCAAAATGCATTCAATATTATTCTTGAAATGCAGGGTGGTGGAGAAACAACCAACACAGGAATTATCACGCAACATGTGACCGACTGGGAACAAAACCAAAGCATGTATAATTCAGACTTGGCAATTAATATCAGTAAAGCTGGCACACTGGTTACTAACGCATGGCGGCGTCAACAAGAACAATTTCTTGTGAAAGGAAACGTCGTCACCCAAACAGGAGGCAGGATCGTTTTTGCTGTAGGGACACTATTGTATGATTACATTTACGGTAGGATTGAGCGTGCGAACTTGCGAGCATTGCAGGACCACGGTTGGACGTTAGCGCTAATTGCTTTTCGCGAAAATGGATTAAATCCCGATCTTAGTGTAAAATTGGAAATCGACCACGAGCGAAAGCTTTACACAAACTACAGCACATTTGTTCGAACCCTGACCGACCAAGGGGCGCCTTGTCCAGAGCTATTTTACGGACCATATATTGACATCACTGATTAAGAATAGTCGAAAAATTTCTACAAGATTAGTGATTGCATAAGAGGATTTATAAAAAGCCTAAAGGCAATGTCGCATATAATATTAAGCTAAAAAAAATAGCCTAATAAACCTATTCAACCAACGGGAATCCAAATAATAAGTAGAGTATTATCATCACCCAATGACTATCGATATTCACACTATGTTTCAGAAATTGCTAACAGAAGTATTAGATCAAATATCGCTAATTCTACAGTGAAAAAGATGCTTCACCGAATTATTGCTGAATTAAATGAGCAAGCAAACCCAAGTCATCCACCAATCATAATCTGCTGATCAGCAAATTTAGTATTAAATATCTAGGTCGCTGTTTCTTACAGCGGCTTTTTTTATGACTGTCTCTTGGTTGATGACAAGTTATGGATTTTAATACTCAAGAATATACTAGGTTTGACTGGGGGCGTCGATGACAACATATGAAATTAAACCATTCGAACTGACCCCAGATTTTGAAGAGTGCTGGATGACTGCCGGCGGACATTTGAATTTACGAGTTCGTGACTCTGGCGCGTCGTGGTTGCGCGCTGAGTTACCACCATTTCGGGAGCACCTATCTTTTGCACTCGGAAACCAATTATTCTTCATCCAAATTATAGACGTCGACAATCTTGATAACGGTTGGTTCCAAGAAAATAGGTTGGGTATGGCAGTTAAGGATACCAATGGTGTAGGATGTCTGATGCCAATGGAAAAAGTTAATGACAGTTGGAGACCTGTCGAGAAATCTTGGGGATTAGTGGATATGAATTCGCGAAAGCCACTAAACCCTTTTGATCTCGCTGGTGATGAGCCAGTTCTAATGACATCGTGGGAAATTCACGATGTTGGGATACAGTCTGTCCGAGAGTATTTGCGCGCTAATGGCTGGACTATAGCCAGTTGGCAAAGTGATTTAAGCGTGGATCCATCAATTTTTGCTGAAAAAGATGGGGAATTTTGTGGCTTCGTCATACGTACGTCTAACAAAGGACCCGACAAAGGAAAACGTCCTGAAAATTCCAACAAAATTGTGGATCAAATGCGTTCGCGTGGATGGGGCTCTAAGTTTGTTGGAATGAAGGTCGCTTCGAGTGACGATTTTTTTGATCCGCGCCTTGAGCATCTAACACGGCGGATCAACCGTCGCTCAAAGTTGTTATTATCTTCGGTCGAAATTGAAGAACTTAACGACTACTGACCTGATGAACGATGCTGGACGCTGTCGGAATCTTAGAGAAAATCAGAGAAATGTACCCAGATGCATCACCGACTGATTATGTGTTCATGCCTCAATATCCAAACCGCACAACAGCGTTAAACACTTATCGACGCATCTTTAATCATTTCCTCGATAGTGCTTCTCTGAAGCGCGATAAAGATGGCAATCCACGCTCTCCATACTCGCTCAGACACTACGCATTACAGACACGATTGAGGAAGTCTGAGGGTGAAGTAAACATCTACTTGTTAGCGAAAAATGCTGGTACTAGTGTGGAGCAGTTAGAGCGCTTCTATCTCAAGAACATGGAGCCAAGTGGTGAGGAGATTGGAAATCTTCACACATTTGGAAAGAACAAGAGATAAAAAATAAGTGATATACGAAAGACATAGGTAGCAAATGACTATTAAGAAAACACCTGAACAAAAGATGATTGATAAGGCTCTTGAACTTGTTGAGCAATTTCGATCAGGGGACATAACTCAGAACGATATCCAAGCAAAAATTGGTAAAGTGTTTGGTGGTTATTCAAGTATCGAAAATAGAATGGTTACACCTGCCGATGAAGCAAAGTTCACTAAAGTAAGGATTAGAGGAGAGCACGGAAGTAAGGTTAACAGCCTTCGAGGCGAACTCTACACAAATGCCATTGGACGTATGAAAACTGCCATTGAAGGTGGTTATTATTTTGAGTGTATTTCTTTATGCGATACCGTCATTGTTGATAGATTAGACGCTTGGACACAAGCATTGCTTCATACAAGTGAGAGGCAGTTTCCCGCATCAACAGTGGGTACAGCAACAGTCTTTCTAGGTAAGACGATGACGAGATTGGAAATAACCAAGTCTAAGGAAGATACGTCACTTTTTTCTAGAATTGATGCGTGGGGACTTAGAAGAAATGAAGTGCTTCATAATTTTGTGATAATAAATGAAGCGAATGCTCATAGAGATGTAGGAGTGAGGGAGCAATATGCTTTGGAGACATCTGTGAAGGGATACGCTTTGGTAAGGGAGGTTCTTGTTCATACAGACAAGGCAATCAAAAAAATCAAGGATGCGGGGTAAAGTTTGTCTGTTGAACACCCAAACTTAGAAATTCGCTGTTTTTTACAGCGTTTTTTTGTGTGTCTTTCGATCTGGAAACTTACCTAACGCAACATTCTCAAGATATTCGTTTGCCGCTTTTTCGTATCTATTAACGGCTTGTGTCATACGAGTGCGGACAATATTCTGTGCTTCTGTAAAGTAATGCAAATCATTATTAGTCCCAGTCGTAGCCATTCTCTTAAAATACGACAGTCCTTTACCTTCCCACTGATCATTGTAATCCAGTTGAGCAAGATCGGCGATCTCATACTTGAACACTTTATCTGGATGCTTGTTTGGCAAACTCAATGCATCTTTATGCTCAAGCAACAAGTCGTACACTTGTAAGGTCTTGAGAAGCGTCAGGAGCGGCACAGACGCACTTACTGAGTATCTTGCTCTACTCTTCTTTCTGGCGGTTCTTGATCGCTCTGTGTGTTGCTGAAGCAGTCTACGAAGGCTTCTTGTCAATTCAGCAGTTCGCACTTCGAGCGGAATACTAACAATCAACTCATTTTGAGTTTGATTTTTTAGTGTCTGAACTTCTTCAATTTGGCGGTATTCATACGGCTCAGCAAAAAGATACTCTCCACGAAGTTCTGTTGTAGCTACTTCTTCACTCCACCATTTCCAAAAGTTCTCATATGCGTGAACATTCCCCCAGTCAGCATAGAGTTCTTTATAACGACCTGTCCCGCCACGCTCACAGCAGTCTTTGTACCCTTCGTGTCGGCGTAAAAACTCCCACCAAAAGTAAAAAATGTTTCGTCTCCAAGGACGAGTTTCATCTGGGTAAAATGGGTTTTCAATGGTTCGCAGACGCTTTGCTATAAACTCACCAGACTCACTATCTTTGTTACCATAAGAAGCGGGTGTGTAGATAAAAAATCGCTTTATGTTTTTTAATTTTTGGTCTTTGTTTTTCATAGACATATGATGATGTTTATCTCTTCATCTATAATCTGTCAACATACCATTAATGAACTATCTCGAATTATAGATTAATTTAAATTATAAGTTAGTTGTTGATGAGGAAAAGCCTCAGAGCGAGTCGCTCAAACAATGATGTTTTCAATATTGTTTAAACCCAAAATTTCAGGAGAAACAAAATGGGTAAAAAAGTAACTATCGTAGATTTTGGAGCAAAAGATGTGCTCAAAAATCTAAACAAGCTTCGCAACAGTACAGAAGTAGCGGAGTTTAACGAAGCCAGAGCGACAGCAACTGAAAAGCGTAATGCTCTTCTTGCTAAAACCTACTCAGAAGTCAAAAGACTGCGAGAGAAAGGTGTTGACGCTATTAAGGACTTCAATAAGCAACTTAAAGCCAAAGGTGGTGACTTCACATCAGCAACTAGTCTTGAACTAAAGTGTGTTCGTTATGTTTTTGATATCGCCAAAGACGATAGACGCGGCACCTCTTACGCTCGAGTTCTTATTGTTGCTGACGAAGAAAATAAAGCCGAAGGCGATTTTGTGACTTGGGTTGCTGAGCGGGGAATTGAAAATATTCGTCGCGATAGTGAAGACACTAAAGCGACAGCAGAAGCAAATCTGAATGTGGGGCTGAATAAACTTAGTAAGGCTCGTGCTCTATCCGTTGAAAATGCCAAATATGTAAAAGACGGGGATACGAAATTTACTCTGGCAATTGTTCGAAAGAATTCCGATGGAAGCAATAGCGTTGTCGGGTGGGCTAACAAAGCAACTTTTGTAAATACTGTACTTAAAAACGTCGGTGCTACCGAGATTGAGAACAAGCAAAAAGCAGTAGTTGATAAAGCGAATAAGCAGGCTCAACAACAGGCAATTCAGTCTTCGACTTCTGCGTCTAATCAGCAACCTGAAAAGCAAGTTGTGAACGGCTAAATCGTTCAATTTTCACAATGAATAGGAGATATATTATATGAAAACACATCACATGAAACTTATGACGCTGGGGGTAATCGCATGAAAGAATTCGAGCAATTATCTCCGCGTTCTCTAGCAGAGATGTCTTTCGCAGAAGACTGGGTTAAAGAAGACTTGCTTAGTTATGCGAACATGAAAGCAACCAACAATATTTTGCTTCATGGTGTCTACGGTACTGGAAAGACTTCGATTGCTAAAGCAATTGCTAGAGAACGCATCAAACATCAACGTGGCGTTTGTGATGTCGAACTTTTCAATTGTAAAAGTGGCTCAACGCGCTGGTTACAGGAACTTATTGGAATTGGCAGATTTCAACACCATTTATGCCAAATTCACCCTGTAATCATCATTGATGAAGTTGATAGGTTGAAGGCAAAGCAAATGGATGAACTCTGCCATTACATCGATGATTACGCATCAAAAATTGACGGAATGTTGATTTTGACTACTAATCATTTCGATAAAGTAGATGGGGCTTTACGTTCTCGTTGTACAAAATACGAGATTGAATGCCTGCTTCCGAACGAAGTGCTGAGCACAGCACAGCGAATGCTACAAAGCAGAAATGTGTGGTCTGAAGATGACTTCGTATTGCAGCAATTAGAGTACGCTGTGGATTTTGAGAGTAAGAGAGCAAGTTGGCGTGATTATGGGCAAATCATAGACAGATTGATCCGCAACAACGCACCTAGTTCTTCTGTTATTCAGGCATCGTCAAAATTACACTTGAAACTCGTTCAATAAATCAGAAGTTCGCAGTGTTTTTTATTGCGGACTTCACTTGGTAACAAACGGATATATATTAGTACTTTATGTATATGTTGTGATTTCAGAATTTAAAGTTAGACAAAAAAATAGACAAAATTGTATAACTAATTGTTTTTATTTATAGGTCGCGTCATCATAATCCGCGTGTCCGGGGTTCAAGTCCCTGTGCCGCTACCAAACTTTCAATATAATCAGTAACTTAACTTTTCGGTTGACGCATATTGTGCGTAGCACACCTCTAGCACAGTTTTTCTAGCTT
>Ga0209532_1001563_pt1 | contig 17642 bp, 11 predicted proteins | sample COG_02_FD_184746 | JGI IMG/M metagenome (GOLD analysis project Ga0209532, IMG submission 184746) | Pelagic Microbial community sample from North Sea - COGITO 998_met_02 (SPAdes) (version 2) | ecosystem: Environmental > Aquatic > Marine > Neritic zone/Coastal water | place: Helgoland, sampling... | reverse complement strand
GGTTGCAGCCATAGGTAAACCCAGATCTCTCTGGGCATATAAAAAATATACCCGAGCGAGTAGACTGGCCACCCCTCAACAATTACATCTATAACAGGTTAAGAAGAAAAGCCAATGAGCAAAGAAAATCCAGCAATCGACGATAAACCAAAGAAGAAAAAAACCAATATTGGCGCGCTAGTTAAAAGTATTTTAGCCGCCGCAATTGGTGTCCAGAGTAACAAAAACCGTGAGCGTGACTTTGAGGAGGGCAATCCATTAGCGTTTATTATTGGCGGCTTTGTCTTCACCGCACTGTTTATCGGAACTATTGCCACAATCGTGGGCTTTGTACTCAGCACTAACGGCTAGTCTGCAAAAATAGCGCAAGAAAAAGACTGTATAAAAAAGATCACAAAAAAAAGGGGCTGCATCACTGCAGCCCCTTTTTAGTACTTCTTTTTAACTAAGCTAACATTGTTTAGAAGCTGTACTTAGCTTGCAGAGCAATGTTCAACGGACGGTTGACGAAAGCGTAGTAAGAGTTACCAGCACCACCAGTCAACGTTCCACCCAGCGGCGTGTTGCCACCAAAGTTAATCACCGTCTCATCGGTGAGGTTGCGACCCAGCAGAGCCACTTCCCACGCACCTTCAGAATCACTGATAGCAATACGTGCGCTGACCTGAGTCGATGCATCTTGCTTAGTGCGTGGATCCAAGTTTGAGGCGTAGAGGTAGTCATCCATATAGACCAGATCGACTGATGCATTAAGCACCAAACCTTCACCTACATCACCCATCCAAGCGGCACCAATATTGGCCTGCAGTTCTGGCGTGTACTCTTTACGCTGCCCTTCCACATCGCAGAGTCCGGCAAAATCAGCCGAGTCAGGCGTCTGACCAAAGTAACACTGTGAGTTAGGGAACTTGTCATAGTTAAAGTCCAAGTAAGCTGCGGAACCGGTCAAAGTAACGTTATCTGACACTGCCCAACGGCCATCAGCTTCAAGACCCTGTACCGTCGCTTCACCAGCGTTGGTGACGTTAAAGCCCAGAGTGCCATCAAACTGAGAAACCTGCAGATCGGTATACTCGGTCATGTACAGAGCGATATTAAGCTCTGCAGCGCCATCGGCTAGCGTCATCTTTGAACCCAGCTCAATACTGGTGGCCTCTTCACGATCGAATTCCCAGCTACCAGTAATCGGGTTTCCACTTATTGGGTTGCCCGCGTTGTTGACCGCCGCATCTGGATGGCCATTAGAGCGCGCATCAAAACCACCGGACTTAAAGCCCTTGGTCCAAGTCAGGTATGCCATAGTGTCTTCATTGGCATCCCACTCGACAGTAACTACCGGCGTAAATGAGCTGTCATCAAGCTCGCCAACAATCGTTTCATAAGGTTCTATGGCAAAAATGCCCCAGAGCGCGTTGTAAGCTCCGGAAACCTGATCAACAACAACCGGTGACTGGTACTGTCCGCCAAAGGCTGCGACAGCCTTGTGCTGCTGAGTGCGTTCCGCATCCTTAGTCTCTTGAGTATAACGACCGCCAACAGTGAGTCGCAGATCTTCGGTCAATGTCCAAGTACCCTGAGCGAATGCAGCCCAGAGGTCGCCTTCCTGATTAAAGCTACGATCAGTAGATGCGCCAGGAGCAAAAGGCGCCAGAGATGGAGCCAGTCCAGCCAGCACATCGCCAATTAACGTTGGAGTAGGCAGGCTAATTTGATCTTTGTACTTTAACTCAGTTGACTGAAAGAACAGCCCGCCGATATAGTCAAAGTCGCCGCCAAGATCTGAGGTGAAACGGAATTCTTGGCTAAACTGCTCGTACTCTTCCTGACGCGCTGCGTCAAAAATAGCGGCACCAGAGAAGTCACAGTCACAGTTCTCGTCAAATTCATATTCAACAAAGCCAGTTACGGATGTCAGAGAGAAGCCATCCATATCCCAGTCTATAGTCAAAGTCGCATCGCTGACTTCGTTATCACTGAAATGGCCATTGTTGTCGGCACTGTAGTTAAGCCCAGATTCAACCGGAGAGGCAACAGCAGCAGAAGGAATGCTATTCAGCACGGAGATATGATCTGGCGTACCAATGCTGTTGTAGACTTCCATATTACGACCAATAGTATCGAAGGTTGAGCGCGATACTTTCAAGTTCGCAGTCACATCTTCACTGACATCCCAACGCAGAGAAGCGCGGATAACCTGCTCTTCTTCTTGCTGCTCGTCCTGACCAGATACAGTGTTAAACACATAACCGTCCAGAGTGCGATCGAGAATAGCGATACGACCGCTGACATTTTCGGTGATCGGGCCAGACAACATTACACGCAAGTCTTGCTCGCCGTGATCTGGCTCATACAATGCTGTCACCGAACCTTCAAACTCATCTGTAGGCTTGGCACTGATCTGGCTAACGGCGCCGGCAATACTGTTTTTGCCGAAGAGGATGCCCTGTGGACCACGCAGTATCTCTACGCGTTCCATATCGATCATCGGGATTCGAGCCAGCTGATCACGGCCGTAGAAAATACCGTCGTTGTAGATACCTACAGACTGCTCAAATCCGGGGTTAATACCGGAGCTGATGCCGCGAATAGTAACAGTGGTGGAAATACCAGTTTCGTTGATGCTGAAGTTAGGGACCAACTCAGACAAGCCCTGAAGATCGACAATACCTGCATTGGACATTTTTTCAGCAGTTACGGCTGCAACCGAAACTGGAACGTCCTGCAGTGACTCTGCACGCTGCTGTGCTGTGACTACGATTTCTTCCAACATTGCCGCGTTAACTGCGCCGGCGCTAGCGGTAATAGCTAAGGCCAAAAGTGACTTCTTTAGTACTCTTTTCATGTTTCCCCCCTGGGAATTAGTCTTTTTTGAAAATCTGTTGCTTGATTTTTCTAGTTATAGGCGTTATTTCCAACCGCCTTCGATTCCATCCCTAAACCCTAACCTCCTTCCTGCTTACTTTCTCTGTTACATGCTTATTCGCGTTTCAACATTGAGAACTATCCCACAAGCTCGCGCTAGGCACCACACTTTAGGGACTAAGCCTGCAAAAAATCTGCCGGCTCAAGGGCATCAAAACTGTCAGCGCCCAGGATCAACGTAGCCAAATAGCCGCTGTTGCGCGGCAGTATTTGCGTTGAGAAAAATTCTGCCGTAGCGATCTTCTGGTTATAAAAACGGTCTGTCGCGCCAGCGGCCAATCGTTCCTGAGCCGCCGCTGCTAATTTCACCAGCAACCAGTAAGAAACCGTATTTCCGTACATCATCATAAAGTTGTACGCGATACCTTGAGAATCACTGCTATTTTCTAAAACGTAGTTGAGCGCTTCTTGACACTGCTCAATTGACTGGCGCAGTCGATTGCGCAAGTTAACCACGCCGCCATGGGCTGATGCCAACTGGTCCACAGTTGCCTGCATGTCAGCCAGTAAAACCCTCACCACTTCGCCACCGTCACGCAAGCATTTACGGCCTATAAAATCGAGTGCCTGAATACCATTGGTGCCTTCATAGATAGGCAAAATACGCGCATCGCGCATATGCTGTGCCGCGCCAGTCTCTTCAATAAAGCCCATGCCGCCGTGGACCTGAACACCTAATGAGGTACTCTCCATAGCGACTTCGGTACACCAGCCTTTAACCAGTGGCGTCAAAAGCTCGACCATCTGTGCACTCTGTTCACGGACCTGCTCATCCGGGTGATGAGAACTGCGATCCTCTGCCGCAATCGCGTAGTAAGACATGGCTCGACCACCTTCTGTCAATGCACGCATTTGCATCAGCATGCGCTTCACGTCTGGATGATGAATAATCGCCGCGCGACCTTCAACACCAGAGGCTCGACCCTGAACCCGATCCGTGGCATAGGCGACAGCCTGCTGGTAAGCGCGCTCGCCCAGGGAAACACCCTGATGACCAACCGACAGACGGGCATTGTTCATCATCGTGAACATGCACTGCAGGCCTTTATTTTCCTCACCAACCAAGTAGCCAACCGCACCGCCGTTGTCGCCAAAGGCCAGAGTACAGGTGGGACTCGAATGAATCCCTAACTTGTGCTCAACACCCACGGGCTTAACGTCATTGCGCTCACCCAGACTGCCATCTGCATTTACCAAAAACTTGGGCACCAAAAATAGTGAGATGCCCTGATTGCCTTCTGGGGCATCAGGACGACGGGCTAAGACCAGATGGATAATATTGTCGGCGCAGCTGTGGTCGCCCCAAGTAATGTAAATTTTTTGGCCACTGATCAAATAGTGGTCGCCATTTAAGATCGCCTTGGTTTTCACTGCAGACAGATCACTGCCAGCCTGCGGCTCAGTGAGGTTCATAGTGCCGGACCAGGCGCCTGAAATCAGATTGCCGAGATAGGTCTCTTTCTGTTCATCGCTGCCATACTGATTGAGAGCATGGACCACACCGCGAGACAGCATGGGCAACAAGCTAAAACCGCAGTTGGCGGTCTGCAGCATTTCCTGAACGGCAAGATCGACAACACTGGGGAAACCCGCGCCGCCATAATTGCTGTCGCCATTGAGACAGCACCACCCAGCATCAACCATCTGTCGATAGATGGGATCTAATCCAGGAGAAGTCACCACCTCGCCATCTTTCAAAAAAGCTGGATGTTTGTCAGCCTCATGATTGGTCGGCGCGACTACGTCTTCGAAAAATTTGGCGGCTTCTGGCAGCACCACATCGACCATATCGCGACTCGCGTCTTCGAATCCTGGCATGCTGCAAATTTCAGAATAGTTAATAATCTCATCAAAGATAAATGCCAATTCCTTCTGCGGTACTTTGTATACGCTCACGACCATTCTCCCTAGAATGTAAAAAAAATAACGATGTTTATATTCAATACTTTAGGAGCTAGCTGTCCTTACTGTAAACCTTAATCAATGACCATGTGGTCTATGGTCAATGGCATCTGGATACACATTGAGGGGCTGCCAGCAGTTTTACGTTGCCAGACTTCGACACTGGCCCGGGGGCTACCAGAGGTGGGTTGGAAGAGAGAAGGCTGGAGAACGTATCTGTTTGATTTTCGATACTCAGATTTCGATCTATTTAATGCTTTAAGCGAAGCCTAAGCTGACCTCAAGGCATTAGCAGATAACCTAAGCAGCTTAATCCGCAGCAGCAGAATCTGGCCTAGTCACAGAATAAGCCCAATAAAAGGCGACAAACTGCAACACCAACCGCACATAGAGCGCGACAACAGGAATGTCCGGAAACCGTTCCGGGTTAAAGGCCATATACAGATTAGCCGGATACACGGCAATTAATAAGGCCACTAACCCGATACCAGCCAGCGCACGAAAACGGGGAATTAAAACACCAATGCCCCCCATAATCTCAAAGACACCGCTGATATAAACCAAGGCCAAATGTCCGGGTATCCACGGCGGCATAATGCTGACATAGAACTCTGGTGCCACCAGGTGATGGAACCCAGCATAGGTAAAAAAGGCACTTAATAAAAATAGAAAAAACCGCTTCACCCAGCTTTTTGGCAGCTGCATAGAGTCAATTGCCCAGTGCAGCGGCCGCAATGGTTGAACAGTTTTCTCAGTCATCGTTATGTCTCGCTACTGGTAGGGTCACGGCTAAAGAACTGATGAGGTGCCAAACTCTTTAATCAATTCTAAAGCGATCCGTTCTTGCTCACCACGGGCATTTAACTGCTCACACTGACCGTTGTTCCAAGACTGATAGCGGGCAATATCAGCGTTACCTATATTGATCAGGGTCTCCCATACTAACAGGCACTTTTCCAGATGGCTGGCATTGGTGTCAGCAGCGATTCCCGCGAGTAATGTGTCCAGGGTTTCAGTCTCAAATTGCAGCCCCAAGAACTCATCTCGATCTAGGCGCACATAGGGTTTGCTCTTGCTGTTGTAGCGCTGCCATTCGAAGTTGAGAGACTGGTCTGGAATCCCCGAGAGAGCAAAGTCACCCCAGATATTGATGAACGTGCGCTCCATCTGATCCCGAGCCTCACTCTCCGGGTAGATATAGGACGTCACAGGACCGTACTTAAAATCACCGGTCACAAAGGAGATATCAGTACCGTGAGCGGCGCCAAAAATAGATGGGAAGTCGATAAAGAATGACTTTTTCTGATCGTCCCAGTCAAAACGGTAGTTATACAATTGATCGTATCCCGCCAGCTCCATAGCACTTAAGGGCTCGTCGACTCCACGCGCCTTCCAGGCCTGAGAGCGAGTTCGCACCCAAAAGTTGTACAGCTGTGGATCTTTGATCCTAACCTTTGGCGGCAGCAGCTTAGTGAATGGGTAGCTGGTCTGCATAAAATAGCGATGCAGGGCAAACCAGAGTGTGACTTCATCTTTATTGGCTCCGGATATTACCGGGACATTTTTCGCGTACTGCGGATCAGCCAAGGCCGCGGCGATACCCACCTTGGGAATCACAATGCCGTCAGCAGTGGTTAAAGGCGAGTAGTCAACGGTACCTGGCTTGTCGGTATAGAGGCCAATCAATTCCCGAGCATCAATGTTTTTTAAGCGTTGGCGCATGGCATCAGCTGACAGATCAGATTCACTGACACCCTGCTGAGCCAACAGCTTCTGAGTTATCTGCCAGGCACCCCGGGTAACAAAGGTGTCAGCGCCATCGAGATTGTAGGCGCTGTCTAAACTGCTAGTAGCTGTATAACCGGATTGCGCAATAGCACGGTGAAACAGACCCTTGGCCAGAGGTGAAGCCAGCAGTGCATAGACATTGTGCGCTCCGGCAGATTCACCAAATACAGTCACATTACCTGCATCGCCACCAAAGCCCGCTATATTGTCGCGCACCCATTTCAACGACTGGATAATATCCAGATGACCGAAATTGGACGTCTGATCTTCACCGGTCTGCTGTCCCTGAATCGCCGGATGGGTAAACCATCCCAGAGCACCCAGGCGATAATTAATCGCCACAACCACAACATCTTTGCGCGCTGCCAACTTGCTGTAATCGTAATAATCTTTTAAGCCTGTGGTATTACTCCCACCGTGAATCCACAGCATCACCGGATACTTATTATCGGCGAAATCTTTTGGCGCACGGATATCCAAAAACAGACAATCCTCCGAGCCAATAACACCCTCAGCGCCACCTTCGACACCGCCATAGCGACTCGCCAGCTGCACACAGGCAGTGTCCTCTCGCTCGACTATCAGCTGCTCTGGAGCAGCTAGCTGGCGAGGGGCACGCCAGCGCAGATCGCCAATTGGAGCCTGGGCATAGGGAATATCAAACCAGCTGACCACCTCAGCACCAGCTTCCTCATCAGCACTGGCATAGAGACGACCCTGGGAAATACCAGAGGCGGTTTGGATTTTGAATTGGGGAAAGTTTTCTGGAACTGGCTGTTCTGGGGAGTTTAAACCGCAGGCAGACAGCAGAAATAGACTGGTTATGGTCAAAATCATTTTCATAGCAAGCGTCTTTTTTATTATTTATGCACCCTAGTCAAAGGGCTGCGGTGCATTTATTTTACCTAATTCAAGTTACGTTTTAGCTCACAGAGACGATCACTCTGCACTATCCAGAGAAAACTGCAATTCAGCCAATCGCGCATAGAGCGCGCTAGAAGCAATTAGTTCCTGGTGACTTCCCTGAGCGACTTTCTTGCCCCGATCCATCACTACAATGGTGTCGGCATGGAGAATAGTGGCCAAACGATGAGCAATAATGACAGTGGTGCGACCTTTCATTAGCTTATCCAGCGCCAGCTGCACCTTATATTCACTCTCTGCATCCAAGGCACTGGTGGCCTCATCCAACAGCAAAATACGCGGATCTTTTAATAGCGCCCGGGCTATGGCAATACGCTGACGTTGACCGCCGGAGAGACGCACGCCCTGCTCTCCTAAATCGCTGTGATAGCCATCGGGAAGTTGACTGATAAACTCATCCGCATGAGCCGCCTTGGCCGCTGCAATCACCTGCTCGTCGGTGGCCTCACTATTACCGTAGCGAATGTTATACATCACATCACCGGTAAACAGAGTCGGCTGTTGCTGAACCACCGCAATCTGTTCACGCAGTTGGGTTGGCGTCATCTGGCGAATATTAATATCGCCAAAGCAGAGCTCACCCTGCTGAGGATCATAAAAGCGCTGAATCAAATCAAAGAGTGTTGACTTGCCCGCCCCTGAGGGCCCCACCAGAGCAACAATGGCGCCCTCCTGAATGGTCAGAGAAAAATCATCCAGTGCCGGCTGCTCTGGCCGTGAGGGGTAACAGAAACCGACATGTTTGAGCTCAAGCTGCGCTGGCAACTGCTCAACAGCCGCCAGCGGCTGTTCCGGAACCAAAATCTGATTGTCAGCATGGAGTAGCTCCATTAATCGGTCAGTGGCACCGGCTGCGCGCTGCAGTTCGCCATAAACCTCGGACAGTGAGGCCACACCGGTGGCCATCAATATGGCATAGAAAATAAAGGCGCCAAGATCGCCGCCACTCATCTTGCCGTTAATCACATCACTGCCGCCGACCCAAAGCATTCCTGAGAGCGCGCCGAACACCAGCAGAATCACCACTGCCATCAACACTGCACGCTGACGCACACGTGTGCGGGCAATTAAAAAGGCCCGCTCAACCTCACTGCCAAAAGCGGTTTTTTCCTGCTCTTCATGGGTAAAACTCTGCACGGTCTTGATGTGCTGAATAATTTCCCCAGCGTAACTGCCGACATCGGCAATCGAATCCTGGCTGTCTCGAGAGAGCTTGCGCACCTTGCGACCAAAAATTAGGATTGGCATCAGCACCAGTGGCACGGCGACAATAATCATCAGTGACAGCTTGAAGTTAGTCACAAGCAACATAATCAGAGCACCTGTAAAACTGATCGCACTGCGCAGGGCAATCGAAGCTGAAGAACCGATAATGGATTGCAATAAGGTGGTGTCAGAAGTCAGCCGCGACATAATATCGCCACTGCGATTGGTTTCAAAAAATGCCGGGTGCAGTGACACTATATGATTGAACACCGCTTTTCGTAGATCCGCAGTTACCCGCTCACCCAGCCAGGAAATCAGATAAAAACGCACATAGGTGCCCATGGCCATCAACACAGAGGCAATCACAATAAACATAATCGCCTGGTTGAGGTGACTGAGGGACTGCTGGGCAAAACCCTGATCGATTACCAGACGCAGCCCCTGCCCTATGGACAATGTGATGCCCGCCGTAAATACCAAAGCGGCGAGAAACACCCAGACCTGTACTTTATAGGGTTTAAAAAACTGCACCAACGACAGCAACGTCGACATCTTTTTCGGCGGTTCAGCTAGCGGCTGTTGCTCATTCGGAGGCGACTCGGCCAGTTGCGGCGCGTTAATCGAATGCTTAGTCAGGTTGTCACTGGATTGGCTGGTTGGCACGGAGTCACCGGATTAGAGTTAAACAAAAATAGGCCGCAGGTTTTCGGTGGCGAGATTATGCACTGCTCGCAAAAATAGACAAGGGTGAAAGGTGCCGAGACAGGTTTTACTGCGCCAACATTCGCTGGATCAATAGAGCTGATTGTCCGCCAACGGCACCTCAAGAGCATTGGACTCGCCCTTCTCCGGCCCGCCAATCATTTCATCGTAGGCGCTGGTCTGGCGCAGCACCGTGTTTTCGGCGGACACTTTTCTCAGCTGCTTCTGTAATTCCAGCAACTTGGTCGCGCGCAACAGATTGCCCCGCTCATCGGCAACATAGTGCTCGACGCCATCGATAATCGCTGACACCTGATAAAGGCTTAAATCTATCGAGTGATAAATTAACTTCTCTACAACGAAATACTGGTTCAATTTTGAAAGCGCGATGGCCACATCGATTACCTCTTACTAAAATATACTCTGTGTACGAAAGATGGCGTCATTTGGCCTAAAATTGGCGCCACCTTTCGTAAACCGGACAGTTATAAACCGGGTTGCACTTATGCAACTTTTACTAAAGACTGCTACCACTCAAAAAAGTACCTTAAGGGCTACTGACATCTATGAAAGCAATTATTTCGGCACTCAGTTTAAGCCTTCTGATGCCCCACTTCGCTGCCGCAGAGGCTGCCTCTGCCGACCAGGCAGGCAACATTATAGACACCGTTGTAGTCACCGGCCGCCGCAGTGAACAGAACCTCAGCCAGCTGATAGGCGCCGCTGGGCAGGTCTCAACAGAACAGCTGCAGCGTATAGGTCACGCCCACATCAATGAGTCCGCTGCACGCATTCCCGGCGTTTGGCTCAGTCGTGGCAATGGTCAGGAACTGCTCGCCGCCGTGCGCTCTCCAGTCTTTACCGGCGCTGGCAGCTGTGGCGAAATTCTCACCACTGAAGATGGCCTACCGATACGTCCCACCGGTATGTGCAATGTTAACCAGCTCTTTGAAGTGAATAGTGAACAGGCCTCTGGACTGGAAATCTGGCGCGGCCCCGGTACTGTATTCTACGGCTCTAATGCTATGCATGGGGTTATCAATAGCCTCTCCGCCGATATTCAGCGCAACTATCTCTCTTTAGAAAGTGGCAGCCACGACTACAATCGTGTCAAGTTGGGCTGGCGCGAGCAGCGTGGCAACCACAGTTGGCAGATCGCTGCCAATGGTGTTACCGACAAAGGCTTTAAAGACGAGGCTGGCTTTGATCAGCAAAAGCTCTCACTCAAGCACAGCTGGAGCGGTTCAGAGGTGAGTACCGACACTCATCTGGCACTGGTCAACCTCAATCAAGAGACCGCCGGCTACATCAAAGATAAAGACGCCTATAAAGACTCCGCTGCTTGGAAGGCCAATCCCAACCCCGAAGCCTTTCGCGATGGTCAAGCCATGCGCCTTTCTACACGCATCAGCGGCGCCTCCGGTGCGGGCGATCAGTGGCAGATAACGCCCTATGTTCGCAAGAGTGAAATGAGGTTTTTGCAGCACTATCTACCGGGTCAGCCAGAAGAAAAGAATGGTCAAACCAGTGCCGGTGTTCAGTCTAGCTATCAGACCAGTCTCGCCACGGATACCACCCTATGGCTCGGCACAGATGTTGAATGGGCCAATATGTGGGTCGAAGAATTTCAAGCCAATGCACTGGGCGTCGCCAACAATGTGCGCTTTCTGGGCCAGCACTATGACTTTGAAGTGGACAGCCAGCAGATTGCCCTGTTCGCCAATCTCGAATGGCAGCTCAGCGACCAGCTGACCATTGAAATGGGGCTGCGCTACGAATACCTCAACTACGATTATGACAACAAAATGCTCTCTGGCACTACCAGAGATGATGGCAGCGACTGTAATTCCGCAGATGGCACCTGTCGCTACTACCGCCCTGAAGACCGCTCGGACAGTACCAATAATGTCAACTTTCACCTAGGAGCAGACTACAGCTTTGGCGACAACCTCTCCGCGTATGCACGATTAGCCAGCGCCTATCGCGCGCCGCAGATCAATGAGATCTATCGCCTGCAGCGCGAGCAAGCCGTGGCCGATATCAACCCCGAGCAGCTGGACAGTGTCGAAGCAGGACTGCGTTTTCGTCAGAATGGTTTCGCCGCCGAGTTAAATATTTACAGCATGGACAAAGAGCAGGTGATCATTAAAGACTCTGCCGGCTTTGTAGTCAGCAATGGTGAAACCAGCCACCGCGGAATCGAACTCCAGCTAGGCTACGTCATCAACCCCGCGTGGCAAATCGCCGCAGCCAGCAACTGGGCAAAGCACCTCTACAAGCAGAATGGCCTGATCAACGGTGCCAGCATTAATGGCAACTATATAGACACAGCACCGCGCACTCAGGGCAGCGCCCAGCTACTTTATAAGCCCAACAAAACACTCAGTGCTGAGTTGGAATGGGTCTATCTCGGCGACTACTATCTGGATCCCGCTAACGCCCATCAATATGCCGGCCACGATGTGCTGAACTTCACCGTGCAAAAGAGTTACCGGCAATGGGATCTGCGCCTGAGAGTCACCAACCTGACGGATGAGCGTATTGCCGACCGTGCGGACTACGGTTTTGGTAGTTATAGATACTTTGTCGGTGAAGGTCGTGGCATATTGGCCGAGGTCAAACGCTACTTTTAGTCATTAGGCGTTTAGCGTTACATTTAAAACGCTAAAAAGTAGTAGGCAAAAAAAACCAGGCCACTGGTTACAGAGGGCCTGGTTTTTCTCGTATTGTTCGCACTGGTTAAACGATTTACTCGCTTCTACCCTCTAGCAACTAGTCACTGGGCTCATACCAAATCGGCGAACTGTAAGCCCGATCCTGAGTGGTTTGCTTAACATAGGGTGCCATCTCAACATCAAACTTAGCCGCGTCATAGGACGTCCATCGCGGCGATGGCACCTCAAGGGCACGGACATAATAAAACGCCTTCTGCTCGGCGCTAAACTCAGGGTCTTGCCACAGCGCAGTCAATTCCGCAGCGCCGTATTTGTGGCTATAAGTGGCCTTGGCTTCATCGACAGTGGAAGGAATATCTGCAACATCTCCAGTGGCATCCATTGAGCGCAGCTCAGGATTGCTCCAGGCCACATTAAAGACCTTCTCGTGCACTGCACCCTGAGCATCTTCCCAGCCTTTAATCACCTGTAAGCGATCGAGGTTGGCGCCGTTGGGGTCCTTTGCGGTCTGCAACATAAACACTGGCGCGCCAACATCGCTCTGTAGGAGAGTAGAACCCATAGAGACCCCTTTACTGTAGCCAATGTCCGGCATATTCGAGGCGTCCAAATCCGCTTCGGTAAAGTCCCAACCACCAAAGAATCTCACTGTCATGCGGCTGCCAGTAGTGGCATAGACCTCTTTGCGCTGAATCGCATCCCAGATCCCTTCACGGGTGTTCTCGGTGGCCCAGACTGCGGCATAACCTGATGAGGCCATTAAAAAGCCCGGCACGGTAACATCACCGCGGCCGCCTACCGCATCTTTCCAGCGCGTCGGCGTTGGCTCCATACCGGCACTGTGCTTGCCATAGAAATTATCTTCGGCGGCAGTGGCTAACGAAGTATGGGAGTCAGTAGATCCAATCATGCCAAATTTGTAAGGGTTAACGCCGTAGCTCGATTGCAGTTTTAGGCCGTTTTTTAATGCTTCTCGAGCATATTCATGGGACAACATCTTGTCATCTTTGAGTACACCGGCAAAGTCGCCGAAATCCCAGGTTTCATAATCGGCAAAGCGGTCATCTGGCGACAATAGCGGATGGGTTTCGCCATCACCTTTAATCTGTGTCACTTCATAAACCGGCTCCCAGCGGGCACGGCGAACGGCATACTCGGAATCCATTGCATCGCCAAACTCTAGCTCAGCTGTGGGAAACATAATTCCGTTGGATAGATTACCGTTATGGGCTATGGCCAATACCTTGCCACCACTGGTCTGTTCATATTGCTCTAAAAAATCCCACAGCCTTCTTGGATCTGAACTCTCTTTTGGCGACACCGGCAACAGTGTCTGAGCGGTCTCTGCGTCGTCGCGATAAATCACTACGCGGTGCAAGTTTTGCCCGCCAGTTTGAGCGGTAAATTCAAAGCCAATCAGCGGTGTAAAGATGCCCGGCTGATAATGCGCATCAGCTGTTGAGGTGAGGTAGTCCCAGGCATTGCCGCGAATATCTTTGTCATCGAGCTCTCGTGGTGTGGTTAACGAAGTCTGGGTGGCGTCTAACTCACGGGCATCGCTCTCTTCTCCGGCAAAGAGGATTTCCGCCCAGCGCTGCAGTGTCGGATTGGCGAGCAATTTCTCATTGCCAGCTTCTAAAGCGATCATTGCTCCGACACCGTCGGTATGGTCAGCCAACACCAGAAAGTCTAAAGGCTCTCGGAGCTGCGCCGGCTGGCCACGGGTAGCCATCACTCTTTCGCCCTTGGCAAAACGATAGGCATCGTCCGGCCCGAGGGTATTACCAAAAATAAACGCATCCATCGAGAAGTTGGAGTGCAGATGAGTGTCGCCCCAGAACACTTGCTTCTGTAAGGGTTGATCTGCCACAGGAGAATAATGCGGGTCCTGATTGCGAGTCTGCTCTGCCACTACATAGCCGGCTCTGTCCGCCTTGGCCTGCAGTGCTGGGTTACTATGGCTCGCGTCACTGACCCTGCTAACGTCTAGCTGTTGATTAAATGACCAGCCGCCATAAAAAGCGATTGCGATCAGCGCAACGATAAGACTATTTTTGATTTTCACCTTGAATTTCCCCTGTTATTTTTTTTATCGGCGGCGATATTACCATTAAAAAACAATTTCGTTAGCGTCCAAAGCAGACAGCTTATTCATGGTAATATCGCGTTTTGACAGCACCACTAAAACCACTATTACGATTAAAAAATCCCTATGCTAAGACTCAGTGAAATCAAACTGCCCCTAGACCACAGCGACAACGATCTGCAGCGCGAGATTCTGCGCAGCCTTGGGATAGAGGCCGACGAGTTAGTCAGCTTTAGCATCTTTAAACGCAGCCATGATGCCCGCAAGCGCGGCCGTATCCTGCTTATTTATCAGCTCGATGTAGTGCTCACGGACCAGGCCGAGAGCCGCGTGCTTGAGACAACTCCGGCACTGCCTCGAGTGGGACCCAGTCCCGACACCAGCTACAAGTTTGTCGCCGCGCCCCTGACAGATTTCCCACAGGCTAATCAGCAGCGCCCGATTGTGGTGGGCTTTGGTCCCTGCGGTATTCTGGCTGCATTGGTGCTGGCCCAAATGGGACTAAAACCCATAGTGCTTGAGCGTGGGCAGGAAGTGCGTCAGCGCACCAAAGAGACCTGGGGTTTCTGGCGCAAACGTAAACTCAACACCGAATCCAATGTGCAGTTTGGTGAGGGTGGCGCTGGCACCTTTTCCGATGGCAAACTCTGGAGTCAGGTAAAAGATCGCCGCCATCTTGGGCGCAAGGTGCTGCGTGAATTTGTTATTGCCGGTGCGCCTGATGAAATCCTCACCGACAGTAGACCCCATATCGGCACCTTTAAGTTGGTTAGTATGGTGGAGAATATGCGCGCCGAAATTATCCGCCTGGGTGGCGAAATACGCTTCCAACAGAAGGTCGAAGGCCTATTGCGTGATCCAGACAACGCAGAGGGGCAAGGCCAAATTACCGGCCTAAGATTAGCCACAGGCGAAATTCTTCACAGCCGGCATATAGTGATTGCCATCGGCCACAGCGCCAGAGATAGCTTCCAGATGCTGCTCGATCACGGCGTTTATATTGAAGCCAAGCCCTTTTCTATAGGCTTTCGTATCGAACATCCTCAGTCGATCATCGATAAAGCGCGCTTTGGGGATCAGGCCGGACATCCCATATTGGGCGCAGCAGAATATAAGCTGGTCCACCACTGTAAAAATGGCCGCACGGTGTACAGTTTTTGTATGTGCCCCGGCGGCACTGTAGTGGCTGCCACCTCGGAAAAGGGGCGCGTGGTAACCAATGGTATGTCCCAGTACTCGCGCAACGAGCGCAATGCCAACGCCGCTATTGTAGTGGGCATTTCTCCCGAAGAAGATTTTCCCGACCACCCTCTTGCTGGTATTGATTTGCAGAGAGAATTAGAGACACTGGCCTACCAGCTTGGCGGCGAAAATTACAATGCTCCAGCACAGCTAGTGGGGGACTTTTTAAACCATCGCCCCTCCACAGATCTGGGCACGGTGGAGCCGTCCTATCAACCGGGTATCACCCTTGGAGATCTCTCCAAAGCGATGCCGGCCTTTGCTGTGGCGGCCATTCGCGAGGCGATTCCGGAGTTCGACAAGCAGGTAAAGGGCTACGCCATGGCCGATGCCATTATGACCGGCGTGGAAACGCGCACCTCTGCACCGGTTAGTATTAAACGCGATGCGGTGTATCAGAGTGTTAACACCAGAGGACTCTACCCCGCAGGAGAAGGCGCCGGTTATGCCGGTGGTATTTTGTCTGCAGGAATTGATGGTATTAAAGTGGCTGAAGCACTGGCGCTAGACTTATTGAAAGAGCTCTAATAAATAGCTCTAATAAAGAGCTCTGCCAAAAAGCGTCAGTACAAAAATAAAAAATGTCTCGGCAACTAAGTTGCCAGGGGAAGCACCATGAACAACGAAGAGATTTCAACTCAGGCTGCTGAAATAATTAGCTCCGACAGAGAGCATATATGGCACCATCTGACCCCGCACAATGCCTTTAAAAATAGCGATCCTCTGATTATTAAAAGCGGGATCGGTATGCGCGTAACCGACATCAAAGGCACTGAATATTTGGATGCCACCTCAGGCGGAGTCTGGTCAGTAAACGTGGGCTACGGCCGTCAATCGATTGCCAATGCGGTGCGCGATCAGCTGCTCGAAATGTGCTACTTCGCCAACAGTGCCGGGAGTATTCCCGGCGCTCAATTTGCCGAGCGACTGTTGCAAAAAATGCCTGAAATGCAAGACGCCGATGGCGGCGCAAAGGGCAAAGTCTACTATTCCAATTCCGGTTCCGAGGCCAATGAGAAAGTCTATAAAATAGTACGTCAGCTAGCCCATATAAACGGCGATGGCCGCCGTCATAAAATTATTTTCCGCGACCGCGACTATCACGGTTCAACCATCGGCGCCCTCAGCTCTACCGGACACCAGCAGCGCAAAGAGCAGTATGGCCCTTTCGCCCCAGGCTTTTCCGAGTTCGCCCACTGCTGCTGTTACCGCTGTCCCTTTGGCAAAACCTACGGCAGCTGTGATATCGAATGCGCCAAAGATCTGGAAACCGCGATTTTGCGCGAAGGCCCAGATCAAGTGGGTGCCGTGGTGCTGGAACCCATTACTGCCGGGGGCGGCATTATTCCCCCAGTACCAGAGTACTTCCCCATTATTCAAGCGATCTGCAAAAAATACGCCGTGCTGCTGCATATAGATGAAGTGGTCTGTGGTCTCGGTCGCACCGGTAAATGGTTTGGTTATCAGCACTACGACGTTAAGCCCGACCTGGTAACAATGGCCAAAGGACTCGCCAGTGGCTATGCAGCCATCTCCTGCACCGTGGCAACTGATGCAGTGTTCAATCAGTTTGCCGCCGAAGATGCTGGAACCTTGGATTACTTTAGAGATATCAGCACCTTTGGAGGCTGCACTGGCGGCCCAGCCGCAGGACTCGCCAATATGGATATTATTGAAGAGGAAAATCTGTTGGACAATGTGGTGCAGATGGGTAAACACCTAAAAGATCGCCTCTTCGGGTTGCAGGAAAAGTATCCAGTCATCGGCGACGTGCGTGGCAAAGGTTTCTTTGCCGGCGTTGAATTAGTCTCTGACCGCATTACCAAACAGCCGATGCATGAAAGCTATTTGATGAAAATTGTCGCTCACTGTATGGCGCAGGGTGTCTTGGTTGGCCGGACAAATAGAAGCTTTACCGAGTTCAATAACAATCTCTGCCTGAGCCCTGCCCTGATCGCATCACGCCGCGATATAGATGATATTGTCGACGCCATTGATCACGCCCTGGCTGATAATCCACTGTAACAAAACCTTTTCAAAGAAAAAGGAATCGAAATGAACTTTGTGTCCTACGCTATTCCGGTCTTCCTGATGATGATTGTGCTCGAGATCGGTTATGGCCTGCTCAAAGGCAACAACACCTACAGAGTCAATGACAGCATTAACAGCCTGAGCATGGGTCTGCTGAGCACAGT
>Ga0209532_1001546_pt1 | contig 17762 bp, 9 predicted proteins | sample COG_02_FD_184746 | JGI IMG/M metagenome (GOLD analysis project Ga0209532, IMG submission 184746) | Pelagic Microbial community sample from North Sea - COGITO 998_met_02 (SPAdes) (version 2) | ecosystem: Environmental > Aquatic > Marine > Neritic zone/Coastal water | place: Helgoland, sampling... | reverse complement strand
GTGCTAAAAAAATCGAACATAAAAAGACCTGATTAATGAAACAGAGGTTCGCTCTAGATCAGCCTGAGAATTTTCTCACGTGCTAACGTCGCACGAAAGAGAAAAAGATTCTGATTTTTTGAAAACTTTCGTAATAGTGCAATTTGTACGTATCTATAATTCAAGACAGTTTTGATTAACAATAAAAATTTGCGATCTTGATTTATTTTTGTTCAGAAAAATTTTCTTTGAACTTTTGTACTATTTTTATATTTGTGTTTTTTATTTTAGACTAAATCTAGTTTAAAACGTGAATATAATTTTAAATATTTTTAAATCTTGTCAACACATAATCATACATGAAAAAGTTTAACTTTTTATATAATTTTATAAATTAGTAATTGACCCTCAATCGATAAGGTTAAAATTACACTTTTGCAGCATAAATTGAGTATGCGTGGAAATTGGATTTATAAAAAGGAATGTTCAATAGTACTACGCTAAAGTGATTTGGTTTTGTAAATTTCCGAAAGAAACACTTTTTCGTGTTCACTGTTATATTGAAATAAAAAAATAAAATCTAAAAATATAAAATTAAGCCGTTAACCAATTAGACTGGATATGGAAACCGTAAGCGCTACATTCATAAATGCCGCTCTTTTCTTACTATATAACATATTTTTTTTTAATTTAAATTTTTATGTGTATCTAAAAAATTTTTAATCAGACAATGGAATTACTTCCATATAATTTTTGTAATTACCAAACTGAACCACAACGAATAACATCGCACTGGCTATATTAGGTATATATCATAAAATATTTTATTTATTATTTATTAATACATTGTAATTAGTTTGACCTGCAAGCAAGTCAATTATATTCTATAAAGTCTGCTAAGGAAAAAAAGCAATTTTTTCTATGCCAGATTTGCTGCTTCCAAATTATATTCTTTATCAGAATAGATTTTTGTGCCAAGTCTAATTTCTTATTTCATCACGTAACTGAAATCTCCGCACGGACTCGTGGGTGATGTACTTACGTAATTAATTTTGACTTTCAAATGCTCTGAAAGTCTCTGTACCAACATTCGAGTCCGTATTTTATTTTTCAAACGAACTCGACTTGATATGATAGTTTTCTTCACCAGTTTTTTACTCTTGAAAAACGTACTGGTTTGTATTTGAACCACACCAAGATTCAAACGTTTTCGTATATCAACTTTGGCTATATATAGCCAAGAGTTTTTAGGAGTCGATATTGTTATATCAACCCGCCTTACGGCGTGGGTCGATGATGTCATCTAAATAGACCTCCTCCTCATTTTTTGGTTAGTTACAACTCGAGGTGAACTCCTCTAAACTTTTCTGTTCGCCGATTGTCTGTTACTGTCCTAACCGAACTAGTCACAACCATTCCTCCTTAATTCCTTAGGTTCGGTTGAAGCATTAGATTACCTGACGCAAGTGGGGCCAGATATTTTATTTTATGCCTACTGTTTTTGAAATTCTAGATTTTAATGCGCGACTTCCAAAACATTATTTGTTGGCTGACCTTCGCAATAACCGGGAATACCTTGAAATATTATTAAAATTTCGTAGTCCCCGAGTTGGTAAACATCTTGACTTCCCGTCGTATAGTTTCCAAATTCAGCTATTAAATCTCTCAAGCTATGAAGAGATTGAAAAGACTGGTCGAAGTGAACTCCAATATATCTGTGTTTAATCTTTGTTTCCTAACATCGCAAATTGCAAAATTTTCTGAATGTTGGAGACCAGCTGGTGTAACACCAAGCCTTGTGCTACTTTCGCCATTGATGTTTGGCTAATGTTAACGCTAATTCATTGTTGTTCGACTACTTCTTGTTCCCAGGAAATAGCCCTGTTCTTTGATATGCGCCAATAGTTGGCTCAGATGAGAACCGGACAATATCTAGAGTCCGTTGTTAAGGTCTCTGGGTGCAATTCCCGGTTGGTTAATATATCACCCCATGGACTTCTTACCGTCCGTTGCTTACATCGAAGATGATATCGATATATCAATGGGTGTAAATTCCATCTTATTTCTTATTCGATGAATGAACTAGTGCCAACTATTGGAAATTTGATATCCAAGTTATCGCGTGCGTCTTCCATGTATGTTCTTACGGTTGAAGACAAGTGTGGGCATAAATGAATTTGCGTATAAATCCTTTTTGGACACTTCCAGATGTTCGTACGATCTATCCATTCTGGAAATACAGCATTGGCTGACCCAGTCCCCAGAATTGGATAAAACCTTTTCTATTTACGCCTGCTGTGAATATTGTTCATCAAAGACCTTATCTGTCCAGTACAATGAAGTGGATAAGTTTTTGTCCATAAAGACGCATCGCATCTTCAAACTGCTTTGATCTCTTGTTCGTCACTATGTATTTTTTGGAAATACATCTTACCGTTTTGTATATTACGTAGCAAAGGTGCCGCAATGGAAAATTCCATCGCTTTTGCTTGCTTTGGCCGTGCTCCCAGTATCTAATGAGACACGATTAAGTAATTCTATACCAATTTTATGGAATGGATTTTAGAATACTTAGGTATTTTTGGCATCACGTTATTAACGCAATTCTTTAATGCCTTGTGCTACCCGTTTAATCGGGTGGCAATATCTCTATATTTACTATCATCCATTGTTTTTTAAGCATAATGGCAATTTCCCTGTGGGAAATCTTTCATTGATTTTACGGATCTTTTCATTATCTCTTCTAAAGCGAATCACCTGTATAAGTGCGTCTTTCCAATTTTATTGGCGACATTTTCCTTTGTTTTTCTAACGAAATAATAAAATTATCCAAAATCTATTTAAGCAACGCACTATTAAAGTTTTCTTTTTAAACTACTAAGGAGTTTGAGTCTAGCATGTCATCCAATAACTGAATAAATTTCATCTTTACTTACGCCTCTAAACCGCTCGATAAATCCAAAAAATCATTCTTTAGTTAGAACTAGAGCTAATTATTCCATTACCTTGTTCCAATAATATGGGATTTATAAAAAATATATGATATCTCTTCTAAACAAAGACGTAAAAGCTACGAATTAAATGGAGGAAAAAATATAAATCCTAAATTTTTTTCACGCTTTATGAATTTTTTAATTTATATTACCATAAGACTCAAATATTATTACAAATTACGAAAAATAGACAAGATAATTTTATATTTTTAAATTAAAATTAAATATTCTTAATGTTTACTATAATGGTAAATAATATATTCTCTTTAATAATGGATTCAATATTACCTTTTATTTATCTTTTAATAATTTTTATATTTTTAGGGTTCGGTTTTATATTTATTCTAGCCCAAATAATATTTACACAAGACTATGAAAAAACTATAAGTTTATTATCTTTTGATTTAAAGGGCCACAAAAAATTATCCTGTTTTACATATTTCAAAGTTGGAGTCTGTTATTTACAAAAAGGTTCCTATCAAAATGCTCTTAAATCATTCAGTGTGTGTTTAACAGAATGGGATATTAATGATAATATTGGCCGAGCTTGGTTATATAATACTATAGGATTTACATATTATAGGAGTGGTAATTTAAATTTTGCTAAATATTATTATGAACAAGCTATTTTAACTGTTCCTGGATATATAATCTCGTTAAGTAATTTAGATTTTTTATATGAAGATGAATCTCTATTTAAACAATCAATTGAAATTTGTTGTCGAATTCGTGAACTTTACGAACAAATGCAGATATTCTATATCAATGAACCGAAAAAAGTTGTAAAATTTCAAAAATTAATTAATAATTATGATCTTCGGTTATATGATCTATTTTCATTAGATTTAATTAACAAGACTTCTAAGTTAAGAAAGTTATAAATTCGGAATAGCAGGATTTGAACCTGCGACATTCTGCTCCCAAAGCAGACGCGCTACCAAACTGCGCTATATTCCGTACACATTTATTATACGAAAATACAAAAAATTAGTATGAACTTTTTATTGGATTTTTCTTTTAATAAATATACCATATTTTATATTTAATAAATTATAATATATTTATAAATTTAATTAAGCCAAAGTTATGCGTGATAATTTAGCATCCACAAAAACCGATGATGGAATAGTCACTACTCCATTAATACAAACTATATTAACAACAACAGATGATAATATTTTAGATGGACATTGGATTACAGCAAAGACTTCGGCGTTTAACAATGTGGATGAACTATTACTTACACCAAAACAAAAAATTTCCCGGTTATGCCAAACTGGGTGTCAGTTTGGAAGTAAGGTTCAAAATTTAAATCAGAAAATGTTACCATTTATATTTACCGAATTTAATGGGTCAGGTGGGGCATATCATCTTTTAGATGCTGTACAAATTTATAAAAAATTAGAGATAGCATGTAATAAAGTATATTCTATGATTGTGGACGAATCTGCAAATGTACTATTTATTTGTACAAATTCTAAAAGTGCATCCCTTATCGAAGAACTAGCAAAAATGTCGGATTCCGCTTATTTAACTAATAGGTGGTGTGGTGGTACATTAACAAATTGGAAAGTTACACAAGGTCGAATTAATGCGTTACGAATCCTCGAACAAGAAGATTTTAGTAAATTTTCAAAAAAAGAAGCGTCCGAGGTAAAGAAAAAATTATCTGATTTAAATAATCGTTTTGGAGGCGTCAAGAATTTACAAAAACAACCAGATTTAGTTATTATTATTGATCAAGTTGCCGATAAAACTGCAATTCAAGAAGCACGAAAATTACAAATCCCAATTATTGGAATTATTGATTCATCTGGAGATCCAGAGTTAGTTGATTACCCAATTATTGGAAATAAAAGTGGGTTATTAGCGTTGAAGACATTAGTTGGCGCTTTAGCTGACACAATTATTACCGCGAATCGACATTTAAAAGAAAAATTCCAATCATAAATTATCTGTTGTAGGATTTATTTTTTAAATTAATTGACGTTTAACAAAAAATTTCGGTGATTCAAATCAAAAATATTACTTTAAATTATTATTATTATTAATTAAGAATCTTTTATGGCAAAAAAAAGTATGATCGAGCGAGAAAATAGAAGAAACTTTCTTGTTAATAAATATCAAGATAAACGGAAACAAATTCAAAATAATTTAAAAAAGGCGCAAAACTCATCTAATTTTTCTGATATATTAATTTTGCAAAAAAAATTACAGAAATTACCAGTAAATAGTTCAAAAGTTCGATTACGAAATCGTTGTTGGAAAACGGGCAGAAGTCGAGGGATTTATCGAGATTTTGGTTTATCACGTCATGTTATACGAGAAATGGCGCACGAAGGTCTATTACCAGGTGTTATCAAAGCAAGTTGGTAATTTAGAAAAATTTTAGCAAAAAGAAATCGAGACTCAACAATTTGTTGGAGTCTCTATCTTTTTAATTTGACGATTTTATCTAAAACCAACCGAAGCTTGCCACACAAAAGCTAATAATAAGAATAAAACGGGAATAATTGGTAAAACATCAACAATTGGACTAAAAATTGCGAAAGCAGCGGGTAATTTTGCTACAAGTAAAGTTTCCATAAAATACATTTATATAAAATTTAATTACTAACAATGTAATTATAGCACATGTGATTTAAATTTGAATAATACGAAATACTATTTCAAAAAAATAAAATTAGAGAGATCAAATGTAATGTAATAGTAAAAATTTTAGAATTGGATAACTTTAAAATTTTCTTTAAGATATTGTGAATCATCTATTTATGAAGTTTTGTCTAAATTTTATTCATTAATTTTAATGATCAGATATTCGATTATGATAATTTTGAAATAGCTGTTTCCAAAATTATTATCTTAATTTTAGATTATCTAAAGTATTAAATACAACAAGACCGGTACCAGCCGGAATTAATTTACCCGTTACAACATTTTCTTTTAAACCTCTCAACCATTCAATTTTTCCTTCAATTGCTGCGCGAGCTAAAACTCTTGTAGTTTCCTGAAAACTTGCAGCCGAAATAAAACTCTCCGCTAATAATGATGTTCTTGTAATTCCTAATACAATCGGATGATAACTAATTAATGGTTTTTGTTCTAACTGTAAAGATGTATTAATATATTTTATCTGTTGAAAATCAATAATTTCACCAGGTAGTAATTTACTAAAACAACTAGCTGTTTGAATTTGTATTTTCGAACCCATTTGTTTAACGATAATTTCAACATGTTTATCAGAAATGTTAATCCCTTGTGATTTATAGACACTTTGGATCGAATTTATTAGAATAATCTGCACATTAACTAGACTTCTAAACGTTGCTTCACTCATACTAAATAAGTCTCTATAATATCTAAAATATGCATTTAATATCATATGAGGATGGGGTATTCCATTTTCTAAGGGTTGACCCACTGAAATTATATTACCTGGTTTTAAGATATCATTTTTAAAATTATGGATAATTTGATGTCTTATTCGCTCACGTTCTAAAAATATTAAGTTTTGTTCATTATGGGAATGAATTATAATAGCTGGTTTTATGGCTAATGTAACAAAAGTTTTTGCAATGCGTGATTCAAGAATTTGTTCGATTTTTGGTAAACCCTGAATAATATCTCCACTTATGGTTTTGTTGTAAACTAATAAACATAAGACTTTATTTTTTTGAATAAAATCCCCGTGATTTGCATACATTACTGTACCATCTGAAATAAAATAAGGTTGTCCAATGCGATCCACTATGATTTCTTCATTAATTATTTGGTTCTTTTTTTGACCAAAGTTTGCGAACTTCTTATAACCAATTTCACACAACTTATTGATCGTTCGAGTTTTGAGCGGCCATAGGTAAAATTTTTCGATTACGTATAAAATTTTATTTTTTATATTTAAATTTGATTTGAGATATGAAATTTGTAATGTCTTGTTTGTCAAAAAATTAATAAATGCAATTACCGCATAGGGTTCAATATATTGATTATTCTTTACCGTAATAATCGTATTTGGATTACTTTTTTTTAATTCTTCCGATATTGTATTGATAAAAAAGACGGTCTCTTTTGTAATACAATAAATATTTATTAAATTACTATTAAATGGATTTTTAAAATACGAGAAGGTTAAATTTTTCCCTGATTTATTTGTATTCAAATTAATCTGGACAAATGAATGGATTATATTAAATTTATTTGGTATTTGAAAATAATATATTCGACTATGTTGGATATATATCTCAATTTTATTTGTAATAACTAGCGATTTTTTTTTATTAAAAGCAGCTAATTGTTTTTGAGAATTAAATTTTTTCGGAAGTACACATTGAATAATTGGTTGATAAAAGAATTTACGGATTGGTTTGAAACTGAGATCGAAACTAATTACCGTTTTTGATAATAAACAACGTATAATTTCTTCGCGTATAATTTGTTTTCTTGCAACTTTTGGAAGTAAATTACAATTTGACAGTCGATTTATATTAATTTTTTTGAATAAAATTTCACCAGGATAAACGCACGTGTTTTTAGCTAAAGAAAGTGTTATACAGTATGAAAATTTTTTAATTTGGCCGTATTTAATAAAAATATCTTTCAAAATATTTTCTGATTCAATTAATTCTAATAAGCCACCATCTTTTGAATATAAATTTTTAATAATTTCACGTCTACTGTTTATATAGGTGTAATTTTTAAATAATGTAATATTTGAATCACGATTTATTATGTAATGTTCAAAGGGTAATACTAATATTTTCCCACCCGTTTTTTGGAATAAATTATTTTTGTATATTTTACTAACAAATTTTAAATTTGAAAAAAATGTTTTTCCCTCATTTTTTAAACCATAATTATAAGTTATGCGCTTAGCAAATTGTGTGTTATTTAACGAATCACTTTGCGTTAAATAAATTAGTTGAAATAATAAACTGTTTTTTGTAATGAAATATAAACGTTTAAATTTAGATTGTTGATTTTCGAAAGTTAGTGTGAATTGAAAAATTAATTGACAAGTCAAAAGTAAAATATTCGGAAATTGTTTGTTATTTAAATACGTTTTATTTTTTATTTTAAGTAGTCCTTCCTGTTTACTTCGAATTTTTAAGGAAAAAATATTTTCATTTTTCAATACATATGAATTATTTTTAATATTGATTAATGCATTTTTCGGTAATGTTACTATATTTCCAATCATAATCCAAATAAGCCCATCTTTTTTGACTTTTATTGGTGAAACAATACCAAAATTGTAGAATAAAACTCTAATCCTAATATTTTCATATTTAATTTCACCACATAAATCCGATTTAATATTTTTTTCTGCGGAAATAAATTGGTTATTTAAAGTTGGTAATTCAGCAATCAAACTACTCCTCTGTACAATTTTTGTATTGCTAATAAATAGAAGCATATTAGGAGTAACTTTGAATTTTGTTACCCTATTATTTATTAGGTATATTTGTGAAATATTATTAACTAATAATGTTCTCTCTCCATAAATCGTTCGATTTATTCGTGTTTTTAGTAATGGTGAAAAAAGAATTTTCCCAATTGCTTTATTTCGAATTTGACGTTTTGATTCATTTGTAAATACACCTCCGGTATGAAATGTCCGCATTGTTAATTGTGTACCTGGTTCACCAATAGATTGAGCAGCTATAACCCCTATGGCTTCACCAATTTCGACTAAATTTGTTTGAGATAGATTCCAACCATAACATTTTTGGCAAACTGAACGACTTGAAATACACGTTAAAGGTGACCGAATAATTAAATCTAGTATAGACTCCTTGTTAATTCGATCAATAACGGGTAGTGTTATTTCTTGATCATTTCGGATAATAATCTTATTCTGCTTATTTGTAATATTTTTTACTAAAATACGACCAATTAATTTCGAACTATGAAACTCCGAATCTTTAATTTTTATCCCAGTTTTTGTATTACAAGTGATTTCTCTAATAATAACATGTTGAGCAACATCCACTAATCGACGTGTTAAATAGCCTGAATCGGCAGTTCGCAAAGCAGTATCAACGATTCCTTTTCTTGCACCATATGAAGAAATAATATAATCCGTCACTTTTAATCCTTCGCGGAAATTTGCTTCAATTGGTAAATCAATAATTTCACCATTTGGGTCAGCCATTAGTCCCCGCATACCAACTAATTGGTGAACCTGGGATAGATTTCCACGTGCACCAGAAAAAGCCATCATATAAATTGGATTTAAATTATCGGTTGTTTTAAAATGGTTTACAACTTCTTTTTTTAAATCTTCACTAGTTTGATTCCACATGTCAATTACTTTTTGAAACCTTTCCACCTCATTAATTATACCTTTCACATTTCTTAAATTTGTGATTGTAATTTGTCGATTCGTTTTTTTAATTCTTATTTTTTTGAATGGTGTAACCTTTAGATCTTCAATTGCCATCGAAATTGAGGCTTTTGTTGCAAAATAAAATCCTAAATCTTTTAAGCTATCTAATAAACAGCTTGCGCACGCAATTCCATATTTAATATAATATTGACCAGTCAATTCTGTTAGGTGACGTTTGTTAAAAGAGATATTTTGAAAACAGTATGTTTTTGTCATATTTATTGATTAAAAAATTATCCACTTAAATAAGTTATGAAATTAATCTATTGATTAGAATTCTTCCCGGAGTTGTTAGAATATAGGTACTTAAAATTTCACCTAATTCATTTCGACGAATCTGATGATTCGTATAAATTTCTATTTTTATATTATTTTCTAATTGTGAATTTTTAATAAAAATTGATTTTTTATGGAATTGGACCGCACCTTCATATTTTACCCAAAGTAATGAATGAAGGTTAATTAAATTTTGTTCATAAGCCCGTAATACATCCTCAAAATCTAAGAAATAATAATTTGTGTGAATGAAGTGATTATTATTAATAGTCAAATAATGACATCCCAAAACAATATCTTGACTGGGTGCAACAATAGGGTCACCTGTTGCTGGTGATATAAAATTATTAGGTGCTAACATTAAAAAGTATGCCTCCGATTGAGCTTCAATAGATAATGGCAAATGAATTGCCATTTGATCCCCATCAAAATCAGCATTAAATGAGGGACAAACTAATGGATGTAATTTGATTGCTCGCCCTTCAATAATTTTTGGTTCAAATGCTTGAATACTTAAACGATGTAATGTTGGGGCACGGTTTAAGAGGATAGGAAAACCATTTAAAACTTTTTTTAAAACAATAAGTACTGCAATATTATTTTGAAGAATTAAGTTTTTTGCTAATTTCAGATTACTTGTGAACCCTTCATGAATTAATTCATAAATTATAAAAGGGTAAAATAATTCAACAATAACTTCATAGGGTAAGCCACATTGATTTAGCTTAAGATACGGGTCAACGATAATAACTGATCGCCCCGAATAATCCACACGTTTTCCTAATAAATTTTGTCGAAATCGCCCTTGTTTACCTGTCAAGATATCGGATAACGATTTTAATGGACGATTATTTAGACCTAATGCTTTTTTTTCACGTTTCCCGTTATCAATTAATGAATCCACAGCTTCTTGGAGCATTCGTTTTTCATTTCGAATAATAATTTCAGGGGCATAAATTTCAAAGAAGCGTTTTAATCTATTATTTCGTATAATAACACGACGATATAATTCATTTAAGTCCGAAGTTGCAAAACGGCCCCCTTCTAATTGTACCATTGGCCTTAGACCTGGAGGTAAAACTGGTAAAACAAAAAGAACTAACCAAATCGGGTTTGTTCCAGTTGATAAAAAATTTTCCAGAATACGAGTTCGTTTAATTAACCGTTCACGACGTGTTTTCTTTGCATTTACTAAAATTTCTAAACGATTTAATTGGATTTGTAATTTTAAATTAATTTTGGTTAATAAATTAATAATTAATTTGGAACCCATTTCGTTTGTTAGTAATTTTGTAAGTTTATGGCCGGGATTTTCAAATGGTTGTAAATCTAATTTATCAAAATTAATGTCATTAAAATATATAACTCGTTTTACATCACGGCGTTTAACATCCAATAATAAGGTTAAATAACTAGGTAAGCCTTTTAGATACCAAATATGTGCAACTGGATAAATTAGACTTATATAGCCCATCCTATGACGTCTAACGCCGGATTGCGTAACTTCAACCCCACAACGCTCACAAATTAGACCTTTATGGCGAATTCTTTTATATTTTCCACAATGACATTCCCAATTTTTAACAGGGCCAAAAATTCTTTCACAAAATAGACCATCCATTTCTGGTTTAAATGTACGATAATTAATTGTTTCTGGTTTAATAATTTCACAACTAATTTCGCAATTTAGAATACTTCTTTCCGCCCAATTTTTTATTTTTTGGGGTGATGCTAATGTAATTTGGATATAGTCAAATGTTTCATCGGATATTATGATCATGTTGTTAGTAATTTAATTCATTTTTATGGATTTATATGGTAATAAATAACGTGTAATATTTTTTTCATAATTTAAGAATAAATCTAATTCCTGTTTCTCTGTACCAACATATTTATTTCGATTAAATTTATATAAACTAATGTCTAAACCGATTGCATGTAATTCTCGAATTAAAACTTTAAATGATTCTGGTAGATTTGGTTTTGGAATTTGATTACCCCTTATTAATGCTGTTAAAAGATTATTTCTTCCATCTATATCATCTGATTTTAAAGTTAAAATCTCTTGTAAGGTATACGCGGAACCAAATGCTTGTAGAGCCCAAACTTCCATTTCACCAAACCTTTGACCACCTTGACGTGAGCGACCACCTAAAGGTTGTTGTGTTATCAAAGAATATGGTCCTGTTGATCGCGCATGAATTTTATCATCAACTTGATGAATTAATTTTACAATATATGATTTACCAACAAGCACTAAATTATCGAATTTGTACCCTGTTCGTCCATCGACTAAACTAATTCGTCCTGGTGTGTTTTTATTGAATAACCACGGTTCATTTTTTAGTTTTGCTGCATGTATAAGTTTTGTATTAATTAAACTCCTTGAAGCTTCTGGACTATACATTTCATCAAATGGTAAAATTTTAAATCTTTTATTTAGTTTATCACCAGCTAAGCCTAGTAAGGTTTCTAAAATTTGACCAACATTCATTCGGGATGGTATCCCTAATGGATTTAATAAAATATCAATCGGGGTTCCATCTGGAAGATATGGCATATCTTGGCGACGTAATATTCTAGAAATAATCCCCTTATTCCCATGACGACCAGAAATTTTATCACCAATTTGTATTTTACGAATTTGCGCAATAAATATACGCACAAGAGAAATTGCATTTATTGCTAATTCATAACCCTTTTCACGCTTAAATAATCGAATATCAATAACTCGTCCAAAACCTCCGGGGGGGACTCGTAAAGAGCTATCCCAAACCTTTTGTATCTTTTCACCAAATATTGCTCGCAATAATTTACCTTCCGGTAATTGGTCAATATCTCCTTTTGGGGTTACTTTCCCAACTAAAATATCCCCAGTTTTAACATACGTACCCTTTTGAACAATTCCAAATTGGTCTAGATGTTTTATTAAACGTATATTAACATTAGGTAAATCCCGTGTAACTTGTTCGAGTCCGGTTTTTGTATGCCGAATCTCAATGTCATATTTTTCTATATGAACAGAAGTAAAAATATCTTCAAAGACTAATCGTTCATTAATTAAAATTGCATCTTCATAATTATAACCTTCCCATGGCATATAAGCAACTAAAATATTTTGCCCAAGCGCTAATTCTCCTTCATTTGTACAAGGACCATCTGCAAGAATTTGTCCCGAACTTACACTTTCACCAGGCCAAATAATAACTCTTTGATTAATTGAAGTACCTTGATTTGAACGAATATATTTTTGAACGTAATAATTAATCAATTCATTTGTATTCGTTTTTATCCGAATTTTTTTTGCTGAAACAAATTTAACAGTTCCACTAATTTTATTTAAAATTACCAAACCAGAATTTATTGCAATTTGGCTTTCTAAACCTGTTCCAATAATGGGTTTCTGTGGAAAAAGTAAAGGAACCGCTTGACGTTGCATATTTGAACCCATTAATGCACGATTAGCATCATTATGTTCAAGAAATGGGATTAACGAGGTTGCCACAGATACAATTTGAATTGGGGATATAAGTGATAATTTAATTTGATTAGATAATATCATTCCAAATTCATAATTATATCGTCCAGATATATATTGGTGCTTGATTTGATTTGTTTTTGTAATATTTATATCTGCAGGTGCGATATAAATAAAACTTTCCTCATTTGATGTCAAATAAATTGGAAACGATTGTGTTTGAATAATCCGATGCCTAATACGAAAAAATGGCGTTTCAATAAAACCGAGATTATTTACGCGTGCATAACTGGCTAAAGAAGCAATCAAACCTGCATTTTGACCTTCTGGTGTTTCAATTGGACAAATCCTTCCGTAATGACTTGGGTGAATGTCACGAACATTAAAACTTAAGTGATCACGATTTAAACCGCCTGGTCCTAAACCACTAATTCGACGTTTATGTGTTAAACTCGACAATGGATTCGTTTGATCCATAAATTGTGATAATTGACTTGAACCAAAAAATTCTTTCATTACCGCAATAATTGATTTTGGATTTATAAATGAAGAAGCTTTTAGCAATGCTGGATTACAAATTGTTAGACGTTCACTAATTGTTTTTTCTAAGCGAATTAGTCCTATACTGAACTGAGCTTGAAGAATTTCACCAATGGAACGAATTCTTTTATTTTTAAGATGATCAATATCATCAATAACTCCAAACCCTGATCTTAAATTAATTAAGTAATTAATTATTGCAAATATATCTTCTAATGTAATATTCCAAATTGATTCCCCAATTGTTAAATTTAATTTATGGTTTAGATTGATTCGCCCAACCATATTCAAATTATAACAATTCAAATCGAATATAAGCGCACACAAATTTTTCTCACGTGAAAAATATGTTTCCATTTTTTGATCATCACACGAATCGTATTTTCTTTCATTATCGATAATAGTATTAGTACCCTTAATTGTTTTATGGCCGAGCAGTAAATTTCGTTTTAAAGAATTGAATGTATATTTTTTTAAAATATCCTGGAACTTTGGCTCATTAGATTTGATATCATAACGAGTGTTAGTATATAATAGATCAGGAAATTGTATTTGGCAAAAAATTTCTTCATCTGTTAAACCTATAAATCCTAAAAAAGTAAAAATATCAAGCAAATAAGTTTTGTTTAAGCGAATCATAATTATGTTGGGAATATTCTGATTATATTCGAATTGTATCCATGATCCTCGATTAGAAATTAAGGTCGCACTATCACGTTTATAATAAATTCCCGAACTACGAAGTAATTGATTAATAACAATTCTTTCACATCCGTTAATAATAAATGTTCCACTCGCTGTCATTAATGGAATTTCACCAAAATAGGTAAGTGAATTTGTAATATTTATGTTATTTACTAATTCTATTGAGACATAGACTCGAATTGAATAAGTAATATCATATTTTTTACATTGAAACATATTGTACTTTGGATGATGTAATAACCTTTCATTTCCAAAAACTCGAATTTCTAAATTTTTATTAAGATCTAAAACCGAAGAAAATTTATTTAATTCCTCGCCTAAACCATATTCTAAAAACCAACAGAAACTATTGAGTTGTATTTCAAAGAAATTTGGAACCGCTGTTATAAATGATTTTTGATTAATTCTGTTAGTTTTCATTTTCTAATAATGAATTTTTTTTATTTTCGAGTAGATGAAGCGTCAAAAAAATTGTTCTAGTAATTTCATTATACCATCTAAAAAAAATGTTGTAGTCTTTCATTTTTTTTTTAATTTTAACTTACATCAATATGAATGATACGATCAGATTTATCGAGATTATTTCAGCCTTTGAGATATTCGTGTTAAAATTACAATTTTTTTTAAATTGTATTATAATTCAAGTGGTTGTTATTTTTTAAGTTGAAAAGAGAAGTAAAAAATTATTTATTGTCGCAATTTTTACATTTGTCTATGACAGCAGCAGTTGGAAGCAGTCAAGAACGCGGTTTATTTGATTTAATTGATGACTGGTTAAAACGTGATCGTTTTGTTTTTGTTGGTTGGTCAGGTTTACTATTATTTCCTTGTGCATATCTATCAATTGGTGGTTGGTTCACCGGAACAACATTCGTTACATCATGGTATACACATGGTCTTGCGAGTTCGTATTTAGAAGGTTGTAATTTCCTTACAGCAGCTGTCTCAACACCAGCGAATAGTATGGGTCATTCTTTATTACTTTTATGGGGACCTGAAGCACAAGGCGATTTTACACGTTGGTGTCAAATTGGTGGGTTATGGGCATTTATTGCCTTACATGGTGCATTTGGACTAATCGGTTTTTGTCTACGTCAATTTGAAATTGCTCGACTTGTAGGTATTCGACCGTACAATGCGATCGCATTTTCAGGTCCAATCGCGATTTTCCTTTCGGTATTCTTATTGTATCCATTAGGTCAAGCCAGTTGGTTCTTTGCTCCAAGTTTTGGTGTTGCTGCAATTTTCCGATTCTTATTATTCCTACAAGGTTTCCATAATTGGACATTAAACCCATTCCATATGATGGGTGTTGCGGGTATTTTAGGCGGAGCACTATTATGTGCAATTCACGGTGCAACAGTTGAAAATACACTTTTTGAAGATGGTGATGCTGCAAATACATTCCGTGCATTTACACCGACACAATCAGAAGAAACGTATTCTATGGTTACTGCAAATCGTTTCTGGTCACAAATTTTCGGTGTTGCTTTCTCAAACAAGCGATGGCTACATTTTTTCATGCTTTTTGTTCCTGTTGCTGGTTTATGGGCAAGTGCAGTTGGAGTTGTAGGTTTAGCTCTAAACCTACGAGCGTATGATTTTGTATCACAAGAATTACGTGCTGCGGAAGATCCAGAATTTGAAACTTTCTATACTAAAAATATTTTATTAAATGAAGGTATCCGTGCATGGATGGCAGCACAAGATCAGCCACATGAAAACTTTATATTCCCAGAGGAGGTATTACCACGTGGAAACGCGCTTTAATAGTATTGTAGGTCGAGATATTGAATCAACTGGTTTTGCTTGGTGGTCAGGTAATGCCCGTTTAATCAATGTTTCTGGTAAGTTATTAGGAGCGCATGTTGCTCACGCGGGTGTTATGGTATTTTGGGCTGGTGCGATGTGTTTATTTGAAGTGGCTCACTATATTCCAGAAAAGCCACTTTATGAGCAAGGTTGTATTTTAATTCCCCACCTAACAACATTAGGTTGGGGTGTTGGCCCCGGTGGTGAAATTACCAACACATTCCCATTTTTTGTTGTTGGTGTTCTCCACTTAATTTCATCCGCTGTTCTAGGTTTTGGTGGGATTTTCCATTCGCTTATTGGTCCTGATACATTAGAAGAATCATTCCCATTTTTTGGGTACGACTGGCGTGATAAAAATAAGATGACAACCATTTTGGGTATTCATCTTATTTTATTAGGTATTGGATCTTTTTTATTAGTTTTTAAAGCCACTCAATATGGTGGTATCTATGATACATGGGCACCAGGTGGTGGTGATGTACGTGTTATCAATAATCCGACATTAAACCCACTTCGTATTTTTGGGTATGTTCTGAAAGCACCATTTGGTGGTGATGGGTGGATTATGTCTATTAATAACATGGAAGATTTAGTGGGCGGCCATATTTGGGTTGGTGTTTTATGTATTATTGGTGGTATCTTTCATGTTACTACAAAACCATATGGTTGGGCTCGTCGTGCATTTGTTTGGTCAGGTGAAGCTTATTTATCATACAGTTTAGCAGCTGTATCTGTTATGGGTCTTTCTGCAGCTATTTATGCTTGGTATAATAATACTGCATACCCTAGTGAATTTTACGGTCCGACTGGACCAGAAGCTTCACAATCTCAAACATTTACTTTCTTAATTCGTGACCAACGTTTAGGCGCAAATGTAGCATCTGCACAGGGTCCCACAGGACTAGGTAAATATTTAATGCGTTCACCAAGTGGGGAAGTTATTTTTGGTGGTGAGACAATGCGTTTTTGGGATTTACGAGCTCCCTGGGTAGAACCACTTCGTGGTCCAAATGGTCTCGATATTAATAAAATCCGAAATGATATCCAACCATGGCAAGAACGTCGTGCTGCGGAATATATGACACACGCTCCTCTAGGTTCATTAAATTCAGTTGGTGGTGTAGCTACAGAAATTAATTCAGTTAACTATGTTTCCCCACGTTCGTGGTTAACATGTTCACACTTTTTCTTAGGTTTCTTCTTTATTGTGGGTCATTGGTGGCATTCAGGCCGTGCACGTGCGGCAGCTGCAGGATTTGAAAAGGGTATTAACCGTGAAAATGAACCTGTTTTATCATTACGTCCAATTGATTAAAGTTGACAGTTTTGTTGTATTTAATTATTTATTAATTTGATGAAATCTTGTGTTTAATAGAGGAATCTATACTAATGAAGATCAAAAATAGATGAAAGTAAGTTCGTGATTTGATTGTATTTGTCACATATTAATATATTTAATAGATTGTTATTTTCTCTTCGAAATTTAGTTAGAGGACCTCTGATATAGGGCGCTGGAGTTCTATTATCTTTTAGTTAATATTAATATTGTCCCACTAAGATTTTATTTTGTGCAATAACTTTTGATAAAACT
>Ga0209532_1001536_pt1 | contig 17809 bp, 15 predicted proteins | sample COG_02_FD_184746 | JGI IMG/M metagenome (GOLD analysis project Ga0209532, IMG submission 184746) | Pelagic Microbial community sample from North Sea - COGITO 998_met_02 (SPAdes) (version 2) | ecosystem: Environmental > Aquatic > Marine > Neritic zone/Coastal water | place: Helgoland, sampling... | reverse complement strand
TATGGATCTTTTGATAATTTTGATTTGCAATCCTCACATGTATTGCCTGCTATGATTCGTAAATTTCATGAGGCTTCAATAAATAACAATGCTCCAGTAACACTTTGGGGAAGTGGAACACCTATGAGAGAGTTTTTGTTTGTGGATGACATGGCAGAGGCGGTGGTGTTTGCTTTAGAAAACAATTTACCAGAATATTTATATAATATAGGTACAGGGAAAGATATTACCATTAAACAATTAGCTGAAACGATTCAAAAAGTAACAGGGCACCAAGGAGATATTCTTTGGGACTCCTCAAAACCAGATGGTACGCCAAGAAAGCTAATGGATGTTTCTAAAATCAAAGAAATGGGTTGGCAATATGCAACAGAATTAGAAGATGGTTTAAAAAAGACTTATCAATGGTATGTAGAGAATATAGATTCAATTAAAGAAATTAAATTATAAATAATGAAAGTAGCTTTAATCACTGGTGTTACAGGTCAAGATGGTTCTTATTTAGCAGAACTACTATTAGAAAAAGGATATATGGTACATGGTATTAAAAGAAGAGCTTCTTCATTTAATACAGCACGTATAGATCATTTATACCAAGACCCGCACCACCCGAATCAAAAATTCAAATTACATTATGGAGATTTATCTGATGCGATGAATCTAACACGTATTATTCAAGAAACACAACCAGATGAGATTTATAACCTAGGAGCGATGTCTCATGTTGGTGTTTCTTTTGACACTCCAGAGTATGTTGGCAATATTGATGGATTGGGTACTTTAAGGATATTAGAGGCGGTTCGTATTTTAGGCCTAGAGAAAAAAACAAGAATTTACCAAGCATCAACATCGGAGTTGTATGGAGGTATGCCAGAGAATAAAAACGACAAAGGATTTTATGATGAAAACTCACCTTTTTATCCAAGATCGCCTTATGGTGTTGCAAAAATTTATGGCTATTGGATTACAAAAAACTACCGTGAAGCCTATGATATGTTTGCCTGTAATGGTATACTATTTAATCATGAATCACCTAGAAGAGGAGAGACCTTTGTAACAAGAAAAATCACAAGAGCTGTATCAAAAATAGCACTTGGCCTGCAAGATAAATTTTACCTGGGTAATTTAAACGCTCAGCGAGACTGGGGACATGCTAAAGATTATGTACGTATGATGTGGATGATTTTGCAGGCAGACCACCCAGAGGATTGGGTAATAGCTACAGGAGTTACAACTACAGTTCGTGATTTTGTGTGCTTGGCTTTTAGAGAGGTTGGAATAGAACTGGAGTTTAAGGGAAATGGAGTAGAAGAGAAAGCCTATGTTACCGCTTGTAATAATAAAGATTTTAAAGTAGAAATTGGTAAAGAGGTGTTATCTGTAGACCCTACTTATTTTAGACCAACAGAGGTAGATTTGTTAATTGGTGATCCTTCAAAGGCTAAGAATAAATTAGGTTGGGTTCCAGAGCATGATTTAGCTTCTTTAGTGAAAGATATGATGGAAGGTGATGTTTCCTTGATGAAAAAAGATCTTGATTTATTAAAGGCTGGTCATAATATTTTAAAACAAGCAGAATAGAATTTGAAAAATTATAAATTAAATTAAAAATGAAAATTAAAAATATTTGTTGTCTTGGCGCTGGTTATGTAGGCGGTCCAACTATGTCTGTAATTGCATTAAAATGCCCAGATATTAAGGTTACTGTCGTAGATCTTAATGAAGCACGTATTGCTGCTTGGAATGATGAGAATTTAGATAACCTTCCAATATACGAACCAGGGTTGGCTGAAGTTGTCTCTAAAGCACGTGGTAAAAACCTATTTTTCTCTACAGATGTAGATGCCGCTATAGATGCTGCAGACATGATTTTTATTGCGGTGAATACTCCAACAAAAACCTATGGTGAGGGTAAAGGAATGGCTGCTGATTTAAAATTTGTTGAACTTTGTGCAAGACAAATAGCTAGCGTGGCAAAAAATGATAAGATTATCGTAGAAAAATCGACTTTACCTGTAAGAACTGCTGAAACCCTAAAAAATATACTAGACAGCACAGGAAATGGAGTAAATTTTGAAGTACTTTCCAATCCAGAGTTTTTAGCAGAAGGTACCGCTATTGATGATTTATTTAATGCCGACCGTGTATTAATTGGTGGTAATCAAACCCCTTCAGGGAAAATAGCAATTCAGGCATTGGTGGATGTATATTCTAACTGGCTGAGTCCAAAACAAATATTAACCACTAACGTATGGTCTTCTGAATTGTCTAAACTAACCGCAAACGCCTTTTTAGCACAGCGGATTTCATCTATTAATGCCTTATCAGCTTTGTGTGAAGCTACTGAAGCTGATGTAGATGAAGTGGCTCATGCTATTGGTACCGATAGCCGTATAGGACCAAAGTTTTTAAAAGCCTCAGTTGGTTTTGGTGGGTCTTGTTTTCAAAAAGATATTTTAAATCTAGTCTATTTATGTCGTCATTTTAACTTGCCAGAAGTTGCCAATTATTGGGAGCAGGTAATCATTATGAACGATTATCAAAAATACCGTTTTGCAAAAAACATTATTACCACATTATTTAATACCGTGAATGGTAAAAAAATTGCATTCCTGGGTTGGGCGTTTAAAAAAGACACTAATGATACCCGTGAATCAGCCGCAATCTATGTGGCTGACCATCTCATAGAAGACGGTGCTGATATTCATGTCTATGACCCTAAAGTATCAGAATCAAAAATTAAAGCAGACTTACGCTATCTATGGGAATTAGAAGGTACTTCAGAATCACGAATCACACAAAAATTAGCACAAGTTTTTGTTCATAAAGATTATAATGAAATATTAAAGAACAGTCATGCCATAGCAATACTTACTGAATGGGATGAGTTTACAACTTACGATTGGGAAAAAATTTATAGGAACATGTATAAACCTGCTTTTGTATTTGATGGTCGAAATATATTGGATGAAACTGTACTCAAGCAGATTGGTTTTCAATTTAAAGGTATTGGTAAAGTTTAAAAAGTAAAAATTAAGATTCTAAAAATGAAAAAATTTGCATTAATCGGAGCTTCAGGTTATATTGCTCCAAGACACATGAGAGCCATCAAGGCTACAGGGAACCAATTAATCGCTGCCCTAGATCCTTACGATGGTATAGGTATAATGGACAGCCATTTTCCTGAAGCTAGCTTTTTTACAGAATTTGAGCGTTTTGATCGTTTTGTAGATAAGTGGCATCGTGATAGTGGTAATAGAATAGATTATGTATCTATTTGTTCCCCCAATTATTTACACGATTCTCATATTAGATTTGCTTTAAAAAATGGAGCAGATGCGATCTGCGAAAAGCCTTTAGTTCTTAATCCATGGAATATAGATCAGCTAAAAGTTATCGAACAAGAAACAGGAAATAAAGTGTTTAATATTTTGCAATTGAGATTGCATCCTTCAATTATAGCTTTAAAAGAAAAAGTATCGAAAGAACTTGAGATAAATCCTCATAAAGTATATGATATCGATTTGACCTATCTAACCTCAAGAGGAAAATGGTATTTTGTGTCGTGGAAAGGTGATGAATCAAATTCAGGAGGGATAGCGTCAAATATTGGGGTCCATTTTTATGATATGTTATGTTGGATATTTGGTGATGTAAAAGAAAACATTGTTCATTTAAAAACACCTGATACAAATGCGGGCAGTTTTGTTTTAAAAAATGCAAATGTTAGATGGTTTTTATCTGTTAATTACAATCATATTCCAGAAGATATTAAAGGAAGAGGACTAACAACATATAGATCTATTTTGGTAGATGGTGAAGATATAGAGTTTAGTGGAGGATTTACGGATTTACATACAAGAAGTTATGAAGAAATACTAAAAGGAAATGGATTTGGATTAGATGAAGCTTATGGTTCTATTCAGACAGTTTCTACAATCAGAAATTTGGAGCCAATTGGCCTCAAAGGAGAATATCATCCATTTTGTAAAAAAGTAAGCAATGAGTAAATATTTTGTCCACGAATCAAGTTATGTTGATGAAAATGTAACTATCGGAAAGAATACAAAAATATGGCATTTTAGCCATATTTTATCAAATACCAAAATTGGAGAAAATTCTTCTTTTGGTCAAAATTGTGTGGTAGGTCCAAATGTAATTATTGGAAATGGAGTGAAGGTTCAAAACAATATTTCTATTTATGAAGGAGTAGAAATAGAAGATGATGTGTTTTTAGGGCCATCCATGGTATTTACAAATGTTATCAATCCAAGGAGTTTTATTGTAAGAAAAGAAGAGTTTAAGAAAACGCTAGTAAAAAAAGGAAGTTCTATTGGTGCCAATGTAACTATTGTTTGTGGTAATACTTTAGGTGCTTATGCATTTATAGGTGCGGGCGCGGTTGTGATTAAAGATGTGCCAGATTATGCCTTAATTGTTGGCAATCCTGGTAAAATTATTGGCTGGGTAAGTAAAGCTGGAATTAGATTGGATTTTGATAAAAATGGAGAAGCGTTTTGTGAGGAATCAAGCGAAAAGTATCTTTTAAAAAATAACTGTGTACATGTTATTTAAAATTAAATAGCTACTTGTTTCAAAATGATAAAAGCATTCATACATAGAATAAAACAGTCGGACTTTATTAAAAATGTGGCAACACTGGCAACAGGAACTACATTAGCTCAGGCTGTATCAATTTTTACAGCACCTGTTTTATATCGTATTTATTCAAAAGTAGATTACGGAACGCTAGGGCTTTATATGGCGATAACGGGTATTATTGGCGTTTTTTCTACCATGCAGTATTTGCAACCAATTTTATTGGAGAAAGAAGATGACGAGGCTAAAAAAGTAATGTGGTTGAATAGGGTAATTAATACATTTGTTACGTTATTAGTTTTTTTGCTTGTTCTTGGTTTGGGTAAATATGTTGGGCAGTGGTTAAATAATCAGGATATAATACCATGGCTCTATTTAATACCAGTATCCATTTTCTTTACAGGACAAAATGAAATTTTTAAGGTTTGGGCAAATAGAAAAAAGAAATTCAAAATAATGTCTTTCAATGCATTACTAACCTCCTTATTAGTTCCTGCAGTCTCAATAACAGTTGGAGTTTTTAACAACGGCCCACTCGGGCTTTTTCTCGGCATGCTGACTAGCCAGATTGTTCCTCCAATAGTTCTGTTAATTACATTAACAAAAAATGAAAATTTGGGATTAAAATATTTAGACTGGAGAGTTATTAAAATTAAAGCAAAAACATACTCAAATTTTCCTATATATAGTTTACCCTCTGAGTTCATTAATAGGTTTAGCAACCAATTACCCGTTTTTATGTTAAGTATGTATGCGGGGCCTGCAGTGGTAGGCGTTTATAATCTATGTGTACGTATGTTAGGCTTACCTGTTCAATTAATTGGTGGTGCCATAGGAGAAGTATTTAGACAAAAGGCAACACAAGATTATAATGAATCGGGAAACTTTAATGCCATTTTTAAAAAAACGCTAAAAACACTTGCGCTGATTTCGATTGCACCAACTTTAATTATACTTTTCTGGGCTCCTGAGATTTTTAGTTTTGTTTTTGGTGTAAAATGGTTGGAGTCGGGTATTATAGCTCAATTCCTTGTCGTTTATATTATGATGAAACTTATTGTATCTCCGTTAAGTTATGCTATTTTCATTGCAAACAAGTTACATATTGGTTTGCTTAAAAATATTATTACGCTCGTATTTATGTACCTTATATTCTATTTCGGGTTTAAGTTCGAATATAACTATATAAACGTTTTAACAGTATTTGGAATCACCTATGCACTCTTTGATTTTATATACTTATTTTATTTATATAAATTGAGTCTGAATAATGAAAATAGAAATCATAAATTAATTATCCATTAATAATACATGCATATCCTAATTATTCCATCTTGGTACAAAACTCCAAAAAATCCTGGTTCAGGAAGTTTTTTTGAAGAACAAGCCCGCATGTTTCAGAAACGAGGGCATCAGGTTGGTATTTTATTTCCAGAACATAATTTACGATTTCTAGGTAGCACAAGATATAAAATAACTACACCAAAATCTTTTGTTGATAAGGGGCTTCCTACATATTATTCGTTTTCCCAATCATACATACCCAAAATTGAAACACCAACTCAATTTGATATAAAACAATCCACAAATGCTGCCTATAAAAAATTTAAAGAATATATTAAGGAAAATGGTAAACCTGATGTTATTCATGCACATTCAGTAATATGGGGAGGGGTTGTAGCGAAATATATTTCGGAAAAAGAAAATATCCCATATTTTATCACTGAGCACTTTACAGGTTGGATATTGAATGAGAAAATGCAATCCAAAAAGGTTTATCGAGAAATATTATTAGATGTAGTTTCTAATAGTACTTTATGCTTAGCAGTGAGTAGTTTTTTGAAAAATAAAATGATTGAACTATATGATTTGTCAGAGGATAAAATAAAAGTTGTCCCAAATATTGTAAATGATCTATTTTTTAAAAATAGAACCCTTATTAAAAAAGGAGAATATTTTAGATTATCAATAATTGGATATTTAATCGATAGAAAAAACCACTTTATTTTATTTAAAGCCATTCAGAATTTGATTAAAATGGGCTATAAAGTTGAATTAAAAGTTATTGGCACGGGTGAATTAGAAAATTCATTAAGAGAATATGCCGTATTAAACAAGTTATCAAATAATATTTATTTTTTAGGACAATTAAATAGGGATGAAATTGTAGCAGAAATATTAAAAAGCCATGCTATTATTTCCGCGAGTACATTTGAAACTTTTGGAGTGACTATTATTGAAGGGTTGGCCTTAGGGAGACCGGTAATAGTGCTAGATTCGGGAGGGCCTCGCGATATTGTTAGAAAAGAGGATGGTGTAATATTTAAAGAAAATACTCCGGAAGCTTTTACTAATGCCATAAAATATGTAATTGATAATTATGAAAGTTATAATCAGGGAAAAATTGCCCAAGATTGTGTTATGAGATTTGGAGAAAGTGCTATATATGAACGTTTGATGAATTTTTATGATTCAATAAATTAGAAGTTGTGAAAAGTAGAAAAATTATAGATTTAAGGTTCTCAATTTAATAAAAGATGAAAAAACAGAAAGGTTTATTTGTTATTGAAGAGTTCAATAATTTCAAAGAAGATAGTGGTGCTTATGTGCATACTTTGGTAGGTTATGAGCAACTGTCAAGATATTATGATTTATTATGGCTTAAGTCAAAAAAAAATAAGGAAACCCAAATTCAAAATTCAGATGGCTCTATTTCAGAACTTTCATTTTTGAAACGAAAATTACATTTATTGGGGTTTATAGGAACAATAAAAGATTTAATGATATTAGTCCATGAACTAATATCAATTCCTAAAAAAATTTATATCCTTAAAAACCGGAATATAAAATTTGTTTATCAAAGAGCACACTATTTGGGTTATGCATGGTTAGTAGCCTGTAAGATATTAAAAACGCCCCATTTCTATGAGGTCAATGGAATATTTAGTTTAGATATGAGTGGTTATAGAAAATCGTTAATTTATGGAATAGTTAAATTTGTCGAAAAGCAAATGTACAGGTATACAGATAAGGGGTTTTTCGTAGGAGGTATCAATGAAACCTTAGGATTAAAAGGAGAGAATACCGAAATCATTCAGAATGGAATTGATAGAAATTATATAATTGAAGCTGATAATTTACATGATAATAGGATTAATACTAAGGAAGCTAGCGTAATAAAAATTGCGTTCGTTGGCCATATAATGCAGCATCATAGATTAGATTTGCTAATAAGTGGGATTAGTAAAACACAGAATACTGGTGATTTTGAATTACATATCTTTGGGAAGGAAAACCCCAATATAAATTTATCCATTCCGTCAAATATTTTTGTAAAATATTATGGAGAAATTAAACATAGTGAATTACCAAAGCTTTTAACTCAATTCCAAGTAGGAATAGTTCCCTATGCTAAGGACTATTATAGTAATATGAAACTTTTTGCGTATTGTGCTAGCCGTTTATTGGTAATAGCTCCAAACAGTAAGAATTTTAAAAGGATATTTGCTAACTCTCAAGTTTTGTTTTTTGAAAATGAAAATATCGAAAGTCTTGCTAAAGTATTAAATAGGGTTTCAAATATATCGGTGAATGAAAGGTTAAATATGACTAACAATGCATATGCCCTTATAAAGAGCAATTATACTTGGGAAGTTATTTTTAGAAGGAAAACTGAGGTAATTAATCAATTTCTGAAATGAACATCTTACATCTAAATGATAAAATAGCAATAAGTGGCGGTGTTGAAGTATATATCCAGCAGTTGATGGAATTGTTGCCTGAATATTCGATAGGCGCGTTTTGGCTTGGAATTGATAATACGAATGGTAATTACAATATAAAATCATATTTAAAGGAAGCTGATAACAAATCTGAAATTTCATTTGGCAAACTTATCCGCTACTTAAAAGAATATATTTCCAAAAATAACATCGATATTATTCATATTCATAGCCTAAGTAACCCTAAATTAATTGAAGCATGTTTTAAATTAACGCCTGTTGTACGAAGTATGCATGAACCAAGAATTGTTTGTCCTGGGCAAGGAAAGTTTTGGCGAAACTCAGAAAGGATATGTGATAAACCTTTCGGATTGCATTGTATCTATCATACTTACAAAGAGGGTTGTTGTAACCGGCATCCCAAAAGGTTATTAAAAGCGTATAAAAATGTTTTATTTGAAACAACCAAAGGAAATTTAAATTATCGTGGCATTATGGTGATGTCTAATTATATGTTTGAAGAAGCCGTGAAAGTAGGTTTTGATACTGATAAAATTTATTTAAACCCATACTTCACACCTTCTGTTGATAGTACTGAATTAGTTGTAGAGCAATTAGCAACTAAAAAATCTTTACTGTATGTTGGTCGGTTGTCTAGAACAAAAGGGGTTCATTATATGATTGATATGGGGCTTGCATTATTAAAAAAAGGGTTTGATATTCAAATTGATATTGTGGGAGATGGAGAGGATAAAGAATTTTTTAAATCTTTGATTCCTGTTGAATTTAAAGAATCGTTTATTTTTCACGGATGGAAATCCAGAGATGAAGTTGATATAATAATGAAGGCTTGTTATTTATTGATTTTTCCTTCCATTTACCCAGAAGCTTTTGGAATTTCAGGTATTGAAGCCATGATGAGAGGGAAACCTGTTGTAGGTTTTGATGTTGGTGGGGTAAGTACTTGGTTAAAAAATGAAGAAACAGGTTTTTTAGTACCAGTAAAGGACATTGATGGTTTAACGGAAAAAACCATCCTTTTGCTGAATGACCAAAATTTATATAAAAAAATGAGCAAAGCATCTAGAGTGGTTGCTTTACGTGAGTTTAGAAAGGTTGAACATATGAGTAAATTATTAAATGTATATAAACAAGCATTAAATTAATGTAAGTTATGAAATTATTAATGCTTATACCAACCTTAGAATATGGTGGTGCACAGAAAATAGCGGTTGGATTAGCTGAACAAGCAGTTAAAAAGAAAATAAGTGTAAGTTTTATTACATTTTATGGGAGTAATGACTATGTTAACAGATTAAGTACAATTGGTGTTAATGTTATAAATTTAAATTATTTAAAAGGTTTTAATTTGTTAAATATAAGGCATTTAGTAATATTACGCCGAAAACTTTTTAAAGCGATACATAGTATAAACCCGGATATTATTCATACTCATTTATTCCTAATAAAATACATTCTTGTAACCTATAAAAATGAAAACAAAATACCAATAATAGATACACAACATGATAATTCTCCGTGGTGGGGTAATGTTACACTAAAAGATAAATTTATGACTTTTATTGAAAAATATTTTTTTAATAAAATAGCATCTAAAGTTGTCGCTATAAGTGTTTCTGTTGAGCATGATTTATTATTTAAAATAAAATTGAAGAAGTCTAAAGTCTGTAAAATCATAAATTTTATTGATATCATAGATTCAGAAAAAAAAATAGTGTCCAAAAAAATAATTCCTAATAAAATTAATATTTATGTTATTTCAAGACTTGATATACGTAAAAAAGGATTAGATCAAGTGCTATTAATTTTTGAAAAATTAATAGAAAAGAGTATAAATTATAGATTGATTTTTGTTGGTGATGGTCCTGATAGAGGGGTCTTAGAAAAAGAAGTAGAATCTAAAAAAATAAGTGAATATGTTAAATTTGAAGGTTTTAAAAGTGATGTAAAACCGTACTATAAAGATGCAACTCTTATTTTAATGCCTTCACGTTGGGAAGGTTTTGGTCTTGTAGCAGCGGAGGCAGCGTATATGGGAGTGCCTGTTGTAGGTAGTAAAGTAGGAGGCTTGAAAGACGTAATTATTAATAATAAAACTGGATACACTATTGATTTTAATAATATAGATGAATTTATAAGTTCTATAGAGTTTTTAAGGTTAAATAACAACTCATATATGCAGTTTTCTGAGAATTCTCATAAACATGCATGTTTAAATTATGATATTAGACTTGCATTTAAAAAATACTTAGATCTTTATATATCCTTTTCAGGAGGTTTTTCTAAAAACTTATAATAGAAAAGAACAAAAGACACTATTTTGAAGGAAAGCATTTGTTAAAGGCTTATGTCTAAAAAAAAGATAATAACCAGAATGAAAAAGAGACTAAAAAAAAGAATTAAGATTATTTTTGATTTTTATCTAAGATCTACTTTAAACCGATTTATAATAAAAAAAATAAATTATAAATGGAAACCACGAGCTATAATTTCTTCAAAAGACTATAAAGCGCATGTCTATGAGTCTGAAATTATAGTAATAAAAGAAGAAGGGCACAGTAAATTAAAAAAATATAAGATTTACAATCTTATCAATGGAAGGGTTGACACTGATAATAGAATGAGTGATTGTTTTTTAACAAGTGAGAATGAGTTACTTTCTGATGTTACGTTTTCTTATTCCTTGAATGGGCCAGCAACCTGTGATAATAACAATATATATTATCGTTATAGCAAAAAACCAAAAAAAATTAACGGTGGTGTGTTTTCTCTATTATCGGGAGGTGGAGCACAAAAAAATTATTATCATTGGCTTTTTGATGCTCTTTCAAGACTGAAAATTCTAAAGGAATCAGGTTATTTAGATTTAGTTGACTATTATCTTTTGCCTAATTATAGCCAAGCATATAAGGTTGACAGTTTTAATTTCCTTAATATTGATGAAAACAAAATTCTTAATTCAATTGATTTTCCACATATAATTGCTGATGCTGTTATTGTTGCTGAGCATCCCAACCGTATACCTGTTGAAAAATGGATATCAGATTATCTGCGTAATATATTTTTGGGAAATAGTTTATTACCCATAATAAATGTTGCTGCTACACCTGACAAGATATTTGTAAGTAGAAGGAAGGCAACTACCAGACGAATAACCAATGAAGATGAGGTAGAAAAATATTTAACAGATAAAGGATTTAAAACTGTGTTTTTAGAAGATCTAAGTTTTAAAGAACAAGTTTTATTGTTCAATAATGCCGGCATCATTATTTCAGTGCATGGTGCGAGTTTGGCTAATTTGTTATTTTGTAAAAGGAACACAGAGGTCGTGGAAATATTCCCACCTAACTCCAACTCTGACATTTACAAAAATTTGGCGAACAATATTCCGTTAATATATTCTTCCGTCTTTGCTAAGAATAATAAATATGATTTGGATAAAAATAACTTACATGCTGATTTTTTTGTTGATATAAATTGCATAACTAAATTATTTGGGCCATCGTAAATAATAAAATCTGATCAATGAGTAGTGAAAAATTTCAAAAAAAAATCTATTTACCTGGCTTACATGGTTTAAGAGCTATTGCCGCGGTTTTAGTTATAATTACGCACGTTGAGTTGTTCAAAGCTAAATGGGGCCTACCTAACTTGTATAAATATAAGTTAATTCAAGAATTTGGGACAATAGGGGTTGATTTCTTTTTTGTTTTAAGTGGGTTTTTAATTACCTATTTATTGTTTAAGGAAAAGGAAAAGTATAACAAAGTCTCTATAAAAAATTTTTATATTCGAAGAGTTCTAAGAATTTGGCCGCTTTACTATATTGTTTTAATTTTAGTTTTTTTTATTCTTCCTTTTATTGGATATCCTGAAGTACCAGGGTTAAATATACATGATGACTTTTATGAGCGATTAACTTTATTTACTTTTTTTTTACCTAATGTTTCCAAAGCTTTCTACGATTTTGTTCCTTATGGAGGTATTATGTGGTCTGTTGGTGTAGAAGAGCAATTTTATTTAATCTGGCCATTAATTTTAGCATTTTCAAACAAATATTTTAAAAATATTGTTTCTGTATTTGTTTTTCTTATTTTAATAAAAGCTCTCACTATACTTCCGGTTTTTGATAATTTTGATCATACCATAGGTATAAGGAAGTTTCTCGCAATGCTTCGTTTAGAAATTATGGCTATCGGAGGCATTGGTGCTTGGTTGCTTTATTTCAAAAAAAAGTCAGTTCATGCATATCTTCTTAATGATTTCATACAAATAATTTCCTACACCAGTATTTTTGTTATAATTTATTTTTTACCCTCAAGCTTAAATGAAGCAAAACATATTTTTCTTGGTTTTTTATTTATAATAATAATATTAAATGTTTCTTCAAATAATCGTTCATTTATTAAGTTAGAAAATAAATATTTTAGATTTTTGGGTAATATTTCATACGGGATGTATATGTACCACATGATTATTGCTAACGGTTTTATCTATTTGGGTATAACATTAGGTTTCGATTCTTTTAGTTTTAATATATCAGTATATACTTTCACACTCTTTTTCACTATTTTAGTGTCTCATTATTCTTATGTTGTATTAGAAAAACGATTTTTAAAATTAAAATCTAAATTTTCTGTAATTCACTCAGGTTTAAAAGTTAAATAATGTTTAAAAAAACTAGAAGTAAAGGTATAGACTTCATCTCATTTTTTCTAATACTATCAATTTTTAGCAAAGAACTTTTTTCGATTAATATTGGTGGTGTTTCTGTGGATTTGTTTAGCTATACTTTTTTTACTATTTATTTTTTTTTTCATGTACATAAATTTAAACTTCCTAAGGAGTATTTTTTACTTTTTATTATTTTATTCTTTTCAAGTATTATATCTATTTTGATTTTCAAGTATGAATTTGAATCATTTTTTAAAGTTTTTATTCCAATAGTAATTATATTTAGTTCTTCATATGATATTATTTTTAAGAGAATGGACAACCTATTCTCTATGTTTAATTTTTATTTAAAAACAACTTATTTTGTTGCTATTTTTGGTTTGATTCAATGGAGTTTATCATTGATTGGTGTTAATATTATTATTAATCAGCCAGGTTTGTTAGATTCAATAGCTTATGAACCATCACATTATGCCGTTATTGTTAGTCCTGCAGCATTGTATTATTTGAAAAATTTCAAAAAAAACAAAATAACTTCGATTATTATTAATTTGTCATTGATTCTCACATTTTCATTTACTGCGTATTTTACTATACTTGTTGCCTTACTTATATCTTTTTTAAATTTTAGAAATATTTTAAAACTAGTCTTTAGTATCTTTTTATTTGTGTTTTTATTTAATTTTTTTCCAGATCGTGTTAAAGATCGTTGGGATTCTTTAATAAATTTGGTTATTAGTAAAAAAGACTTTAGGGATTCATCAACTAACTTAACAACTATGTCTTTTGTTTCTAATTTTGAAGTGGCAATTTTTTCTATAAGGAAAAACTTCTTAACAGGCGCGGGTTTGGGGATGAATAAGTATTTATATGATGAGTATTATAGTAATGATAATTATTTTCAATCTCATCGACATTATGGTATTAATTCTCAGGCGTCGCATTCCCTTACACTCAGAATAATCTCAGAACTTGGGCTATTTGGGATTATTATTTATGTGTTATTCATAAATAAAAACTACATAAAATTAACCAAAAGTAATCGTATTTATCATATTATTTCATTGGCTATTTTAACTCATTTCTTGGCGAAAACAATAAAATTGTCAGGCTATATTGATTATGGAACACCTATTTTTGTTGCTTTTTTGTTAATAAACAAGTTGCATTATAAACTAAATAAGCAAAAAGTAATTAATAATATATGATGTTTTTATTTTGGGCTATACAATCACAACCTGTAACTAAAAAATAAAAGCAGAACATGAAAATTTTAGTATTATATACACGTTTAACAGGGTATTGGATGGCCTGTATGCGTTTTGATCATCAAGAAACAGGTAATGAGTTTTTAGTGATCCGACAGACGCCAAGCAAAGATGCTCCCTTTAAAATCAAAAGTGAGTCTGGAATAAGAATTATTAATGGAGATGGTTGCACTCTTAAAGGATTAGAGAAAATTTCAGAAGAATTTCAACCTGATGTATTATACCTTTCAGGTTGGACTGATTCACGGTATATAAAATTGGCTTTGAAATATAAAAAGTTAGGGTTGCCAACTATTATGGGTATGGACAACCAATGGATAGGAACTTTACGGCAGCGGCTAGGTATATTATTTAGCAAACAACGTGTGTTAAAATATTTTACACATATATGGGTGCCAGGAAAACCACAGTATTATTTTGCAAGAAAATTAGGGTTCTTACCTCAAAATATCTTAACAGGTATGTATTGCGCTGATGAGACAATTTTTAACAAGATTGAACAAAAAAAGCATCAATACCAATTGCTATTTGTAGGCAGGTTAGTTAGACACAAAGGATTAAAGGTGTTTTTTAAAGTTTTAGAGCAATTGATTAAAGCCAATGAATTAGATATAGATATTCATATTATTGGTAGTGGGCCATTAGAAAAATTAATACCAATACATAAAAATATTAAACACACGTCTTTTTTAGATCCTAGTAAAATTCCAGCTTTATTAAAAAATGGTGGGACTTTTTTATTACCAAGTTTGTATGAAGCCTGGGGAGTTGTTGTTCATGAAGCAGTATTGGCTGGAATGCCAGTAGTATCAACACATCAAACAGGTGCTGCCTCTGAATTGGTTATTCACGGTTTTAATGGGTATCTGTACAATGCTTTTAATGAAAAGGAATTAAAAAAGTATATAAAACAAATAAGTGTGCAAACACCGCAGGAGTATTTTAAAATGTCTGAAAATAGCAAGGTAATGGCAACAAAAATAACTTTGGCGGAATGGTCCGCTAATTTGAATTCTTTAATTAATTAATATGTTAGAAAAAAAAATACAAGTTATTCCAGTTATTACTTTATTAAGAGGTTTAGCGGCTTTGATGGTGTGTTTGTATCATTTTATTTGTAAAACTACAGGGTATATAGATAATGAATTAGTGCTATCCGTTTTTCATTATGGTGGTTTAGGTGTTCCTATATTTTTTGTTATTTCAGGAGTGGTTCTTCCGTTGGCAATGCAAAATGGGAATTATAAAACATCTTCATGGAAGAATTTTTTAAAAAAACGGATTATTAGGATAGAACCCCCTTATCTTATGGCTGTTTTCTTAGGAATAATTTACATGCATTTACGTTCTTTTGTGCCAAATACAGTAGACGCTGATCTGATACCAAGTTTTAAGAATATTTTACTTCATATTGCTTATTTAGTACCTTTCTTTGAAGACGCTAGATGGTTGAATGGCGCTTTTTGGACGTTAGCAATTGAATTTCAATATTACTTATTGTTAATTTTGATATTTCCATTAATGATTAGTAAAAAAATAACTTACAGAATTGTTTTTTATACTGTTTTATTAATTCCTGGGATCTTATTTGATTCTTCAGAATTTTTCCCACATTGGGCAAGTCTTTTTTTAATTGGAATTTTATACATTCTAAAAAAGACTAATAAAATATCTTTAGTAGAATATATAATGATGTCGATAATCTCATTGTCAATAATATATTCTTTTTTGAATTTTGAAACTATGCTAGCTGTAATTTTTACTTTAGCAGTAATTCATTATTTGCCTAATTTTAAATTAAAAGGATTTCAGTTTTTAGGCAAAATATCTTATTCATTGTATTTAATTCATGGCTTAACAGGTTCAGCTTTGATTAATATTCTTAGTCATCGTTATACAGAACCTTATCATAAAGTCATTGTTGTTTTTGCAGGGCTGGTATTTAGTGTTTTAGCTGCTTATTTAATGAATTTACTTGTGGAAAAACCATCTCAAAAGTGGGCTAAATCAATAGGTTATAATGATCAAAAAGGATAAGCTAGAATGAAAAATAAAGTACTTGTCTTTATTGATTGGTTTTTGCCTGGGTACAAGGCTGGTGGCCCCATACAATCTATTTCTAACTTTGTGCATCATTTCGGCAGTGAAATAGAAATTTCTATAGTAACCTCTAACAAAGATTTGGGAGAAGAAATGCCTTATGTAGGTATAGAGCCCAATGTTTGGTTAAAGAAAACAAATTATAAAATAATATATTTAGATAAAGAGCACACCAATGTCACTACTTATAAGAAACTATTAAAACAAGAAAACTACACTACGGTTTATATTAATTCGCTGTTTTCTTTTTTATTTGCATTATTGCCTTTATGGCTTGCAGTAAAGTATAACATGCGTATAGTTTTAGCACCAAGAGGGATGTTAGGATCTGGAGCACTAAAAATTAAAAAAAGAAAAAAACAGTTAGCGCTTTTGTTAATAAAAATATCAGGAGTTCCAAATAAAATTATTTGGCAGGGAACAGCTAGTTCAGAAATACTCGAAATTAAAAAGTATTTTGGTGAGAAAATGCAGGTGAAATTGGCACCGAATCTTTCCGCTAAAATACCTGAATTTTTAGTCAACAAGCAAAAAGCAGCAGCTACTTTAGATTTATTTTTTTTATCAAGAATTTCAGAAAAGAAAAATTTAATTGGAGCATTAAAATATTTGAAAAAAGTAAAGAAATGCTATCAAATTAATTTCTCTATAATTGGTCCCATTGGTGAAACGGGGTATTGGAATGAATGTGAATTATTAATTAAGAAGTTACCCAAGCATATTACCGTAAATTATTTGGGTGCGATTCCTAATTTAGAATTACCACAGGTATTAAAACAACAACAAGTTTTATTATTACCAACGTTTAACGAAAATTTTGGTCACGTAATATTAGAAGCCTTCCAGGCAGGATGCCCTGTAATTTTATCCAATCAAACTCCATGGCAAGATCTAGAGAAAAAGAAAATAGGGTATGATATAGACCTAGATAAGCCACTAGATTTTACACTTGCTATCGAATTTTTTGCTAAAATAAATGAAGAGGACTATCAAAAATGGTCATTGAATGCATTTAATTTTGCACTCGAGTTTACCAATAATAAAGAGATTATTAATGCAAATAGAGATTTATTTAGTAATAAATAAAAATAATTTATATGATAAATAATCTCGGTTTTAAACTAGATACACTTTAGGTTCTTTAGAGAAATTACATAAATACATAAATAAATAAATAAAATGAAACGAATATTAGTAACAGGTGGTGCAGGATTTGTTGGATCTCACTTATGTAAACGCCTATTGAAAGAGGGTAATGAAGTAATTTGTTTAGATAATTACTTTACAGGAGCTAAAAACAATATTATAGAGTTGTTGGATAATCCATATTTTGAAATGGTACGACATGATATTACAGAGCCCTATTACGCTGAAGTAGATGAAATCTATAACATGGCTTGTCCGGCCTCTCCGGTACATTATCAG
>Ga0209532_1001533_pt1 | contig 17819 bp, 18 predicted proteins | sample COG_02_FD_184746 | JGI IMG/M metagenome (GOLD analysis project Ga0209532, IMG submission 184746) | Pelagic Microbial community sample from North Sea - COGITO 998_met_02 (SPAdes) (version 2) | ecosystem: Environmental > Aquatic > Marine > Neritic zone/Coastal water | place: Helgoland, sampling... | reverse complement strand
CCTGCGCCGCCCAAGAACGCAGAATGGGTCAACTACGCGGCGAAAATGCTGCATATGACGCAAACATCACATTCGTGCGCGTCGACTATGATGAATTCAGCGGCCACGCGATTTCCAAGGATCACAACATCCCACGCCGTTCCACATTGATCGTGCTCAAAGGCGACGCAGAACTGGGTCGCATCGTAGCTGGCACAGGGTACAACGCGATCAAGGAATTGATGGATACGGCGCTTGCCGCCGCTACGTCTTAACGCTTTCCTCATGGGCGCGCGTGATCTATACCCGCGCCCATGACAGATAAAAAACCAAAACGTCCTCAAATGGTATTCACCCTGCTGGTCGAGGTGGGTCGCAACCCAAACGATGGCCTGCCCAAGGGTGCCACAGGCGGCGCACTGATGTGTTTCGCATCCGGCGTTGACGAACCCGAAGCCGTGCGCGAAACCGTCGCGATTCTAAAACAGGCCGATCTGGCCCCGCTGGATGTAACCGGATACGGCACGCTTGATGAACGCCTTGAACAAGGACACGATATCAGCGACGAAGAACGCGGATTGATGCAACAAGCCTTGGATGAAAACTCCGTGGTCGTGTATCAGCTGACCCCATTTTTCGAAGACAAAAAAGCCGAGCCTCACAGTACGCAACATTAAGAGTTTTGCGCCTTCACCAAAGCTGTGGAAATACAGACGGTCTACAGACAAAATACAGACACATTACAGCATCGGAAATAAACGTTAATGCTCAACATTTTCTTCGACCTTGATGGCACGCTTTTGGACAGCCAATCAGGCATTATTCAGTCCTTACAACATGCTTTAACCGAAACCGCAGGGATCGAGCCAAGCAGCGACGAACTCCGCCCAATGATCGGTTCCAGTCTGCCACACATCCTTGGGAATTTCCTTGGGCCGCATGGCGAAGTGGCCGATGCAATCAATCACTACCGTGACTTCTACCAAGAAGAAGCAATGTTCGACGCCGAAGTATACGACGGCGTTTTCGAAATGTTCGACACCTTCATGACAGCAGAGGTGGGCCTATACATCGCCACATCAAAACCTCACGCATTCGCAAATCAAATCGCTCAGCATTTCGGCCTGACCGATGCCATTACACATGTATTTGGTTCAGAACTGGATGGCACCAATTCGGACAAATCATCACTGTTGCAATACGCGCTGGACGAAACGGGTTTTGAGCCTGCAAAATGTATCATGATCGGTGACCGTGAAATGGATATCTTTGGCGCAAAAAACAACGACATCAACAACATCGGTGCTCTGTGGGGATATGGCGCGGCCGAAGAACTGCGCATGGCCGAAGCAGACATGATGGCAGGCCACCCCGAAGAAGTGGCGGAAATTGCCTATGATATGATGGGTATGGACGCGGGCTAATACGCGCGAAAACCAAACCCTAGAAACGAAAAAGGCGGCCCATATGGACCGCCTTTTCTTTATTCAAATTCCGCTTACGCTTCGAATTGCAGCGCGCTGATTGTCTCAAACATGCCAGTGGCACGCAGGCTATCCATCGCCGCTTGGTTCGGTGCTTCGTCCAAATATAACAACGCAATCGCATCACCACCGGTGTCTTTACGACCCAATGTAAAGTTCGCGATGTTCACACCATGCTCGCCCATTGTCTGACCCAATGTACCGATGATACCTGGAACGTCGTTGTTGGTTGTGTACAACATGTGCGAACCAACCTCGGCATCAATGTTGATGCCCTTGATTTGGATGAAACGCGGCTTGCCGTCACTGAACACCGTACCAGCCACCGCACGTTCACGTTGCGCGGTTTTAACAGTCAGTTTGATATAGCTGTCGAACACACCAGATTTGCCCTGAGTCGTATTTGAAACTTTAATACCACGATCCTTTGCAATCACAGGTGCGGACACCATGTTCACATCTGGATTTTGCGCCTGCATAACACCCGCGATTGCGGCGGATGCCAATGCAGCGGTGTTCATTGTGGCAACTTTACCGTCATAAGTGATGTTAATTTCCGTGATCGGCTCGTCTGTCAATTGACCTGCGAAACCACCCAAATGTTGTGCCAACTTCACGAATGGCCCAAGGATCGGTGCTTCTTCTGCTGTGATTGACGGCATGTTGATCGCGTTGGTCACGGCGCCATTGTTTAGATAATCGCTGATTTGTTCTGCAACTTGCAGCGCTACGTTTTCTTGTGCTTCTGACGTCGCCGCCCCCAGATGGGGTGTTACAACAACGTTTGGCAAATTAAACAACGGGCTGTCTGTTGCTGGTTCAACTTCGAATACGTCAAACGCCGCACCTGCAACATGACCTGATTTCAACGCGTCAGCCAATGCCGCTTCGTCCACCAAACCGCCACGGGCACAGTTGATCAGACGCACACCGGGTTTCATCTTGCCAATCGCTTCAGCTGAAATCATGCCAGCCGTCGCATCTGTTTTTGGGACGTGCAATGTGATGAAATCAGCTTTACCCAACAACTCGTCCAGCTCAACTTTGGTCACGCCCATCTCTTTTGCGCGGTCTTCTGACAGGAATGGATCATACGCCAAAACCTTCATTTTCAATCCCAATGCGCGTGATGCAACGATGGAACCAATGTTACCAGCGCCAACCAAGCCCAGTGTTTTGTTCGTCAGCTCAACACCCATAAACTTGGATTTTTCCCATTTACCAGCATGGGTCGATGCAGATGCTTCTGGGATTTGACGTGCAACCGCGAACATCATCGCAATGGCGTGCTCGCCTGTTGTGATCATGTTGCCAAACGGTGTGTTCATCACAATCACACCCTTCTTTGACGCGGCTTTCAGATCAACATTGTCGACACCAATACCGGCACGACCGATAACTTTCAGGTTCGTCGCCGCTTCCAGCAACTTCTCTGTCACTTTGGTTGCGGAACGAATGGCAAGCCCATCATATTCACCAATTTTCGCCAACAAGGCGTCTTTGTCTTTGCCCAATGCAGGCAGGAAATCCACGTCGATATTGTTGTCGCGGAAAATTTGAACAGCGGTTTCAGACAAGCTGTCGGATACAAGTACTTTAGGCATTGAAGCCTCCTTTAGATATGTTTGGAAACGGCGGGCCATCACGGCCCAGCCAAAAAATTACAATGTTGCGATTTGGGTTTCGAACGCCCAGCTCAACCAAGGCGTCAATGCTTCAAGATCAACTTGCTCAACCGTGCCACCTGTCCAGATGCGCAAACCAGCGGGCGCATCGCGATACGCACCGATGTCATATGCAACACCTTCAACGTCCAGCAATTTCGCAAACGCTTTTGCAAACGCCGCTTGGCCATCTGCGTCCAACGCGGCAACGCGCGGATCGGTGATTTTCAAACAAACAGACGTGTTCGAAACATTCGCTGCATCTTCGGCCAGAAAATCAATCCAATCATTCGCCGAAACGAAATCAGACAGCACTTTCAAATTGCCATTCGCCTTCGCAACCAAACCCGAAACACCACCTTGGGCCGCGGCCCAATCCAGCGCAAACAGGTAATCTTCAACAGCCAACATCGACGGCGTATTAATCGTAGCACCCTTAAAGATACCCTCAATCAACTTGCCACCTTTGGTCAGGCGGAAAATCTTCGGCATCGGCCATGCAGGCACATAATTCTCTAATCGCGCAACCGCTTTCGGTGACAGGATCAACATCCCGTGCGCCGCTTCACCGCCCAGAACCTTCTGCCAGCTGAAAGTCGTTACATCCAACTTGTCCCACGCCAAATCCTGTGCAAACGCCGCAGACGTCGCATCACAAATCGTCAAACCCGCACGATCCGCAGGAATAAAATCTCCATTGGGAACCTTCACACCAGACGTGGTGCCGTTCCATGTAAAGACAACATCGTTGTCGAAATTCACGGCATTCAAATCAGGCAAATGCCCGTAATCCGCGTGGTGATGTGTTACGTTTTCCAGCTTCAGTTGCTTCACAACATCTGTCACCCATCCCGCACCAAAACTCTCCCATGAACACATGTCCACAGGGCGCTCGCCTAACAAAGACCACATCGCCGCCTCAACCGCACCCGTGTCGGACGCTGGCATAATGCCGATTTTGTAATCAGCAGGAATGTTTAAAACTTTGCGGGTGTTTTCAATTGCGGCCAACAACTTGTCTTTGCCAATCGCGGCGCGGTGCGAACGACCAAGCGCGGCATCAGACAAAGCATCCAGCGTCCATGTGGACGGCTTGGTGCATGGACCAGAAGAAAATTGGGGATTGTTCGGACGCGTGTCCGGTTTTTGTATGCTCATAATGAGTATCCTTACAGATAAAAGCCCTTCGTTGGGGAAGGGTGTCCCAAGGTCGGGAATAGATGCAAATGTGTCGGTCATCAAGCGTTAGTTCTGGCATTCGCTTGAAATTTCCGCATAAAGCTGATGAAATTGATGCATCTTGTTTATGATAGGAAATTCCAAATGTACGTCGCCACGTTGATTGCCAATCCAAAATCCGAAAATTTAACAGCGGCAATCGCCAGCGATGCGATGACTGAATTGGGTGCCTCAGAATTCGCATGGCTCGCGGGTGGCATCGCCGTCGATGTCCCGTTGGAACAAAACCCAGATAACTTTGAAACCATCTGGGCCGATCTCCAAGAACAGCAAATCGACTTGGTTGTTCAACCCGTTATGGGTCGCCGCAAACAGGTTCTGCTGGCCGATATGGACAGCACAATGATCCAACAAGAATGCATTGATGAATTGGCCGCCGAAGCAGGCGTCGGCGAACGCGTCGTTGAAATAACTGCGCGCGCCATGAACGGCGAACTCGATTTCGACGATGCCCTAAACGAACGTGTCGGCCTGCTCACTGGCTTGGATGTAAACGTAATTCAACAGGTGCTGGATACGCGCATCACCTTGATGCCAGGTGGGCCCGAACTGTTGGCCACCATGCGCGCCAACGGCGCATACGCCGCATTGGTTTCGGGCGGCTTCACCGATTTCACATCCGCAATCGCGGCCAAACTGGGTTTTGACGAAAACCGCGCCAACACATTATTACAGAAGGACGGAAAACTAACCGGCCGCGTCGCCATGCCAATCTTGGGCCGTCAGGCCAAAGTGGACGCATTGATGGATATCGTCGCCCGCAAAAAACTGTTGCCATCAGACGTCATCGCGGTCGGCGACGGCGCAAACGATCTGGGCATGTTACATCTGGCGGGCAGTGGTGTGGCATTGCACGCCAAACCAGTCGTCGCCGCCGAATGCTCACTACGCCTCAACTTCGCGGACCTAACAGGGCTGTTGTATATCCAAGGCTACAGCATTGACGATTTTGCGGCCTAAACTGGCCACAAAATCACGTTGCTTTTACGAACAGGTATCAGCCTAAAACAGACTTAACTGCTTGCGCGGTCGCGGCAACCACTTGATCCACTTCTTCACGGGTCATACAAAACGGTGGGGCAAACCCTAAAATGTCACCTTGTGGCATCGCACGCGCAATCACGCTGTTTTGTTCAAACAATTTGGCCGAAATCTGCGGTCCAATTTTATCACCAGCATCATAAAATGTTCGGTCATCCTTATCTGCAACAAACTCAACCGCGCAAATCATGCCCTCGCCACGAATGTCCCCAACATGTGGATGATCACCCAACGCCGCATGCATTTCAGCATTCAAATAGGCACCCACTGTTCCAGCGTTCTCGATCAATCCCAGCTTGTCGATCAATTCAAGGTTTGCAACACCAGCGGCGGCACCAATGGGGTGCGCAGAATATGTCCAACCATGACCAATCGGGCCATTCTCATCGGTTCCTTTTTCCAGAACTGCCCACATTTTCTCGGATACGATCGATCCAGACAGCGGCGCATAAGCGGATGTCAGACCCTTTGCTATTGTAATCAAATCGGGACGCATCCCATAATGATCAGACCCAAACATCGTCCCCAATCTACCAAAACCAGTGACGACCTCGTCTGCGATCAACAAGATATCATGCTTATCCAAAACAGCCTGAATCGCGGGCCAATAACCTGCGGGCGGCGGCACAATCCCACCGGTCCCAAGAACAGGCTCACCAATGAACGCAGCAATGGTGTCAGCGCCTTCGCGGTGGATCATCTCCTCCAGCTCGGCCACACAATGCGCAACGAATTCAGCCTCGCTTTGGCCCAGATCATCGCGACGGAAATAATATGGTGCTTGCGTGTGCAACACCTGCTCCAATGGCAGATCAAACTTCTTATGAAACAGCTCTAACCCAGTCAGCGATCCAGTCATCAAACCTGATCCATGATACCCACGCCAGCGCGAAATGATCTTCTTTTTCTTGGGCCGACCTAAGATATTATTATAGTACCAAATCAATTTGATGTTGGTCTCGTTTGCATCCGATCCGGACATGCCAAAATATACCTTCGACATGTGATCAGGCGCACGATCCAGAACCATTTTGGCCAACGTTATGGATGCCTCTGTGCCATGACCAACGTAAGAATGATAATACGCTAACTCTTTGGCTTGAACGGCAATGGCCTCGGCGATTTCAGGGCGACCGTACCCGACATTCACACAATACAGCCCCGCAAATGCATCCAACATCCGATTGCCATCACGGTCTTCGATGTGGCATCCAGATCCACCGGTGATCACACGTTGGGGAACATTGCCCCGTGCAAATTCCGCCAGATGTGTCGACGGATGAAAGAAATTTTCACGGTCCCATTGTTCAAGTTTATCGTTGTGTAGCATGGCTTACCCTTTGGCTTTGGTGGCGCGTCGCGCGGTGACATATGAAAGGAGCCAGATGCGCGCTTTGGGTCAAACAAGATCCCAATTATGAGCAGAATGGCTCCGCTCACCCAAGCAGCAGCGCGCAATGCCTTTATTGCCAAGGTAATAAAACGACAGAAGCACACATGATCATTCCAAATCAACCAAAATTTGAGGATAGGGTATTTTACCCTAAGCGAGCTTTGCTAAATTGATTGGCTCTCAGGGGTGCATTGAAGCCACGGATTGCTTTGCTCATCCTTGGGCGAAGAGGGCGTATAATCACGTTGTTGACCCTAAATTCCCATCTGTTCTTGAAGATGGCTTAATCCTAAATGCACAAGGTGACGGTGTACGGCTTGTGCACAAGTTGTGTACGCATCGTGCATCGTCATTTTGGCACATTTTCACACTTGCACAGCTCTCAAGATATCCATAAAGAGATCAGCGGAGACGTGGCCGAGTGGTCGAAGGCGCTCCCCTGCTAAGGGAGTAAGCGGTTTGTAGCCGTTTCGAGGGTTCGAATCCCTTCGTCTCCGCCACCATACCTTTTTACCCAATACTGTTAGATTGCTTTGAGTGGCTTTACGTCTCTATTTTTATGGAGATAATGCCTGTTTCCCTTTTTGTTGGATTTCTTTCGATTATGCCTGTATTCTTTCCTTGAGTGGTATGGAATGTGGTATTTTGAATGGCGCTAACTGGTAAACTAACAAAGAAGCTGATTGAGAACCTTGGCAAGGGTCGTCATGGGGATGGCAACGGCCTGTATTTGGTCGTCGATCCATCAGGAGCGCGGCGTTGGATTGTTCGGGTGGTTGTGAAAGGTCAGAAGAATAAGAAGGGCGCACCGCTTCGCACTGACTTTGGTTTGGGCGGCGCGGATATAGTGACGTTGAACCAAGCGCGTGAACGGGCGTTGGAATATCGGCGTATGGCAAAGCAGGGTTTGAACCCACGATTTAATGCACAGCGCGAAATCCCTACATTCCAAGAGATTGCCCAACAGGTGCATATTGAACGGATGCCAACTTGGAAAAATGCCAAGCATGGACAGCAATGGATTAACACCCTACGCGATTATGCGTTCCCCAAGATTGGGCGGATGCCGATTGATAGCATTGATCAGCCAGAGGTGTTGATGTGCCTGTCACCTATCTGGACGGAAAAACACGAAACCGCCAAGCGATTGGCGCAACGGATTAAGACGGTTTTGGATGTGGCAAAATCCAAGGGGTTTCGCTCTGGTGAAAACCCTGTGACCGCCATTAAGGATGCCAAGGTTCTACCAAGGGTCACGGCCAAGCCAAAACACCACAAAGCGATGGCGTGGCAGGATGTGCCAGCCTTTTACGCGGATTTGTCAGGACGCAGTGCAATGGCGGCGCGTGCGTTGATGTTTACCTGCTTAACGGGTTCACGCACCAGCGAGGCATTGAATGCCCAATGGGATGAATTTGATTTTGACGCCAAGCTGTGGACGGTGCCAGCGGGGCGCATGAAAACCGATGTTGAACACCGCGTCCCACTGTCGGATGCGATGATTGCAATCCTAGAGCCGCTGAAGGCGATGGAATCGGATTATGTGTTTGAAGGGCAGAAGCGCCACAAGCCGTTGTCCAACATGTCTATGCTGATGCTGTTGCGTCGCATGGGGGTAGAGGGCGTGACGGTTCACGGCTTCCGAAGTACATTCCGCGATTGGGCCTCCGAGGTTGCCAATGCGCCGCGAGAGGTGGCTGAAATGTCATTGGCGCATAAGGTTGGGAATGATGTTGAACGTGCCTATGCGCGTTCGGATTTGTTGGATAGGCGTCGCGTGTTGATGGACCGATGGGCGGCGTTTGTGTCTGGTGATAGTTGTAAGATTGTGAGGATTGGATGAGTTGTCAAAAAATGGTGCCATTGGAGAAACTACATAAAGAGTTAATCTATGCAATAAAGTCACGAGTTTTTGAGTTTGGCGAAATCGCTGCGGACAGAGCTAGAGCAATCGAGAAGCGCCGCTTCCACATTGTTTTCATAAATGAATGTATTGAGGAAGCCGCAAAACAATTTCTTTATTTAATAGAAAGCAATACGAGCGCAGAAAATGAAATAACTTTTCTCGCAAGCACTGTGCGTTATGGGTTGCACGAAATAACCCTTGGAGATTTGGACAGGCGTATCCAAACACGAAAAAATTCTATGCCTTGGTTCTGGATGGAACGAATTATTGCAGAAAATAAAGATACCAAAATTAGGCGGTGGCATTACAGCCAAATTATGAATGAAGAATTTTGGGTAAAAAACATATCTGACGAAATTGTTCGGCGGTGCGACCCCGAATTCAAACACCCAAATCTCTTTCGCCCAAATTCAGCGGACACCATTCCATTGGTTGAGTGGAGTTTAGGAACGATTGACTTATATGGTTTGAAGTCAGCCCTTAAACCTATATCTAAGCAGTGGTCCATGATTTGCGAAAAGAATGTAGCAGGATTAGAGATTCGGGAATCCGAGAGGATTGTTGGAATGAAATTAGCTAAAGCCCAACATAGATTTGTTAGGTTTAAGGATTTGGATGGCTCCAAAATTGTAATTTCAAAGAATGACTATATAAAAGTATTAGATAAAATATGGCCTGATGACGCAAATGATGAAGTCGCAAAGAGTGAAAATGCAGTGGACTTAATTTTGCAACTAAAAGGAAATGATCCATCTCTTACGAAAACACAAATTAAAGACCAGCATTTCCAAAACTTATCACATCGCAAGTTTCTTGGGAGATGGGAGCAAGCGGCTGAAATAATGCCAGATATATCCGCTCCCGGACGCAAACCTGCTTAATTGATGCGGTGTATCGAAACGGTATTTAATTCGTGACAGCTATTTTAGCAAAAGAATGTGGAGATAATGGAAGACCTAACGTAATCAATCGTAAGGTATCCTATGCAAAACCAAACAATGCTATTTGACGAGAAACGTCACTACCAACCTACCGACCCAGAAATTTTAACACTCTTAGGCTCCAAGGAAAAGCAAGCACAGATGCGCCACTATGGCCGCTATCCTGCGTTTTTCAGACTTGGTCGCAAAATCGTAATCCACGGTAAAGATTTGAACGAATGGGCTAATGCTCAGCGCGTAGAACCAGCATTGGGGGCAGTGAAATGAGCGCCCAAAAAAGAAAAGGCGCATTGCAGTGCGCCCCTTCCAATAGTCAGTATCACCCAACTACCAACACTGAATTGCCAAAGCAACACTGTTCAACAGATAAATGCGAAACCACGCGGCGCGAGAGTGCGGATCATTACAACAATATCGTTCACATCTCGGCAAACTATCGTGTGATCATATGTCGGGACGCTGTGCAGTGGATCATCCAGCACAGACGCGGAAAAAGCGGGGCAGGGGCGCGGTGGCGGTCAGTTGCATACTGTCAGGCCCGAAAGGCGTTAATTCGCGAATGGCACGCCAAAACAGGTGACTATCACGGTGCCGTTGCATTGGGACGCTTGCCTGAAAAGATCGGGGGTCGGGGATGAACTTTCATGCGCGTAGCGGATGGACAGCCGTCCCAAACACATTGTTAGAAGACGCGAATTTGACCAGTGATGGGGTGCGGTTAATTGGCTGGTTGATTAGCCATAACGGTGACTTTGATGTGTCACGTGAATTGATTGGTAAAAAGCTGGGCTTTCGCGAACATCGATTGCGCAAGGCAGTCAAAGAAGCAAAGCATGCTGGTTATCTGAAAACGGTCACGGAGCGGTGTAAGCAAACGGGACAGCTGAAAAGCCGTTACCATGTCTCACCCGATGGTAGATTTCCCGCTGGCGGTAAACCTACATCCATAAGAACACCAAATCAAACGGGTGATTTTGCAAAGATTGAAGCGGGCTTCCTTGGCGTGTTCCCAGCGGCACCCGTGGATTTTGAACAGCTACATTTTCGCTTGGCTGAAGCGGTAGGACATTTTGGCATAGAATATGTGCTGGTTGAGGCAGAGCGTTACGCCATTGAGGTCGCATCCAGAACAAAGGGTGGCAGGGTAGCAACGCCAGAAAATTGGCTGTGGCGACTGCGTTGGGGCGAATACTTTGAAGTGATCGAAAGCCCAAAGGCGTGAAAGTTGGGCGCAATGGCACCAACACCGCGCTGTCTATTCTAAGCAATTCTGAGGCTAGTATAAAAAGCAGTGGTTTGAAGTCTGGGGGCGGGCTTTGCCGACATCCCCCCCCGAACATCTTTGACAGACATTTGTTGAGATACCCGCGTCGATGGTGCGTGCGCAATATCTTCAAATTTCAAAGGGGGGTGGGGGGTAAGGGGTTCTGAATCCCAAGGTTACCACAAGGTAAAGTTAAAGCTGACTAATGATTTCGTTTAAAAAAGGAGAGTGCATATGGGTGGTATAGGAAGCGGTGGCGGGTATCGTTGGAGCAGTAAGACTAAAACTTGTGATATGTTGGCGTTGGATATTCGTAAGATGAAGGCGCTCGATTGCTTACGTGCTGGTTATGTGGGGAACTGGAACTGGTATTCCCGTGGTGAACGGATTGCGCGGATTGGGTTTTCAGTTGATCAATCATCAATGCATTTGGACTATAGCCACAATGATGACCCGATGAAGTATGCGGTTAGTTTGGATAGAACACCATGCAACTACGGTGGTCACAGAGCTTGGTTTCTATGCCCAGCGCGGGGTTGTGGGCGGCGTGTGGCGGTGTTGTATGGGGGTAAGGTGTTCGCATGTCGCAAGTGCCATGACTTGGCATATCAATCTCAGTCAGAAGCTAACTGGGATCGAGCATTGCGCAAGGCTGACAAGATTAGAGATGCGCTGGGCTGGGAGGCGGGTGTTGCCAATGGGTGGGGGCCTAAGCCTAAGGGGATGCATTGGATTACTTTTGAGAGATTGGTGTTCAAACACGATAAGTTTGATAATGAAATCAATGCGGCGTTTTTAGAGAGTTTTTTTGAGTGCGGGAGCTTTAGTCGCGAGTAATAGAGGCGACTTGCTGCGTATAGTCCTAGGCTAGTTGAGAGCCTCTTGCGTTCAAGCCGCCAACACTTAATGGAATGGATTTAATTGGGAAGATTAAGTTTCATAATGGGCGTTGGAAAGAAAATGATATATGAGACTATCTTGGGGGTATTGGTATAGTGGAAGAGTTGATCACTTTTAAGTCTATTGAAATTGCCGTAGCAGCCCTTTCGGAAAATGATGCGAAACTTGCAAACCTCTTTCATGTTGTTGGTGAATTGACGCCCCCGCATAAGAGCCTCGAGTTCAGTAGCGTGAGTCGAATTATCATCAATCAGCAGCTTTCGGGGAAAGCAGCTGACACAATCTTCGGCAGAATCGAGAATAGGTTTCCCAATCTCATACCTAATGAGATCCTGAATGCGGAAAATGAAGTTTTGAGGGCATGCGGAGTCTCAAATGCAAAGGTAAAGTATTTGAAAGCATTGGCGCAAAAATTGATAGAGAGGCCAGGCTATTTTGAGGAAATATCTCAAATGGAAAGTGGGTTAGCAAAAGAGGAGATATGGTCAAACAAGGGCTTTGGGGAATGGAGCTCTGAGATATTTTTACTCTTTCATCTGAAGCGAGCGGACATATACCCAAAAGGTGACGTTACGCTTAACAAAGTTGTAGGAAAGATTTTTGAGATAGACCCTAAAGATGAAAAGAAGATTTATGAACTTAGTGAGTCTTGGTCTCCATACAGAAGCATTGTTAGCTTAGCGTTATGGCAGTTTTTTGACAATGGATTGATGAGTTTAAAATGAAGACAACACTCTCTTTCGTTAGAGCGCTAAATATCAATAGTGATTCATAGTCCGTAGACCAATAGTCAGCCATCCTCCAAATATATCAAGTGATTTATTTGGAGAATGTAATGAGCAGATGCGAAGTTTTGGTAACTTTTGGGGCTAATGTCAGGTCTTGCAGGACTAAAAAAAAAATTAGCCAAGAAAAACTTGGAGAACTATCCAACTTAGACAGAACCTACGTGAGCTCATTAGAGCGAGGCCTTAGAAACATTGGCATTCTGAATGTAGTTAAACTGGCAGATGCTCTTAATGTTGCGCCCGGCGTTCTAATGGTTGGTTTGGGTGTCGGACATGAGTAGTATTGATACAGCATTCAATTTTTATTCGAAGCACATTTACAATCAAGAAAAAATGAATTTATTGAGACAGCATGGATTACCAATTGCGGGTTCAGTTCCTTCAGTTTCATGGGAATTATTTGGCGCGTTGCTTACGGGTAGAGATGGTACTGGGGCAATTGGTGCTGATCTACAAGGTTGGGAGGTGAAGTCGGCAAGTGGAAGCGGCTCTTATGAGTACCAATATCACTTGAATACCGGTATGGTAAAGTTAACAGAGGACTGTTCCGTAAATCATCTATTTTGCAGTTACTCAAACGAGTATAAAAATGTTACTGTTAAAGTCATAGAGGGCTCGGAGCTAGCTAATAAATATTTTAAAAAATGGATACCAGAATATGTTTCGAACTACGCCAATAAGAACGATGCTTTGCGCCGACAACGGTTTCGAAAGAGTATACCTTTCGCATTCGTCCAGCTAAACGGTACGCCAATCCTAGAGATTGATAATGCGATTCTGACTTTCCGTGATGACCACCAAATAGATAGATTTAACGAAAGAACTTAAATGAAGAGTTTTGCAGAGTTTTTCGCAGGAGTTGGCTTGGTTCGTGAGGGTCTCAGCCAGCACGGATGGTCATGTGTCTGGGCTAACGACATTTCAAAAGATAAGTTTAATACATACAACGATAATTTTGGAGATGAGCACTTTAAGCTAGCTGACATTTGGGATGTCGCTTCTGACTCTTCAATCATTCCAAGTAGTACTTTTTTATACACGGCCTCCTTTCCTTGTACTGATTTATCAGTTGCGGGTGGACGAGCAGGGTTAGCGGGAGTCGAATCCGGAACCATTGACGCTCTATTCAAGATTTTGGAAGCAAAGTGCAGGGTTGGAACGAAACCAAATGTAGTTCTCTTGGAGAACGTTCGAGGGTTTCTAACTTCTCATGGAGGAGAGGATGTTGCCGAGACTGTTAAGCGCTTTGGTGATTTAGGATACTTTACTGACATTATCGAACTGGACGCGAGAGATTTTTCTGCACAAAGTCGTCCCAGGGTCTTCGTAGTGGCTGTTCAAGAGAGCCTTGCAATGCAAACAATGAAGCTTAACAAAAATGACGAAGTTTTTGATACATGGTGGAGTGAAATCAATAGTAACGACTATCTAAGATCTCATAGGGTTAAATCTATTATCTCAAAGAACCCCTCCTTAAAATGGGGGATTCTCGAATTGGATTTTGATGTGAAAAATACTATCAGGCTTAAAGACATAGTGGAGAAAGACTTGCAGGACGATTCTCCTCTTTGGTGGAGTGATGAGCGTAAGTCGCATTTATTCTCTCAAATGAATCTTAATCACATTAAAGATCTGGAGTTGATGCAAAAAGGTGAAACGTACTCCTATGGAACAGTTTTCCGGCGAATGAGAAAAGGCAAATCTATGGCCGAAATGAGAACAGATGGATTCGCTGGTTGCTTGCGAACTCCGCGTGGCGGCTCGAGTAAGCAAATCTTGATCCAAGCTGGGTTCGGAGATTGGAAAGTAAGGCTATTGACGCCACGTGAATATGCTCGGCTACAGGGAGTTAGGGAGAGTTTTATTCTTCCTGAAAATACTAACAAAGGATATTTCGCGATGGGTGATGCGGTTTGCGTTCCAGTAATCGAGTTTATCGCCAAGCAGATCCTGAACCCGCTGTTCGACAATTACAAAATGAGTAACAAAGCTATGGATTTTTCAGATAAAGCAAAAACGGCAGGTATGTTATGATTTCATCATTTTCTAGCCAAACGACCAACTCGATTGTGCTGTCCAAGGAACTCCTTTGTGTCCATTTGAACTGTTCCAGCGAGGTATCACGGTGAATTTGGAGGCGATGAAAGTTGTGAATGTGTTGCCGTGCTTGGATATTGTTTGATGGAGACCGTCGATCCGTTCTTCTACGTTCCCAACGATCACGAATGGAACGCATGCATCGGCCAGCAGGGCGATGAGTACAATTATGCCGATGGCTATATGGAGGCAGCAATTGAGCTAGCTACTCTGGTCATTGAAAAGAAGTTGTATGGAAAACGTGACACACTCATTTTACCAATCTTGTATAATGCTCGGCATGCTATTGAGTTAAACCTAAAGCTAGTGATTGGAAAACTCTATCGGGCTGGAATCCTCGCTGAAGAACATAAGAAAAACCATGACATTAAATCGCATTTAGATTTTTTAATCGCCAATAAAATTCCTGATGCACTAGTTAGAGAGTGCGTGAAAAAGCTTGCGCCATTCGTTGATAGCCTTTCACAGATTGACCGCGATGGTCAGGAGTTTCGCTTCCACGAGAACCGCGCTGGAGAGCCGAGTATGGGAGGGCAGAATTTAGCGAATATTGCATTGATAAGGTTAAGTCTTATTGATTTGCAGGAAGTTATAAATGGATTGCAAGATAGCACTATTTTACTTTGTGAACAAAGGCGGGTTGCAGCTAAGACGGGATATTGTTCGCGAAGAGACTTAATGAATATTGCGAATATGTTACCGCCAAAAACAGAGTGGGGAGGCGATCATTTTACGGCTTGTAAAGATACTATTCGAAAACAGTATTGCTTGTCCGAGCGGGAATTCAATATAGCCTTGCAAGAAATCAAAAAGACTCGAGAGCTGGCGGGGATCGTTGGAATCGAGACTAAATTGAAATACCTTTCAGACGCGAAGGCTGAATTTCTTTTGGCCGAGTGGGATGGTTTTCACCCGATTGAAGCTCGACCTGCAACTGGAGGGGGCATTGTACCAGTTATCTTTGATGCGGAGAAAATGGTAAAGGAACTTGAAACGCAAGGGTTGATGGTTTCCAATATCATAGATTGTATGTCTGCGGATGAATTTGCTGACGCGGTTACAATATACAACCTTAGTAGGGGTGAAATTTATACTGAAGCTTATGAGGAAAAGTTAGTTCAAAAGCAAAGAGAGTTTAAAGTGAGAGAAGATTTTCCACAAGTTATAAGCGATTTATTGGATAAAACAAACTTTGACAGGCATTTTATCCAAGGTTTGAGAAAAGTCGGGCGGTTGAGGTTAGCTGAAATGCTTGAGTCTCGCCATAATTGACTGTTTTCCAATTTCGTGTGGTATGAAGTGTGGTATAATAATTGAATATTGAATTTATTTACTTTAAAAACAATTAGTTAAAATAATAATAAGGCGGACTTCGTCTCCGCCACCACACTTTAATGACCATATTTACTTGCAAAATAAGGGGTTTGATGGTGTGAGTTAAATACCCAATAGTACCACGCCGCAGTACCACGTTTGAGGTTGGATCATCTTTCGATTTGAGCGTCTGAAAGTCTAACAACACGATTCTCTCTTCGAGAGGGCGCAGCCATCGACTAAGAACTTGCCGTCATCGGCATATTTCAACGTCGAAACGTTTGGTAGTTACTTGCAGTCCACTGCAATTTTCAACGACGAACTACTCGACATCGAGTGCTTTCAAAGGTCTTTGTTGAATAGCCGAGGGTTCTTGTTCTTGTGTGTCAGCAGGCATAGTTTGAATGATAAGCAGTCTTGATTGTCTAATTTGAAATTGAATTAACCCAGCTGGGCAACTGTGTTGATATTTTGAAGATGTGTCTAACCTTGCTGGAATTCTTTTTAATCACAGTCAAATATACAATTACTTCAATTACGAAAGACATCTCGAAAACAGACAGACTTATAAGCAAAAGCGCATAACCGCTCTCATTGAGTGGTACCAAATCTGCTTCATAGATTTGTGTGATTGTGGTGCTTTGAGACGTGTTGGACTTTGTCTGACAACGTTGATATCTCTGAATGCCCCGTAACTTGACGATACCATATAGATTTTTGACGCAATTAACTGTAATAATTATTTATTCTTTTTTAATGAGATCTGGTCATGCAAAAAAATAAAAATAAAGAACATACATACCTGGACTATGTTGAAGAAGCTGTCGTGAAGTATGATAGTGATGGTTGTTTACAATATTATAATGATAAATTTAAGAGTCTCTATTCTTATACCGACAGTGATTTAGAGTTAGGCGTGCATTTTTCAGAATTAGGGAAAATAGATTTACAAAATGGTAATGTTATAACAACTGAATATTCAGAAACAAAAAAAGAGTATTTAGCAATAAAGGCTAAATATAGAAGCGATTTGAGTGGATCTTTTACCGTACAATTAGAAGATGGCCGTTTTATCAAAACAACAGATAGATTACTTCCTGATGGAGGCTTTATAAGTGTTCAAACAGATGTGACAGAGCTCGAGACTAGCCTTAGAGCGCTAGAAGCGAAGAACATTGAGGCCGCAGGTGCCCGTACTGAAGCCGAGGCCTGGCTTCAGGTTCTGGAGAGCAGCCCTTCCGCAACCTTGCTGCGAGACAGTAGCTTTATTATCCGGAACGCATCTCATGGCTGGACGCGGCTGACAGGCTTTAGCCGTGATGAGACAATCGGCAGGGATTTCGTGTCCTTTTTGGTTGAAGAGGACCAAGATCGGGCCCGGGAAGCCCGGCAGGAAATGCACAAAGAAATGCAAACAGGAGACGATGAAACAGTCAATACGTGGACACTACGAACCAACCCCGGCGCCAAGTTGCAAGTGACCGTTGTGGGCAATGCCGTTGCAGGGCTGAGTGCACAGGAGACCATGTTTGTTTCGTCCGTTACGAATATCACGGAACTTGCGACGCAGAAGGCCTTGGCCGATACGCTTTTGAACCGCAATGCAGCGATGGTCATTTCTCAATCGGACGACTGGAAGATTCAAACGTGCTCGGATGCCTGGATAAACCAATTAGGCTATACCCGTGAGGAAACCGTTGGACATGACCTGATGTGTCCGTCGTCAGATAAATTGGAACACGTGAGCTTATAATTTAACGGAGGCTCTGGTTCGTATTGTTAGTTTGATTATGCCGCTTTCTTAAAGTG
>Ga0209532_1001516_pt1 | contig 17952 bp, 14 predicted proteins | sample COG_02_FD_184746 | JGI IMG/M metagenome (GOLD analysis project Ga0209532, IMG submission 184746) | Pelagic Microbial community sample from North Sea - COGITO 998_met_02 (SPAdes) (version 2) | ecosystem: Environmental > Aquatic > Marine > Neritic zone/Coastal water | place: Helgoland, sampling... | reverse complement strand
GTTCATGTTTAGTTATCTTATGCACATTGTTATTGTTCAACATCACCACTTGTAATTCAACGACTGATTTGTCGCAATATAATACATACATAACAGAGTCTCTGATTTGAATAAATACAAACGTTATGTACTTTTTGTCTGGAATTGGTTCTTTTGACATTGTTTGGTTTATACACATAAAGTAATTTTTCAATCCCTTAAATAAATGCAAGCTATACAGCAAACATGGCTAAATGAGATAACCATGCACATAAAAAAGAAGAATAAGAACAAACAACGTCGTAAGAAAACTGTCATTGGGAAAGATTTACACAAGGAGTTATTGGTTTATAAGAACACCAATCCAACAGTAACATATGATACAAACGAATATGGGAATCTAAATGAAGCAGCTACTATAAAAAAAACAATATTCGATATGGATCGCTTGTGTTTCAGTACCAAAAAATCGTACCAAGACACTTTGGTTGCCCAAACACACATACTGTTTGATAAAAGCGGCGATCAATATGACGAGTTAGTTGAAATGTTTAATGAAAGTTATTTTGACAGTACAAAGTATTATGTCTTCCTGACAAGTATTATACAGGATGAAGAAAAATATCGCAACAGTTTGAATTTTGAATGGGACACCGAAACTCTTACGCGATTGTTGACAAATCGCGAAAGAGTACTCGAAAATATGTTCATCCCACCCGAGCTACAACACGTACTTACTGGTGCAAGTAAAATGGATAAACAGAGACTACTGAAGTTGATACAGGATACTGATTTACGGGATCTACTGTACAAACTGGCACCTAACAGTAAGAATACAACGGAAAGGTTCATAGAGTCTCGGATAGTCTCATTTGTAGGAGATTTCTCACCTGATTTACTGCGCCATATCACATCAAATTATCCTATGGTTAACGTGAATACACTTACTTCTTCTGACAAATGTACACTGAATCTGTTGTTTCGAATAAAATCTTTAATCGATGAGCCGCCTCATGCAAATCGCAACAAAATAGAGCTCCCCACTATTACATTTGATGATATACCAGAAGAGTTTAGTGTATTAACTAGTCCCGAAAAAGCCAACATACTTATGTCAGCTGCGATTCGGTTATACACCTCCGGGTTAGCGTTACTTGAGAAGGGGTTCAAAGAAGAAAAAATAAGTTACATCATCAGAGGTTATAATAACATAACGGGTGTAATGAATACCGAATACTGTTCAGCAATTCTTCAAAGCAAGCGCCGGGGAGCTAAACATCTCACTTTAGCGGAAAGGTGTCCGTATTTCAAACCAGGTCATGATGATAATTCGTCTAATTTTGTGTGTGATAAATTAAGACCAGATGTAGTTACGGCGTCGCACGCATTTCTGATGGCGTACATGTATTTATACGAATGGTGTGTCAGTCCACCCCCACCGTTAATGACAAAGGCCCAGTTTAGAGTAAATGAACTTTTTAAAAAAGAAGACGGATCATTCGAGCGATTTGAAGAAAATGATTACAATAATTGGTCAATCGCAAAGAAGAAGGATTTTGGTATTAAGTATAAGTACTTTTTAAAATATTGGATGCATAGTGGCTTCACATTAACAAATCGAGTGGGTCCTCATAACCAACCATTGTTAAATTTTGATGCATGGGGTAAAGGTTTTGTTGTACCTAACCCAAGAAGAGTTCAAGGCTATGCCGCGATACAAAGCAAATTTCGACAGTTCATATTGGAACCTAATCGACTCGGTATGGGTCAAGTTGCGCGTGATGTATGGTTACGTCATCAAGTTCGGTTTGACTTCGACCCTTCTTGGTGTATCCCGTTTATGAAAACAGGTCGTTACCCGAGAGACAGTTGGTTCCCCAGGCCTGTGTTCGATCATTTTTTCTATTTACCACTTAGTATGCGTTATGGTGATACTGATGCTGAATATCCTTATAGTAGATTGGGTTTCAATGTATCTAGTTTTGATGAGTATGGTCCACGAATCGCGTCTTTGCGGGTTGATAAACTAAAAACACTAGATTTCACTAGCTTCGCATTTGACCGGACAGAACCCATACTAGCTCTCTTTCCGGAAATTGAACAATTGAATGACAACAAAGAGTTCAAATTGACTAGAGAAGCTGACGCAATGAATGATTTTCACAAAAACTTTCGCAAACTTTCCATACAGATGCCCTTCATACAAAAAAATGGACAGGGTATGGAAGATATCCCATTCACGTTCACGTATGATATTCCTGTTTTGAAAACAAAGGTATTGTATCGACCTATCTTTGACACGGGTAAAAATCAATATGTGTTTGGCAAACAAGGAGCAGAGCGTAATCCGGAGGCATGGAAGGATAAGCCGACACGTGCAACTCACTATACATCGGGTGATGAGAAAATCGATAGAGTATATACAGAGCAGTTACCTACACTTTTCAATCGATTGCAAGATCCTGTTACAAATATACTCGTCAACATACGTGATATTTTAGATCAGCCATTTGATGAAGCATTGCCTATATTGAAGCTCAATAGTTTTACATCGTTGATGGATAAAAAACCAAAGATCGATTGGATGTATTGGGATCGCGTGCCTGGTAACGATACACATGTTATTGATCGCGAATACCCATTTCCAGTGCTTAATGAGTATGGGCTTGTTGATCCTGTAGTGGGGTTTTTACCAATTGGTCATTCGGAAACCGGCTTACCGCCATTTACGATCACAAATACACACTTATACACACTATTGCCTAATAGGAAAAACAAATACTGGGACATTCGTAATAGTTTGTTTTTATTACTAAAAGGAAGATATTTCAAAAAGTTCTTAAAGGTTAACATAGCACTTATCGAACATCTTGGTGTAGAGGATGAAAAGAAACAACGAAAACTACCCGAGAATACATGGAATTTTAAAGGATATATGAATAACTGGAATAAATTTGATGCAAACAGAACAGAACATACTGGCAACGTCAAATTCCAAAATAACTCACCAGTACTAACTAATGATTATCTGGAAAACGTTGTGGGTAAAGAAGATTATAGTGGTATACTGAGGTTTTATCAAAAGCATACCTACAATGTTGTTGGTGATATGGATAACCAAAATAAAAATATTATATACAGGCTTGTCTATGGTTAGCGAGATTGCGGTGTTAATTGAACCATATCCAGGTAAACATTATCTTTTTTTATTTGGCGTATTACCTTTGGTGGGATAGGGAGTTCATACTGTTCAATCACGTTCATCTGTTGAACAATGTCCGTATATATATCAAACTCATTCGCTCCTTGTCGCCTATTGATGGACTGTAATTGTACTGTACGCAAAAGTGACGTGTACAACTTAGAGCTCATGTCATGTGATGCCTCCTTTTCAAATAATCTAAAGTATTGCTCAGTGACACATAAAACAAATGAAGCGAGTGACATCGCTAATGCGACTTGGCTAGATATGTGGTTATATTCCTGATCATCGGTTAGTAAATTGATAGATAGTGCGCTTGATAAGAATCCTGATATTAGCGTTTGCGGAAACCCAACTAATCGTCGTAAGTTCCGTGTCTGTGTAAACAAGATCTGATGGGCAGCACTCCTTAGTGCAATCTCTTGTATATGTTTATTTATTATTTTATGATTAGAAATTTTACGTCTGGTGTTAGGTGAGTTCACGTGATCGACGATGCTATGATGTAACCGGCGCGGGACTATAGAATTTTGTATTCTCGGAGGTCCTATATGAACAGGCTTATATAAAGTGCCAGTATTAATTTCGTCAGCTGTTATACGTGTAGGACTTGTAATCATTTATATAATAATAATAATAATACACACGTATAAAGAGGTATGCTCTGGATAACTGGGATCGTAAAAGATCTACAGCGAAGATTTGTCCTTCCTATATTTGAAAAGAAATCACGAAAAGAATACATAACGTACGAAATGGATTCGATTACATTATTTGACATCGGCCGTCGAGGAACTTTTAATGGTTATGATCTGGAAGATATAATTGAGATTGGCAATAAAGAGCGGGACTGGTTAGAAAATGCTATTAAACTTAAAAAATCACCGCCATTGTCGATGCTCATACCCGGTATATTAATTGTTATTAGGGGCAAATTGTACTTAGTCGTCGTGGTTGAAGACAATTATATAGAGATCACAATAGATGACAATGATAGAACACGAACCAAATTATCTATTGGCGATTTTGACAAAATTACTGCGACATATATACCTTGCATCAAAGTAACCCCTAATGAGGTATTTGATCATATTACATTTGACGATATTATATTAACGAGTAGACCCACGGTTGAACCCGTGAAACCGGAACTACAACTATTGTACGGGAACTCTTTAAATATATTTGAAAGTAATCGAATACTTGAGCGCTATACAATGGGTTTACCACATAATGATACATACCCTTGGGTCACTATTAAAACACTACGAGGAGAATCTTTTTTATTTAGAGCCAAATCCAATGAATCAAAGCAAGCCGACAACATTACGACATATAAAATATCCAACTCTGTTTCTGTTAAGCTTTTCATGCTCAAAGATAATACTACAAGTATTTTGATAATATCTAAAGGGGGGAAAGAACAGAAGTACCTAATAACCAGTATATTTTATATAGCACACCCGGATACCCCGTTTCTGACCATACCGGAGGATTCTTTAACAACTGTTGCTATACAAGACGGCGCAGTTAGCCGCAGAAACTCACTTTATTTTTCAGAATATACACAATTGGTGTCACAGGGGAAGGTTTTCACAATAAACACGGCAGCATCTAGTGGCAAGAATATTATATTAAAATGTTTTGAATTGAATGATTCCCAATATATACAGATATGTCTAAACAAACACCCTGTGATACTACCCGATAAAGTTCAATTGCGAAATAGTTACATTCGGGTTCCATTTACTGAAGACAAAGATATAGGCGACGTTACGTACATGGCATCGTATATAAGAAATACAGTAGAAAACCATCTTAATGGACAAACGGTAATACGAATGAGAAGAAAACAAGAAGTGGTGGTAAACCCAGAGCTACGTAAACATACTCTTCATATTCGATTAATCAATGAAATCGCATCATCTGAGCACGTCATTCGGTCACGCCGCCAACCATATCGCAATATTACCAAAGAAATGTTTTATCTACTTGTATATATTGAGTATAAGATGAGTGAGGTGTCTAATATATCGTTAAACATTAGTACTATAGTGAGTCAAGATATGGTTGCTTACTTACAGAGTCACTCAGAAGTACAATTAAAGTCAATGTACAAGGGTTTCTTCCCAAATTCTGACATTGTTGACGTAGATCTGACCATTGGTGTGGTTGATTCTTCTGAATTTAATGAAGACGATCTCCGCAAATCGAGGAATAAAAAAGCGTTTGATCACTACGCAGGTATTGCAGCCCCGTATTATATAGAACTAGGTGCTAGTAATATGAGCATCGCAGAACGTATCGTTGATGATTGGCGGTATAAACCAGAATACATTCGCAATATGTATTATTTTTTTGTTCTCTTACTCGAGTATGACAGAATGGATGAGTACCAGAATCCATTTCGACGACAGTGTAGGTTACTGGAGGGTATATTAATGCAGCGTACTGATAGCATGGCTATGGATAATGACACAGGTACACAAACAATCTCATTGTTTATAAAGGAATGGGAGAATCTAGTACAAAGTGATGAACACATGCATACAATTCGTGGGTTTATCGAAGGTAGTAAAATAGTTTCATATTTATCGCATCGTCACTAAAAAAATATTTTGTACCACTAAACATGACAGACCTTGAAAAATATAGACTAGTACGGAAATATTTCCAGTCATGTAGTATAAAGAGCAACGCTCATAAGTATGCGGAACAGCATTACAATAGGCTGAATAGAATAAGTGGAATGATTCCTATATTAACCGGAGGTCTTAGTACGGTGTTATCGGGACTGTCATCAACCGAATCAGTCATGGATGTCCAGATCGCTACTGTTGTAGTGTGTGCAGCATCTACACTTGCCTCAACTTTTCATCAGTACTTAGGGTTCCTTGAAAAAGTAAAACAACACGGGGCGGCCAGTAGAAGCTTCGGCGATATTGCATCTGATATTGAGTTTTTTTTAAATCAAACGAAGATTACACAGGCTGATTTAGCTGCATTTAGCGAAGGTATACACGAGCGGGTGGACATATTTGAAGGACAAGAGCCGTTAATACAACAAGGTTTTATGGAAAAAGCGAAGCAAGATGAAGAAATTGCAATGAGTACCCAACGATTGGTTAATACCAAATCCAGGATTACTGATCATGATATAGCAGTTTAAACCTTTGATATACATGGAATTATGGACTGTACATACGAAATCACCTTTAGAAAAATAGGAGCGCGGGGTCTTTGAGGTGAACATTTTGTTTTTTTGTTTCATAACTATTCGAACATCTATTACACGCAGCGCGGTATTGTGTTATGGTGGTATCCAATTTGTTAATCTGGTCATTCATTGATTTTACTTTAATCGTAAGCATTTGGATATGTGAAGTAAACTTGTTTATATGCAGTCGATTTCGTGTTTCGTTGCACCTATATTGTTTTACCTTCCGCTGTAAATACATGAGGTTAGATGATTGTAACTTGAAAATTGTATCGACCTCCCCAGAACTTTCATCCATGGGCCGGACGGAAAATATATTTGAATGCATACACCATAAAGAACGATGGCCGGGACCCTCAAAGAATCGAACAGAAAGTCCAGGAATTTACTGGAGAAGATTACAGGAAAAGCAGGAGTTTATGTTGTCACACCCTTAGCAAACTGGAATGAGGTCGGGAAAGACCCCCAAGATAAAATGCATGTAAAAATCGGATTAGCGGGAAATTCCAAAAAGGGCAATCTCGCCGGGCGGTTTAACCAATACCTGCTGTGCTGGCCTAACGGCTTTTATGTATTTGCAGTCATCACGACATCTACGAAAGATCACGCCAGAACGACCGAGCGCGCGATCCATGAGTATCTGAATGGAAAAGAAAAGCATATCATCACCGGGCACTCTCACGACGAGGAGTGGTTTTCCTTATCCAGAGCGGAGATAGACGATACACTCAATATGCTGCGACACAATCAATACACCAGGTACTCCTCCGATCACCCTAAAAGACCTAATAAACGGGTGTTTATATACACTGAGATCCTCAATCTCGCTCCATTTCAAACGCCACACGACCCGGCTCCCAAAGTAGTGGCCAATGCCACCATCGGACAGTGCAGGATCAAACCAATGCCAAAGAGCATAATCAGGGGTTTGGACAACATCGCCAAGTCCCAGGGAGTAATGACTATCCGGACATCCACCAAGAAGCCGGTCAAGACAACCAAAGCTCACCCAACAGGCCGGGGGAAAAAGCTTGAATTCTAGGCCAGGCCCAACAACTTCACCCCTTTTAAGGCTATGTCATTAGTTTTTATGCAACAGCTTGTCCATCCTTCGTTCAAGCGATTGTACTTGGTCGTCAAGTGATTTCACTGCCTCAATTAGTAAAGCAACCAATCCATTATATTGTATTGCTAAATGTGTACCATTACCATCATTGACTTGGTATACGATGTCTGGACAAACACGCTGTACATCTTGTGCAATAACCCCGATCGCTTTCTTCTCTGGATTCTTTTTCCATCCAAATGTGTATCCTTGAATTCGTCTCAACTTTTGAAGGGAATCTTTTAACTCTACTAAATCTTGTTTTAAGTTTATATCAGAAGTACTCACAAAATTATTCGCGGTAACATCACCAGTGGCAGTTATCGCGTCTTGACCAGCCCCGCTCACCGTTATCCCATCAGTGTCACTGACTTCAGTGCCCGGTACAGCATAAAACGCTAACTTACCAATGGTACCAGCCTGAGTCGTCGCTACTGCAGTGCCATTATACGTCAATGTACCACCTATATTATATAACCTATCGGCTGTTGATGTAGGTGCGATGGTTTGTGCTAATTGTACATATCCGCTGTCTGCAGCTGTTCCTGAGAGTACTACATTTGCACCAATAGTTTGATCTCCTGTTGTGAAGGTATTGGCTGCATTTTGCCTAGCAACCGTACTGTCTACATCTACAGTAACCGAAGCGCCCAGATCCACCGAGCCACCTGTTTGTAATCCATCACCCGCTGTCACTGTCAGACTGGAGTTTGTTAATTTTACATTAGCTACACCACCATCTTTCACTCGAATTGTATCCGTGGTGATTTCTAAAGTTGCATCGTCTACATTAACGGAAAATACACCAGATGCAGATTGTGCTAACCCATCACCAGCGGTACCTGCTTTAATCGAAAACACACTAAATACCAGAGCATCCGTATCAACAACATCTGACCCCGAATTGTTTACGCATATAAACCCCGTATCTGCGTTTACAGTACCTTCGTTTACAAATATATAAACACCTGCCGCAGCTACTCCGATCGTAAAATCAGCAACCCTAACGGGTGCCCCACTTGATTGTACCTCATATATACCGTTGTCACTACCCGTGGATTGATCCTTTAGTAAAATGCGGTCGTTGGTCACCAGTGTGACCCCATCTACAATGGAGGTATTTGCAAATGAAGTTGATAGTGTACCGGAAACCACAGTGGCCACCCTGACCGCTGGCTTTGCATCTAATCCACTGCTACTTGCATCTACATATGCTTTAGTAGCTGCATCCTGTGACCCTACTGGGTCCGCAATACCAGATAGTGTACAGTTGGTCGCACCGAGGCCGCTGAACGTCAATACTGACGACGTAGCAACTACTTTCGCTTCTGTTGTTGCTCCATCTGAGGTAAAATCCAAAGCATTATTACGTAGTATGGAAGTTGCCATTGTGTTTTATATAATATGCAAGGTTTTTTTATCTTTTGTTTAAAAACAAATGAATTTCCATACGTCAATACAATGTGGTGTATGTGACTATTGTTCTGGCCACGGTACCAGGAGTGAAGATCGTACCTGTTTTATAGCAATGTCGATGATAAGGCATAGATGTCAATCGTTATCCCAGTTGGTGGATATTTTCAGGAAAGAACAAAACACTGCAGGTCTAGAAATCATACGGTCGTTGATGTGAGTAGAAAAGAAGAGATCCATACCATAATATATCATGTTAGTTTGTCGTTTTCTGATTATCTTCAGTTTAAAATTTTGTGGGACTGATTACCGGGATATTTTTGTCGTACATTTGTCGTATACTTTATTGATTACTAGCGCGGTGTGTATGATTTACACAACTATATGTTTCGTATACAAAAATGCCAGTTGTTGATTACTTTGTAGAACTTGAACACTACACCACACAACGCGTTGCGGATAATGAAACCAAGTTAGCTGGATTGAATAATGATATCCAAAACAATTTACAAGATATTAGTAATTTACAAGATGGTGTTGATATCCATGAACAACGTATTGTAAATTTGACAACTGAAGTTGAACACATAGAAGAAGATTTGACGGGACAAATTGAATCAATTGTGTTAGAAGCAGAAGGATTGCCTCGTAACTTAACGGTAACATCAGGATCTGAATTCTCCGCGATTGTTTGCACGGGTACAACCCCAGTAGTTAGCACATCCACAGACATCACAAACGCACCTAAGGGTAGTATATTGGTGAAATCGGATAATGGCTGGTGTGTACTTAACACAGCTCCTGCAGACGGTATGTGTTTAACATCTAATTCACTATCACCATTAGGTGTAAGTTGGTTTGCGATATAATATAACAATTCATATATTAAAAAATATGAGTAGTATTATAATATGGCAATGCGTATCAATGGTGATTGCAACATTAAGTGCAAAAAAGCATAAAGTATACGAATCATTTTTCAATAACTTACTGTTAGTATTAACGAACATTGACGGACCTAAACGCCAGGGATTTGATGTGTACCAAAACGTCAAACTACCGGCAGGGCTGTTTGTTAAACCACTAGAGGCCAAGCAATGGTTTATACAATTATATAACAATGGTCCCTTATGGGAAGAGTGTGATAACATGCTCAGCAGTAAGTCACTATGGGGTCGTAAGTATTGGACATTTATGGAAACAGTGGGCTCACTTATAAACCGTGAAAACAAACCACATATTGTTAAATTTCTCAACGATTTCCAGTATATATTACCATGTCCTGATTGTCAAATGCATTACTCGAAGCTCATCAACCGTATGCGATCAAAGCAATTGATCAGATCATTGCGAACACCATTAGATGTAAAACGATATATTTCTTATTTAAAAGAAGAGGTAGCCAAGTATATAAAGGTATCTCGACCAGTTCAACGAAAACCATATGTTTTACCAAGGCGTTACACGAGGGAAACCGTTCATACGTCTCCTGCGGTTACTGAATCAAAAATACCAAACAGACGCCGCTACAGCGCAAACGTTTACCCAAACAACCACCGTCGCGGGTGTAGACGTTGCAATTAAAATTGTGATGTTGTGTTATGATTTTAAAAAATCATATAAAAACTATCGAAGTTGTTGCTTGTTATTAACAACATTGTAACTTCATTATAAACTTATTATTATGTTATCAACTTTGAACAGCCATGCGAGAGATGCAGATATTTGTTTTTTTGAAGAAGATCATCACTATGAAGTTAAAGGATGCAATACATACACGTCCGTTACAACTGTCGTGCATCATTTATTCCCAGGATTCGATGCTATAGTAATGGCAACTAAAATGGTTAGCAATCCGAAATTCCCCAGTGCATACCGGTACAAGAAATATCGTAAGATTGTCGAAGGTCTGGACAAGAAACAATCTATTAACGCACTGATAAAGGAGTGGGATCGAAACCGAGACGAGTGCGCATCCCTTGGGACGTTAATGCATGCGAATATCGAAAAATACTACAACGACATGAACCCGGTTGATGACTCAAAGGAGTTTCAGTTTTTCAAAAACTACGCACAAATCCAACAAGATAATAACTTGATACCTTACCGCACAGAATGGGTAATCTATGATACAGTATCTCATATAGCTGGAAGTATAGATATGCTGTATACAAAAGGTCTGGTATGTAATGGAAAAAAAATATTAACGATGGTTGATTGGAAACGATCGAAAAAAATCAACAAAAAGAGTTTTTTCAGCGATGGGCTTGGGTGTATGAGTCTTGAAAGCGACTGTAACTTTGTTCATTATTCATTACAATTAAATATGTACAAATACATATTAGAAAAGAACTATGATGTAATTATTGATAAAATGTATATCGTAGTGTTTCACCCCGATAATAAGTCATTTCTGGAGTATGAAGTACCAGATAGGCAGGATGATATTGCGAATATCGTATGGGATCATAAAAGAACAATTATGTCTGAATCGCGTGACGTATGAATAAACTATGAATAGTTATCACGATTGATATGTGTCTGGTTTCTCGTTTTGTCGTCTATCGAACATATTAAAAATATCTCATGGAACTTTCTATCGACTAACATATATACAACAAATAATTAATATGATTAGCTCGTACTTACCAAACTATGTCCACGACGTGTTCCTTATGCCATGACCCGATGTACAGTAGCCCGACGTGCAGTGACCCGACGTGCAGTGACCCGACGTGCAGTGACCCAGCATTAGCATCGAATTGCTATAGCTGTGGCCATCATTTATGTGAACATTGTCTCCGATTAATGGATGTGCTAAACGGAATCGGCAAACCCATATGCCCCATATGTTACAAACCTGTCAAATAAATATCATTCTTCGATTTTCTGCACGTACCATTCTATACTTCCGCTTGTTTTGCTAAATATCAAGTATGGGAATTTGAGTGGCGGGGCTGTGCATGATATATACTTTGAGTTCCCGCATAATTGCGTCAAAGCCCCTCGGATGCTACTACTGGAGCGCTTATACATAAACACTAACCGTTGCGTTATCAATGACCGTGGAATGTTGCCAGATCTTATACATTTAAACATGAGACTCACAAGACGCAGCTGTGCAGGCGTCCATTTTTGTTCCGTTGAGATGATCACACACGTAGCATGATCACATACTTCCGTGCATATTGATGATGGTATCAAGTTCTCCAACGCCACCCTCAACCCTCTTACATATGATTCAACTGGTGCTTTGTACATGTTTAATATGCCACGCCAAAGCCTACATCGTGTATCGCATTTATGTTCCTTCTTACATTGGCCATGGATACCGACATCGGTCAATGTATACAGCATTTCAAACTTGCGTTTTACAACACGCGGCTTGTAAATAGTACGACTAATTCCATGAGTAATCACTCGTATACAAATAATACTACTCGGGTCAGTCATGTGTATCTCAGAAAAATTCATATTTATATAATAAACCATGATATCATGCACTGATACCAAAACAAAACCTATCACGCTACAACCGCATCAGAAAAAGGCGATAGATTGCCTTAAACGTGACAGCGTGCATGGTCTAGTATTATACCACCAAATGGGGATGGGGAAAACAATAACTGCACTTAAATACATACTTGAACAGAAATCAAAACAAATTGTCATTTTTACACCTGGTCTCGAGTTGGAATGGATAACTCAAATGAAACAACTTAACCAATTCAAGAAAAACTACTCTGAACTAACTAGCAGTAGAATTGTAGATTTCAATGGTAATGTGTATACATTTTATGAATATACGCAGTTAGATGTTTATATCGATTCATTGGTGAATGTTATGAAACCTGATGAAACTCAGAAGTTATACAATAAGAATAAAAAAGAAGTCATTTATGTATTTGATGAGTCACATAGATTAGCAAAGATATTCCAAGAAAACAGTATTTACACTAGTGTATACCTAAAACTGTTCACTGCATCATATAAAACCTTGCTACTAACTGGTACTATTATATACCGCAATGTTGAAGATTTACTATACTGTGTCAATTTAGCAGCAGGTCAATACAACGATTTCGTATTCCCTTTAACAAAACAAGAGTTCCAACATCGTTATTGTAAGGCTAATGCACTCACTGGGGTTATCAAAGGATGGCTGATGCCATTAGTAGCATTACGATTTGGAGGATACGACATTATGCGTAAGGTTCTAGATATAAGTGATTTTTACGCATCCAAGCGTAAACAATATCACAACAAAAAACATGCATTGATTGTTAGAATGATGCCGTTTTTGGGTCTTGATAGCAAAGTAGCAGGTAAGACTATATTAGATTACAAAGAAATGAACATACGACAAATTATATCGACTATGTTGTATTGGTTTCTATACAGTCCAATGGAAAACGTATTACCTATTATATTAGCAGTCACAGTCGCGAACTCGTATAAAAAAATATCCAAACTAAACACTAAAGTACTAATCAACGAACTTAAACCTTACGTAAATTACGCTGGTGTAGGATATGAAAAACAAAGTGCCACGATAAAAACACTGAATAAATTGAAAAAGATAGTTACTGGTAATCATTCATTCTCATTCAAGAAGAATATACCAACGGGTAACTTCACTCATACGCTACCAACCACATACGTGTATGATGCAACAACCTCGTACAGTAGACACCAGTATAACATGTTCATACGTGCTTCGATTAATCGTTTGACACTTCGAGATCGGCAACTACTGGGATTAAATGATGTCGAGGATACTTCAAATATAAACAAGTATGGTTTGAAAATTGGAAACATAGTGTTTACAACAGAAGATATCACAACAATAAACAATCAATATCGCAGGTTGGTGGACAAGCGGATGAAAAAGCTAGAGACAATAATAGCAAATTCTTCACCTTTACAAAACGACAACAATGATTTCCCTACAAGATCGTTGAGCGATGAAGAAAATGATACAAAGTTTGTCGACAGCCAAATACCACCTAAATTTAGAGATATAGGTAAATTACTTGGTAAGGAAAAAACGGTTATATATTCAACGTATTTACTACACGGTTTATACTTATTCTATTTATACTTGGTTTCAATTGGAAAGAAATCTAATATGTGTTGGTTACTACGTGAAAGTACGGTTAGATCGCTTCCGCTTGATCACCCTATAGTAAGATATTATGACAATATAGAAGGAAAAACCTTCACTGACAAGAACCATAATATATTGAAACTATTTTCAGACAATATAAATATAACTTACTGTCTATTAGATCCCAATTTTACAGAGGGGGTAACCATAAAAAATGTTGCATACATGCATATACTAGAACCTATAGATTTACCAGCACGTAAGCAACAATTGTTAGCACGCGTAGCAAGGGTATGCAGTCACAGAGACAGCGGGTCGATCGTCCATATATACATTTGGAAGTGTACACTTAAAGGACTGATACAAAAAATATTAAAGCCAACAGCTATTAAAGCATGGGCGCAAACAGAACCGCTGATAATATTTTTTAACCGGACAAAAGCATTCTCACAAGATATTACACCGGATGAGACGACACACAAAAAAAGCAATCAATCAAATAGTTTTATCAAAGCATTACAAAAAGGTTTAATGTAAACCATCAACGATCTGTCTCACCGTATACATGTGTTGAATGCTTTGTTCTGGAACAATAAAAACATTCGATCGATGCCTATGATAAAGAAAATACATAATATTCCCAATTGTAGTTAATACGACTGATATAGCAGCAGATACAGCAGAAGATATCAATACATAGTTATTTCTCTCTCTCTTATCCATCTTGTCTTTCTCATCAATCTTGTTGGCAATGAAACACGATACCACCATGATAAATATAAAAAGTAATTCAGCAACTACGTAGACAAGTTTCATTTTATGTTAAGAGAAGTTTTTATATTCATAACTCTACTATTAAAACTACGACCGTAATGAAGCCCAATCGGTTCGCTTCTTCCCTCCGTCATATGGAAACGCCAATTTTTCTTTAATCAGTAAACTACATAGGTCCTCGCCTGTGTTTAGCGTGATATCTACGAGAACTCGGCCGTATTTGTCAAATTTACCACACGACACACATACAATAGTGTCGTCTACTAACTCATATACCCGTTGTTTGGCAATGAGTGCCAGTGATTTTTCTAGCTCATCGTGGCTTCTCATTTCTGGGGTATCCAGTCCTGCTAATCTACATTTAAAAGTGATCACTTCATTGTGAAATATAATATTCATATAAAATGAATCACCGTCGTAAATATGAAATATGTTTGCAGCACATACCAAACCTTCCAGTGAAAATAAATTTTTTGTACTGCAGTTTTTGATATCATCGCTACACGAATCAATTGCATTTTTCCAGTCCATGTTTATATAATAGTGCTAGACAATCTTCGGTTTCTTTACTCTGTAATACCTTTTATGTTGGTCGTACCACTTGAGCTGCCTAGTAAACACGAGAAGTTCGCTTACATTTTCATGAATGATTTCCAACATGATGGGGCGATACTTACAGTGGATTCTGTTATACATCAACGCTCCCGTTTTTTGTTGGTAATATTGACTTTCTATCATAGCACCATTGCAACATAGTCTGTAAATTCAGACTGGTCTAGACCGTACATGACATTTTCCACAGGCTTCTTATTTTTAAATGATAAGATTGCGGGAAACCCTGTGATATTGTACGTAATAGCAACCGCTTTGTAATGTGTAATATCAATAAATACAACTGGATATTGTGGATGGGGTTTTAATTTGGCTAGCGTTGTTTTCATTTCTACAGTATTGGGATCTAAAAACACCACAAATAGTATATCTCCCATATCTATGATGTACCTTAGCTCAGTTGGTGTTAAAAAGAGCATATAATGTTGCGAAGCATCACTTGCTACCACAATGTCTTTGTCTGGGTCATCACCTGTGTCGTATTCCATTGTATATGTTATCCCATATCGTCCAGTATCTGCAAACCTATACGGTTTAGTCCATGCAGTTGTATGTTTACCAGCACGAGTAAACCATTCTCTTGTGTGGACATCAAAATCAACCGTGGTTTCGCGTATTAGATCTCCCACCCCGCCCTCAGATGTAACTGCGTACACGCGAGTTTTTTTATCGCCAAACAATACGGTATCCATGACCATGTATTCCTTGTTGTTATTTTTAGTGTTTCGAATAGCTACGAATACACCCGGATCTTTAATACCAAAATATAATTGTTCTGCTGACACCGTTGCTGTGAATGCGGCCATCATTTCGGTTGCTATTTTTTTATAGGATTCGTGCGTGTGTTCAAACTTACGCATTATAATGGGCATTCGGACAAATAAATTATGAGTTTGCGTCTTAATATCTGATTCACCTGTACTCTTACTGTTTGTGGTTATCGTTAGGGGTATCACCGGGTCATTTGGGGTGTTTTTTTGAGTAGTTGTAAATATAATACCACCAATGATCATAAATATACATGTGCTTATGAACCAAATGTAGCTCATGCTTTCAGATTTCATTTTTTGCTTATAACGCAACCAACCGGTAAAAATCAGAAGTATGATCCACACGGGCGTTGCAGCTGATAAGTAATACAAAATTGGAGCAGTACCAGTTGCAGTATCTTGGTTATTTACGGTGAGTGATGCTTCATATTGTGCGAATTGCTGTGGGTGAATGAGTGGGTCCCATTTGCCTAAGGCTTTTTGGGGGAATGCAGCTACACACCCGCCAAATTCGTTTCCATCGATGTTAGTAGGAATGTCTAAATATACAAACTCGTTTATATTTTTCAACTTGTTTGTCATCGCTATATGGAAATACCCGTCATACCCCCAATCAACTGACCACGAGTTACGCACAATCCAGTAACCTATTTCACCATATTTATCACCTGCATTACCAACACCCCACCCTACTATAACTACCGAATGTGCACCGGATATTGTTTGATCAGCTGATGTGTTGTCGGATGTTTTATAATCATACGCTCCATGGATATAAATGCCTTTCGTTTCCGGCCACGGCTCCTTGACCCCTTCCCCAACACTGGTGACACCAACATCATTAATAAACTCTTTTTCATCTAAGGCAGATCCTAATAAAAAATCCATATAAACAATGTAAGTGGCTACGACCGGACCATACATGTATATTGAATATTTAATCGAGTCAATGATGTTTGCATCAGGTCCGCTACCAATATGATGCACACTGTCATTTTCCCACTTATATCGTATGTTACTATCACATAGTTTCTTATCACATACTGGAATTGTGGCATTCTGGACTTCGATACATTCTCCTTGGGTATTAGAATTACAACCTGTAGCACATTCTTTTAAATTTTCACACCAATCATACGGAGCGCATTCTGCACGTGGCAATCCAGTAGTTTCCATATACAACAGTGCATCGACGGGTACACCACCTACACAACCATCAGACGGTGTTTTAACACACGAAAGCAACGATGTTGGTGATAACATCATATTGGGGCGAGCAGATAGTATTGACACCCTATCGGACATCATCGTAGAACAGGCTATGGCCCAGCAACTACCGCATTCCAGTTGATCCAACACGGGTGACATAATCAAACTAAAGTGATGGGCTTTCAGTTTACCCTTATACGATTCTGAAGTAATTTTCATTTTAAACGATTCATAATCTAACCAATTAAATACTGTTGGTATTTTGCTTTGTTTTTCTAAATGTTTGATTGCTGTTGCCTTTGTTAAATCGTTATTGGATATCCTCTTCACCTGTTTTTTGCTAGTTAGTAAACCCTTAATGACACCACTTAATGCTTGCGTTTTGAGAAAAGCCTTACTAGGTCCAGATAAATCCGTGGATCCACTCAGTGCTTGCTTTTTGAGAAAAGCCTTACTAGGTCCAGATAAATCCGTGGATCCACTCAGTGCTTGCTTTTTGAGAAAAGCCTTACTAGGTCCAGATAAATCCGTGGATCCACTCAGTGCTTGCTTTTTGAGAAAAGC
>Ga0209532_1001514_pt1 | contig 17956 bp, 17 predicted proteins | sample COG_02_FD_184746 | JGI IMG/M metagenome (GOLD analysis project Ga0209532, IMG submission 184746) | Pelagic Microbial community sample from North Sea - COGITO 998_met_02 (SPAdes) (version 2) | ecosystem: Environmental > Aquatic > Marine > Neritic zone/Coastal water | place: Helgoland, sampling... | reverse complement strand
AAGCACAAACGAACCCCGATCCATTTGTGCTTACGGAGGAGGATGCCGACCTATACCTCCGATCAGGGAAGTCTGTTGTCCGCTACCTAGAGGATCAGATGGACATGGTGAAGTACCGGAGGAACCTGGTAGCGGCTTCCGGCGACGTAGCGGAGGACACGTGTGAGCTCAGTGTGCGGTACTGCTGCCTATGAGGTGCTCGGTTCCGTGATCGAATCCATCATGGAAGTTATCCTTTTCAGGCCCGTCTGTATTCCGGTGAGAGATGCTTCGAGAGACTTCATGTCGCGGCTCGTACGGGACACCTCCAGATCATACATGGTCTGAGTCTCGTGGCCTTTCGTCTGCTCCTCAATGATGCGGCTGGTCAGTTTCTTGATGATACTGTTTTTACCGCCCATCTTGAGACGCTCAGCAGGTGTCATTTCGAGAATGTCTGTCAAATCATTGACCTTCTGCTCCTGGGGTAGCAGTGTCGACTTGAGACCCTCGACCTCCACCTGTAGCTCCTGCCGCCTCTTTTCTGCTGCATCCAGTTGCAACTGGAGGGCAGTGGAGCGCTCGTCAGAGGTAGTGGAGACTAGCTTCATCTTCTTCATCTTCTTGACCAGGTTGCGAACCCCGTCCTCCATGATGGATAACTTTGACTTCTTCTTCACTAAATCATCTCTTTGTACAGAGGCCTTTTGCTCTGCGTCCCGTAATTTTTCCACTAACTTCTTGACCAGATTATCTTTTTCAAGCGTCTCCGAATTCCGTAGAGACGAGAGTTTGGTCAGCTGAATCTTGTCCAGCGCCATCTTAGCCTCACCGGCGCTAAGCCGTTCCTTTAGTACACCCATCGCCTCGCCATGCTGCTGCTTCAGGCTGGCGGCCTCTGTGACCTTCTTCTGGAGCGCGGCCAGCTCCTCACCATGCCGCTGCTTCAGGCTGGCGGCCTCTGTGACCTTCTTCTGGAGCGCGGCCAGGTCCTCACCATGCCGCTGCTTCAGGCTGGCGGCCTCTGTGACCTTCTTCTGGAGCGCGGCCAGCTCCTCACCATGCCGCTGCTTCAGGTCTGTGGACGCCTTCTGCAATGATGAGGAGGCCAGACGCTGTTCGGACAGCTCCGATCTCAGTTGTCCGATTCGCTTGTCGGACCGAGCCTTCGATTCCAGCATCTCCGACTCCAGACGCTTCAGGTCATCGGACCCCTTATCGAGTCGTAGGTGCAACTCTGACACTTTCTGGGCGGCAGACGATTTGATATCATCAATGAGGGCCTTCCCCTCCGGGGCGACTGCCCCGATTGTCCGGCCAGAGGCGGATGTGCGACCCATCGAGCCCCGGATGTCGGAGACCTTACTGAAGAAGAGATTTACCTTGCGGAGGAGGGTCCCAGCAGCTGCAGGGCCCTCGCTGACGTCCAGCCCCAGGTGCAGTCGAAAGTAGGTCAAGACGAAGTTCTCCATAGAGCGCAGGTGCCCAGGGGAAAACAGCACACCGGCGACAGAGGTGTTAGACCCCTCGTCCGGAACGTACCACTGGGTCGGGTCCAGTCCGCCCTGCACCCTCTCGGCGGAAACCTTCTGGTGTAGCTTACAAAGGTCCTGGTCCTGTCGTCGCAGAAAGTTACCACACTGTTTCCTGATACATTCTACCGGGATCTTCTCACGGAATACGTTCATGATGAATTTGCGACGAGCCACCACTTCAGCTCGACACCTCCTGATATCTACCCGATTCCAGTCATTCTGACAAAACATAATGCGGTGCTATACAGAGTCCCAGCTCTTTACGACTGGTATTGATCTTTATTAAATCTTTCAAAGTGTGGGACATTCATGATCACAAATCGCTAGAGGATGTTGGTCACCGGAGTGATGTACTTCAGGAATACACAGTGGGTGTTGTTGGGCAGGACGAACCCGTCGAACTGGTTGAAAATGACGTTCAGAAAGCAGCTCGTGATGGAGCTATCGCAGCGACGATCGTTGCCGAATACAGAGTGTGCACAGAGCTCTTTGAGACATCTTCGCATCTGAACCATCATCTTCTTCGTGACGACACATAGCTTCAGCCCACGATCCTTCGAATCCATCAGGTGTACGCGCTTCGACTTACCAGACGACTTGCTCGCTCTCCCGACGACTCCCACGGGACTATAGCCGAACAGGGACCGCATCCAGAATGACCCACCGAGCATCAGGTCCTTCTTAACCAGAGGCGTCTTCTGGCGACGTAGGGCCAGTTTGGTATCCAGACAGAGACTGCCCTTCAGGCGATAACTCGCGGTCATGATCTGTGCGACATTCGCATTTTGCACGCTCGACAGGAGGGTGGGACATGTCTTCTCGAGTACCAGTAGGTACATGTGCTGGTAACAGATGATGCCCCGGCGGTTGCACTGCCTGCCGTTGCGGTTCAGGGCAATACAGCTGAGGTGATCCGTTGTCGCGGGGGAACCCTTGGAGTCGAGTGGTACATCGGTATCACTCTTGCCCCGGGACTCCCGGGACTTCCGGGACTTCCGGGACTTCCGGGACTTCCGGGACTTCCGGGACTTCCGGGACTTCTGGGACTTCTGTTCGGATTCGGATTCGGATTCGGAGCCGGAGCCGGAGTCAGATGAGTCAGATTCAAAGTCGGAGTCGGAGTCGGAGTCGGAACCCGAATCGGAACTGTACATTCTGTCTCGATCGTAGGAAGTAGTCTGACCCATGTTGTATTTATAACTGTCATAAACAAGATTACAACAACTTTGAGCGCAAAAGAGACTCGATGTCATCCAGCCGGACCAGGACGTGGTTGGTCTTGGAGGTGAAGCATATGATCTCACGCATCACGAAAAAACCCAGTACGATGACGCAAAGCAGCGCGACGTCTTCCGCGATCTTCCCCCTGTGGTGCTCCATGCAGATCTTGACCATGTTGAAAAGTATAGGTACCCACCGTTATTTATATTATAAACGACACCATGGATCTCACATCGAGAAAAAGAACGCGACGATTTCTACACATCATCAGGCGGAACAGTGTCCTCCCGGGGGACAGACTGAGCCCCCGCACCCAAGTGGCTCAGTTCGCACACAGGTACGTGTGTGACCGGTATTTCAGAATGCTGGAGAGGAAGCGGCACTACAAAGCGAGGGAAAAGCTGCGCATTTCAAACGAGGGTCAGGAATATGAAGAACACGAGTCCAAGTAGTAGCAGTGCGCAGATGTTGACCTCAAAGTCATAGAGACAGTGCTCGTCGGTGATGCTGGGCTCCATCCCACCCGCCACCACCTTCCTCAGTATGCTGACAACAGGGGTCACGCACTGAATATCCTCGAAGCCCAGCCCCAATATCGAAGTGAGCGTCCCGAACATCCCGTCTCTTTACTTCAGTTCGCGCGCGCCATTGCGTGTATGTGACTCGGCACAGGTCTTTCCTGACTCAGGGACTCGAACAACCGCTTGAGGCGATCCACCTCAACGAACACCTTTGTGAGAGGCTTCTTGGAAGACTTGCGCTCACCCAACATCACCTCGATACTGATCGCCAGCTGCCTGTACTTACCCCAGCTCGCGCGATAGTCCGACAATATCGTTTTGTAGTTGAGCTTGGCATGGATCGCGTTCCCAACCGTGACCATCAAGGAGATGAACCCTGTAGCCAGCTGCGCGTAGGAGTTCTTCTGGTCGATCGTGATGAAGACTCCAGAGGTCGCCAGAGCACCCATGATAGCGAGCGGTACGATCATAACATTTTCCTTTCGACGTGCCCAGTCCATTCCCCTTTCGTAATCAATCACCTTTTCCTTGCACAAGGCCAGCCAGTTCGCGAGTAACTCATAGACACACCTATACTCGATATCGTCGTGGCGCACCAACTGCTTCGTTATGCCGCGCCGAGTTCCAATGTCGGTCGAATGTGACCGAGTACGTAACGAGTCGATGACGATCTCTCTCAGGTCGTCGGCTACCATGCCCCTATCCTTATCCCTATCCCTATCCCTATCCCTATCCCTATCCCTATCCATATCCCTGTGCTTGTATCGGGGTCCGTCTTTATGCCCCTGCCCCCGCCCTTGCACATGAATCTGCTTCTGCTTCTGCTTCTGCTCCTGCTTCTGCTTCTGCTCCTGCTCCCGCTCCTGCTCCTGATCGTGCCCGTGCTCCTGCTCCTGCTCCCGCTCCCGCTTCTGCTCCCGCTTCTGCTCCTGCTCCCGCTCCTGCCCCTGCTCCCGCTCCTGCCCCTGCTCCTGCTCCTGCTCGTGCGCCTGCTCGTGCGCCTGCTCGTCCGCCTGCTCCTGCTCGTGCGCCTGCTCCTGCTCGTGCGCCTGACCCTGTTGTCGTTCTTCTGTACACACGGGGCGATTTGTGTCCAACGACTGTACTCCTGACACGTGTTGTGACTCTGGACCACCTGAGATAATCGGAAGATTCCGAAGACTGCGACCGGTAGCGCGCTTCGGTCTCGGGAGGCGCTCTGGCTCGACCTGCCCCCTTGCCGGAGATCCCAGCCGCTGAATATCGAGTTCTTTTCGAAAGCTAGACATCTGTGTCGACCTTCTATTTGTTTTTTCTAGTCAGGAAGCATTGTAGAATAAACCCAAAATGAACACAGTCCTCTTTGCCTTGCTCTTCGTAGCATACTTCCTGATTCTGGCGAGTATACCACTCGCGGCAATTACCATCATTGAAGTCCTGAGTGCCAGGAAGAAGCGTTCCGCCAAAAGGACCGGGACGGAACGGGACACAGACGCGGCCACGACCGACCTGATCGACACCGACACGTCGGGTACAGGCACGAACAACTCGCCGGAATCGCTCGTCGCCCAGATACAGGCGACCCAGAATCTACGACCGAAGCTGGAAGTCGATGGTATACCCCCCGAGTACCTGGGCACCCAGGACAGACTGGGTAAGCAGACGGCGGACAGGTCCAAAGGTGCCAACTTCCTGGGTCTGAAAGACGGAGATGTCGTGATCGACTCATCCCGATGGCGGTTCTTCAGGTATGTAGCCGCCACAGACCTATTCGAAGATATAGGGTTCCCAGTGCCGCGGAACACGCCTATCAAGATACAGGGGTCAGGCGAAGCGGTCATACGTTCCGAATCAGACCGGAGAGAATCCATCGTCAACGCCATACCCACAGAGTACCCTATAACCTTCGACCCCGATACCGGAACCATCGGACTGGCACAGGACGACAAAGAGGCTCATATAAAGCTTTTCCAACAGGTGCTCTCCAACCCCAACGTCTCTAGTACCACGCTCAAGTCCACCGAGTTCGCCGACATCCTCAGGATCACGGAGAATGGTAATGACACAGTGAGCCACATTCTGACCTCCATGCAAGAAGGCTCTCTCAGAGTCACCCTGAACGTCATGGTCCTGTCCGTCGGCAGCACTAGTACATCGCAAATCGACATCCAACTGGTCGCCGACAAGCTGACCCCTCCTCTCCCCATGTACGGCACATCGACAGTCCTCGCACCCGGGTCTTCCCAGAGGATCTCCGGCCGGTGGGAATTGGACCTGAGCGAGTCCCAGAAGGCTCAGATTCGTCAGACCGGGATTCTGCTCCAGGTGCGATTAGGAGACGCAGATGCTTCGGTCGGGTTGGAACGCTTTATGATCTCCAAGTGAAATTAAGAGAAAGACCCCGGTGGTACCATGTCGACCAATCCTGAATGTAATGCCGCCCCGGATGGAAAGCGGAAGCTGTTCAACTTCCTGTCGATCTCGGCCATCATGCTCCTGCTGGCATTCGTAGTGCTACAGCTCGTTCCTTCCCTACAAGTCTACTACCACAGGGGATCCACAAAACAACTGATCACACGGCTGCAGGACATAATCGAGGACAGGGACTTCGACGTGCAGCATCTGGTGCCACTCACCACCGGACCGGACTCCGTGCGACGGCACTACGAATACATGTCAAGTCCGGAGTGGGGCTCTCCGATCAGGGACGGGCCCGAAAGAAGTTCTAGGGGAGAGTGCTTCTGGATCGATGGTATGCTACGATGCAAATTCATGGAATGAACTCTACAATAAAGAGAGCGATCGAGATCTCTCCGTATCACTGGGCGCCCCCAGAGACAGACGTACGAGTATGTACCCCGGTGCCTGGGGACCCACCTTCTGGGACACCCTACACATCATCGGGTACACGCTGCCCGACGGCCCCCTCCGCCAGGAGAAACTGAGTGCCGTACACGACCTCTTGCTGTCACTGTCCGAACTCCTGCCCTGTCCACAGTGCGCGGCGCACCTCAGAACATATGTCGTCGAGACACCGTTCGCGGGACGAACGGGCCTACAGTTCCGACTCTGGCTGCACGAACTACATAATGCAGTCAACAGGAGACTCAAGAAGAAGGAGCCGTCGTTCGAGGAGGCGCAGCAGATGGTCAGAGACCGATTCTTCAAGATTGAAGACTGGATCCAACTCAGAGACACGGAGCTGCAGAGACTGCGGCGACTGGAAGACCCGTCGGGTTCGGCGCGCATCGGAGACCACGACGCCCCCGAAGACCCCGAGGAAGAGCGCCATCGTCCGCATACCACAGAAACCCCGAAACCTGTAGCCACCAACGCCGTGAAGGTCTCGCTCATAGTTCTCGCAGCAGTCGTTATCGCAATCGCTGCATACATTATCACCCGCCGCGCTAAGGGCCCAAACTGAAACCCTGTTCACGACATCCGAAAACACTGACGGACAGGGGAACTGACTATAATTCAAAGATCCATCTAGACACAATGTCCTCTTCAAAGCCCACCAAGAAGCACTCCTCGGGAGATATCTCTCACCTGAAGAACCAGCCACCTCTCAAAAGGTCCAAACACTCGGGCCTAACCCTGGAGAAGCCGCCAACACCGGAACTGAAGTCCGCTTGTCCCCAGGGATCCGGTGAGACCGCGGTGCCCCGCCTGTCTCCCCTTCCCCGGAAGAAGAATACCACTGTCGCGACCACCTTGGACGCCTCGGTCGAAGGGAAGGCGGGAGTGGCGGATGCCATAGGGTCGATACGCGTCGATAGCCCCTACACGGGCCAGTACGACGACACCATGCAGATGTCTTCGTTGCGGGTCGGCTCCAAGGACTCCAACGAGAGACTGTACATCAAGCTCACGGGTGGCGGTAGAATCCCGTTCGACCCCACCGTCAAGGGCGATACGGCCAAACTCTGCTTCACCATGTCTGAACAGGCGGTCGCAGACATCGACCTGCTCCAGCAGATCAATGATCGGATCCTGTGCGTGGCGAAGCAGAAGCTGAAGAAGTGGAAGTTCACGCAGTGGGCTCCTCTGCTGAAGCCCAAGGTGCAGTACGAGAGAGACGACGGTACGAAGGCCTTCTGGGACCACAAGATGAATGGGAGGGTCAAGGTCGATCCGGACACCCTGGCGCTCGTGAACAGCGGTGGCTGCAGAGTGGTAGACACCAGTGGCAAGAAGATCGAGGACCTCAAGACACTGAAGGGCCTCCGGTGGAAGAGAATGATCGTGGAGGTCAGCTACATATTCAAGTACCAGCTCCACACCGGCCCACAGGTGAACGTGAAGCTTCTCGAGGTCGAAATCCCGCAATGCGTCGAGTTCGAGTTTTAGAACCCGATTAAAAATTAAATAAACTTATTTTATTATTCAAAAGTCACGATTACAATGCAGAACTTTCCCATCTCCCTCTCCGTCGCAGATGTCGCGATCGACACTGGGCGCGGCCTCCACAAATTCCGACACGATTACAGGGTGATCCTCACGAGTGGGGAGGAGTCGGGGTTCCCCACCACCCTCCCAACACTGTTCGCAAGGCTCAGAGAGACACTGGCCGAACCACAGCTCGAACTCATCCGACCCCTCCTTTGTCGCATAAACTCGTGCCCCCACAAAGTGTTCTCCTGCTCGATCGAGGACCATACCCGGGCAATTTCTGCCCTCGAGACACTGGGGCTCCAGGTGGAACCCGTGCCCCGCGAGATCCTCAGCCTCCTGATGGAGCCTGCGCAGACCGGAGCCCCCAGAGAGGCCTCGCCCCCCCACACCGTACCCGGCTTCCAGAAGCTCTACCCCTGGCAGAAGGAGGGCGTAGATTTCATACTGGAGCGGGGGGCCAGAGCGATTCTGGCCGATGGGATGGGGCTCGGCAAGACGTACCAGGCGATCGCCACCATGCAGGTGCTGGGGTGTAGCTCCCTCATCGTCTGTCCCGCCTCCCTCAAGCAGAACTGGAAGCAGGAGCTGGGCCGCTTCCAGCTCGGCGACACGGTGACCGACATCAGTCGTGCCAAGTTCGACCTAGGGTCGGTCGGGCTGGTCACCATCCCGAACGCCACCCCTAACTCCACCCCTAACTCCACCCCTAACTCCACCCCTAACTCCACCTCTAACTCCACCCCGAACGCCACCCCGAACGCCACCCAGATCCTGATCGTCTCCTACGAGCTGGTGCGAAGCATGGATGTCGCTGTGCTCAAGAAGCACCTGCGACGACTCAAGGTGAAGTTCGGGATCTTGGACGAGGCGCACTACATCAAGAACCCGAATGCCAAGCAGACCAAGAAGGTGATGTCCCTGGCCAGGCAGCTGAAGCACCTCCTGCTGCTCACGGGCACCCCCGCAGTGAAGTCGGCCGAGATGTACACCCAGCTGAAGATCCTGGACCCCCACTCGTTCTCCAGGTTCAAGCCGTACGGCACCCACGTGCCGGTCGGACAGCACTTCTTCGCCTCCCGATACACGGACATGAAGAAGGAGTACCTGGGCAGGAACAAGTACGTGTTCAGCACCAACGGGAACCGGAGGAGCTGGGAGCTATCGGCGCTCATCCGACGCAGGATGATCAAGAGAGGAAAGGAGGTACTGAAGCAACTGCCGCCCAAGACCCGGGTCACAGCGCGGCTCTCTCAGCAGGATGAGGCCGTCAGGAAATCGATCGAGGAGGGACTCAGGCTCGCGACCAAAATCAGGGAGGAGCGGGGTATCAGGCCCGCGGATGCGCAGCTGATGGAGGTGGTGCGCAAGACCGCGAAGCACAAGGTGGCGCCGGTGCTGGCGCACCTCAAACTGACTCTGCAGTCGCCCGAGAAGACTCTCTTGTTCGTGCACCACCACCAGATGTTCGATGCGGTGGAATCGTTCCTGCGGCAGCAGAAGGTCTGCTACGTTGGCCTCGACGGACGCACGCCCAAGAAAAAGAAGAAGACGGTGGTCCGGCAGTTCCAGGAGGACGAGCGGGTCCGCGTAGCACTGCTGGGCATCAAGGCCGCCGGCACCGGCCTGAACCTGTTCAAGGCCACCCGCGTCATCTTCCTCGAGCTGATCTGGTCCTGTAACGACCACCTGCAGGCAGAGGACAGGGCCCACCGGATCGGACAGACCCTGCCGGTCACCGTGCAGTACGTCATCCTAGAGAGCAGCACCGACGAGATCATGTGGAGGTCCATCTGTAAGAAGGTCGCCGACACATGTCTGATCCTCGAGCAAAAGAAACGAAGGCTCCAGTATTCCGAGTGTGGTCCCATCAAAATAAAAAAGAGAAAACACAGGTTGTGAGCCCCAAGCCACAATATCGCAAAGCGAAGAGGCACACTATTCAAGTTTCAGATTCCAGTTCAGTCAGTTTATAGTCCATCAACAACGCTAACGATGGATGAGTACGAATTCGACCACGACTTCGAGGACATGGATGCGGACTACGAGATGGAAGATAGCCAGGGGCGCCGTCCGACACAGATGGATCTCATGGGTAGCGAGCCGGACCCGGAGGCCAAGGGCGTCCAGAGGTCCGGACCCGGACCCGGACCCGGAGCGAGACGGGAGCAGAAGGGTTCGCCCGACATCGACGAGGGACTACAGGACCTGTTCGCCTACCTGGACACCTTCGACATGAGCGTCCTCAATGGGCAGGACGCAGACATGACGGGCGCGGAGGTCAGCGGTGTCATCGCCTCTCTGGACCGTCTGCTCATCCACCGCGGCTGCTCCGTGGCGACCCTGATCCAGAGGTACGACCGGCACTTCGGCCCGTCGGTCGACCGTGAGGTCCGGACCCACAAGCTGGGCACGCTAAACGAAATCACGCGGGGGCTCCGGACGAGACTGATACAGATACAGAAGGCAGAGCGGCGGAGTGGGGTGGATGTCACCAGACTGGAGTCCCGGAGAAGGATCGAGTGCTCGACCATGATCTCCAGGATAGAGGGACTCGTGAGCCAGATCTCGAAGTACGCAGACACCATCAGTCTCCTGTACGACCTGAACGACGACAACAACTCGATCGCCTGCTCGGGTGTGCGAGGCGCCCCGTCCAGCGAGCAGTCGGGCAAGGTGAAGCCGTACATGAAGCTCCTGATGTTCGTGCTGGAACAACTCTCGCAGAAGCGAGCCCGCAAAGACGATCGTGGAAACGTGTACCTGCCGCTCTACATCCGGGGCGTCTTCTCCAGGCACTTCCGACACCCAAAGGACCCCGACTGCACCATCAAGAGTTTCATTTTCGACTGCGTCAACCACCACGTCAACCACGACATCTGGACCATCGCCACCGAGAGGCAGAACGTGGCCCAGGTGGAGGCATACCTGACTGACTGCACCAACGACTCGAGGATCCCCCTGCTCAAGACCATGCGACACATCTTCAGCTTCCGCAACGGAGTGTTTGACGCCTCCGTCCCGCAGTTCTACCACTACGAACAGGGCTTCGAACAGGGGGACTCCATCCAGAACCTCAGCACCGGCTGCATCTCGTCCAAATTCATCGACCAGGACTTCGACTGGGACACCTACGTGCGCGAGTCGAAGCAGTCACCCCTCGACATCTTCACCCCCAACGTCGACCAGATCATCGCGCCGCAGCAGTTCCCGGACTCCGTCCGCTACTGGATGTTCGCATGTCTAGGGAGAATGCTGTTCGAGGTGGGCTCCCTGGACAAGTGGCAGTTCGCGATCTACTTCAAGGGGATCGCAGGCACAGGCAAGAGTACGCTCCTGAAGCTCGTGTCAAAGCTCTTCCCGAAGACCAAGGTGGGCACTCTGATGAGCCGGGGCCAGGAACACTTCCAGCTGGAGCACCTGGCCGACAAGGACGTGGTCATCTGCTTCGATGTCGGGACCGACATGAACCTGGATCAGACGAAGTTCCAGCAGATGGTCTCGCAGGAACGGATCTCCATACACCGCAAGAACAAAATCTCGCTGGAAATGGTATGGAAGTCGCAGATCGCCTTCGCAGGGAACTGCTACCCCCCCTGGAAAGATAAGGCCGGCGAGATCGCTCGACGCCTGCTGCTCTGGGACTTCGATAAACTGGTCGGAAAGAGCGATCCGCACCTGGGTGCCCGCTGCGTCACCGAGCTCCCCGCATTCCTCGCCAAGGCGGTAGGCTGCTACCATCACGCCATCGCCAAGTACGGGGATGAGGACGTGTGGTCCGCCGTGCCCAAGTACTTCTTTAAGACCCGCACCAGGATGCAGTCCCACACCAACACGCTACAGGGCCTACTGGTCAGCGACGATGTCAAGGTGGACATCGGCGAGCACTGCTCCTGGTCGGACCTACAGAACTGCTACAGAGAGTACTGCAGGAAGAACCGCATGCAGCGACAGCTTCTGGACCGGGACTTCACCTCCCCCATCTTCGGACACAAGGACATCCTGGTGGTGGGCACCAAGAGCTGCAACACTCCCCGAGACTTCAACCTCTCGCAGGAGTGCTTGCGCCGCGGAATCGACGAGGGGTCCCTCAAGTACACCAAACGACAGGGGTTCGTCCTCGGTCTCAGTCTGGCAGACGAATAGCTCTGTTTCCCACATTGCCATTGCCATTGGCATTCATTTTCAAATAAAGATTATATGTGCGCCAGATTTCGTAAATCATCCAGATAGAGTTCATTTACTACACATGTTTACTTTCGGTAAGAAATTTCACATCATCGTGGACGACTTCTCCAGCAGTATGCTCGAGTTCGTGCGGACCCTGCTGGACCGCGGCCCGATCGCATCCGTACTCATCGTCCTGACACACTGGCACAGTGACCACAACAAAAACATCAGGGCCTTCCTGCTGAAGCTCTGCAAAATCACGGGGCAGAATGGTTTCGACCCGGGGAGAGTGAGACTTATCAGTTCCGAGATGACACTCAGGCTGGCAAGGGTCAGTAGAGAGCTCAACCCGGGGCGGGAGAGTGAGCGAAAGGTGATCCTCGACGCCATCGGGCGACACTGGGTCACTGTTGGCTTTTCGAAGAAGCCACCCTGGACGAACTCGAGCACCGCCAGTGCCAGTACCCGGATCCAACACAGGTGCGCGACGCACGGCACCCTGACCCTCACATTCTACGACTCCCACCACATTCCCGGAAGCATCATGTTCTCCACCGACTTCGATCCTCCGAGGGTGCTCCCGCTCTATGGCCCCAGTGCCGCCCCGACCCGACGATACCGCTCCTTCTTCACGGGAGACTATAGGCTGGCGCACGTTGCGACCGGGACGGTGCACCACCGGACTGTACCGCCGCTCGATGCCCTCTATCTGGACGGACTGTACCACAACCGACAACTGAAGTTCCCGCCGTACAAACAGTGTCAGCTCATGGTCGAGCGACTGGTCGACAGCCTGCTCAGGGAACCAACGTGCGATAAGGTGTTCGTCCAGTCCAACCTACTGGGTGCGGCCCGCATCCTGCTCAGTACTGCCTCGAAACTGAAGATCGTGACCTGCCTGCGGCACCTGGACAGCTACATGCAACAGCAGCTCCAGACGGTCTGGCAGGACGAGCGGCCCGGACCTCGTGTCGCCAAATGGGACACATACTTCAGGACCGGGCCGCTGCACGACCACACCAGGTGTCAGCTGGTGCTTGTCAGCAAGTCCTCCGCACTACCGAACCCCACTGACACACGGTACCGGTCGATCCACCTATCGAGCATGTGGTTCGCATGCGGCAATAACGCCCGCTACCTATCCGATCTCCCCTACTTCGACCCCCACAAACACTGCTACCGCATCGCGCTGTCGAACCACAGCACGTTCAATGAGAACAGGTCGATGATCGACAGGATGAGCGACTCCCGGACCAAGGTCCGACTGATGGGTCTACCAGTGGGCAACCTGGTATGCAAATACGCAAAGCCAAAGACCCCTCTGAAATTCGTACACGACCTTCAACAAACTGTTTAATTATTAAAATCGACATTCGTCTCTTTCTCTTTTGGGAAGGGACTACCGTGTTGAGCGTTCTTTTCATTTCGAGTGTCGATCCTAGATTGTTGAATTATGAAAGAAACACGGGTTCATGGGTAGATTCGGAAGGTCTACAGGTCGTGTCCGCGCGCGATCACATTTCATAGGGGCACATCGACATGTACTCGTTTCAAAGGGACCCCATCGAGCAGAGGCCCGATGTACGAACATCCACGCTCGATGCGGAAGCAAAAAAGCCACGGGTGGGGCAGGAGGAGGTCCATACGACGAAAGGTCATGGTACGACCTCCACACCGGAGAAAGGTCATAGTACGACCTCCACACCGGAGAAGGGTCATGGTACGAACGTCTTGATCAGGTACCTGAAGCGCTGTCATACAGCTTACTTCAAGTACGAAGAGCACCTGGACCAGTTGCATCCGTTTCCGACATCAAGAGATCCGTCGCGACCATCATCTATAGCTACCAAGTATGCGAATTCGAAGCTGAATCGAGAACCATGAAATTCACATCGGACCGGGCACGAATTTTTTAATATTTAATTGCGTTTGGAAGCATCTTCAGTATCGTCATCGTCATCCTTGGATTCGGAGGAGATATAGAGGTCGAGCTCGAGTATGAGTCGCACCAGGAGGAAGAAGACCACGACATGTAGCGCCATACCCACTGCGGTTGGTCCCGATTCACCGGTGGTCACTAGCCCCACCATAGAGAATATCCTATCGGTCGCAAAGTATGTCCACGGACTAGATACAATCAGAAACATGAGAGTTGTCCAGCCAGCCAGCGCCCAACGATGACCCTCCTTGAACTCATACATGTAGTTCTCCTCTTTGTCATCTGTAGCCTTTGTATCCGTCATGTTTATTAAGTAGTAATGCTAAACATCAAACATTTAATATTAACATTAAAATTTCGACTTCGACTCCGGCTTCGACTCCGGCTTCGGCCCTACCTTCTGTAGCCGATTCCACAGCTCCCCACACGGAATATCATTCACCCGACGGGACACGAAGCCACGGACCGCAGAGCTCTTGGATAGCAATTCTCGACACTGTTGATTGAAGCAACTCTGCGATATCGTCATACAGACCTCGGGAGAAGACATGCCGCAGAAGATATTCTTCTGGATCCGGATCTTGAAGAAGATGCGGTTGGACTGGTGTGCCACGAAGTCGTAGCGTTTCAGGTGTATCTTGTCTTGGAGACGGTATGTGGCGTTCTGCACCGTGACGCCGTCCCCAATGAGTCTCTTGGTGGCGCACTGGCGCACCATCCCCGAGCTGACACAGAATAGTACGGTGTGCTTGTCCTCGGAGACGCTCGCAACCGACACGACAGAGTCACGGTACTGCTCGTCGTACTGAAGGAGGATGATGTAGAGCTGCTCGTTCAGGATGGGGTCCGCGATATGTAGGAAACCCCTCTTGCACATGTTCCTGCGCATCTGCACCTGATCGGCCTTCGAACTGAAGGAATCAGCCTTCAGCGCGACGGGCATATTCTCCTTCCAGATCTCCTTCGAGATCAGGGACGTACCGCTCGGCACCCGGTAGCCCGGGTACTCGTCCAGCATCACCAGCTCACCTATCTCCTTCCTATCCGGGTAGCGCTCTGCAACCGGCACGATGCTACTCTGCAGCACGAGTCGATAGAGGTCGCGCTCACACCGCAGCTCCTCAGGCACAATCGAACTGATGGAACCCCCCTTGTCGATCCGAAACCGGGGCACGTAGAAGTTGGGCTCAAACATTTTGCCTCTCTGGCGGCAGCGTGCACAGAAACAGCTCTCTCGATCGTTGCACTCCGGACACCTGGTCATCTTCTGGGCGAAGATGGGACGCAGGTTCGCCAACTTCTCCTTGATACAGGTGACGTCCACGGAGGTGTCCTGACCACGGAACTCCTTCACGAGCCTGCAGTTGACGCTCTGGGTCAGCTGCCGACCGTTGGCGCACGAGACGACCAGGTGGGGGAATATCACGTGGGAGCCACGAACCGCCTTGAAGAACGGGCCCTTTCCGCCACCTTTGTTCCTACAGGGCTTCAGTCGGACGTTGTTCAGGAGTACCAGTGCACCCACATCGGTGTTGTCGGGGAAGAACTGCCGCACCACCTTCTGACATGTCACGGCGTGCTGAAGCATCTGGCGGGTACTCGGTAGCGCCAGGGGCTGCTGTGCCCCCTGGTCCACACTCTTGGACTGGAACACGGTGGGGTGTGAATAGTCGAACTCGAAAAAGAGCTTGATGGTATCGTGTGGGGTCTCGATCTGGGAGAATGGGTTGTTGTGGCGTATGTCCTCCAGTCGCTTCCGTAGCACCCTGCTCCATATGCTCGCCTTGTTTGGGAATCGAGCACATCCGCCCATGAAGAAGTTCATCTGCAGCGGGTAATCTTTCTGGGACTGCTTACGGTACCTCTCATAGTCGCTCGTGTCTTTGAAGTAGTACTCGTTCTTCGTCAGGAAGTGCAGGACAAAATTCTTCCGGACAGCACGGGGCCCCCCGTCACTGAACAGGGACACCTGGTAGCTCAGACGCTTCACCTGGTCCAGCGTCAGTGAACCATCGCCACCGACCGACTTCTCTCGCCCCGCCCTCCTCCTCTTCTTTCTGGGGGCGCTGTCGCACGGAACTCTATCAGCAGGTTCCATGTGAGTCGATGATCTATCAACCAAATGTGAAAGATGAAAAATGAGACTTTTTATTGTTAGCTCGAACTTTTTATTGATATCCCTTTGAATTTCCCATGGTGACCTATTTTTCTCCTCTTCAGCCCCGAAGGCCGGGTGGAGCTCACCTTAAGGGGTCGCTTCCGGGCCCGGTCTCCACCGGAGATACGGGCCCTCAGCTGACCCCATGTCGGAACCTCCTCGGACAGGTGCAGACAACCCAGGAACGTCGGGTGCAGACAGACGGCCTTCAGGGCGTAGGCGTCGGCCAGAGCAGTGTGTGCACTCTCGATCGGCTCCTGCAGAAGGTAGTGGTGCACGTCTCCCAGCTTGTACGACGGCCGCCCTCGCACCGACCTCTTGGTGCCCAGGTTGGGCAGGGACCTCCTGACCCAGCGCAGAGGGTCCACGAGCCTGACGTCATCGAAAGCACTGACGTCGACCCCGCTTCTCTGAGCCTCCCTCACCAGTGTCGGGAAGTCGAATCCGAGTCCGTTGTATGCCACCAATGCGACTCTCCGCAATTGGCGATCGCGATCGGAATCATCATCGGCTTCCTCCGAATCCCCAGTGTGTCCGGCGCGCACCAAGCGGTCCAGCCACTGGAAAAACTGAGCACCGACGATCTTGAATGGTTCGGCGTCTTGAACCGTCTCGTCCGTAATCCCCGTGATCTCGGCGGCCCTCTCTCCGATGGGGATGGACGGCTTCACAAGACAATCGAACGTCGGCTGCACCACACCTACACAGTCTGGCTCCAGGTCCACCACACCAGACGCATCTCGTCCCACGAGGTCGGGTGGTGCATGGATCGCCCCAATCTGGGTAATCTGGCACGACTTCCCGAGACCGGTGGTCTCTAGGTCCAAAAAGACGTAGATGGGCTTTGTGTCGGCCTCCTCGGTGGTCTTCTTCTCGGGTCGGCGGATGTCGGCGGCACGCAGTATCGGGGAAACGAGCGCGTGTTCCGGGATCGCCGGCGGCAGGTCGCAGCTTGTGAAGATCAATACAGAGTCTGTGGGAACGACCGTGGTCTCTGGTCGCGATTGTGGGGAGGCACTCATGACTGGATGGCACGATATTGATGAATTATGGCTATGTGAGGGCACTATAGAAAAGCAATAGGAGGGAGATATCGCGAATATAGCTAGTAGATGCAGGTGCGATCGCGTTCGTCCATGGGCCCATGTCAGAATGTGTTATCCATCGGTGACCACCGCCTAGAGTATGATGACGAGTCGATCGAGTGTCGGGTCTTCAGGAGTTCCAGAAGCGACGGCGAACGCTTCACACTGAAGGTCGCTACCAGACTCCCCATCTTCATGAACATGAAGACCTGGCTCAGGCACGATTTCAGCAGGGAAGACGTAGAAGTCACTCTGAACCTATTCCCCACCAAGTGCGTCTGGGCTTTGGCCATGCTCATGGGGATCGTGGTTTCGAACTCCTCCATCCGTATCTCGTTCGCCAGGCCGGAGTCTCTGGTCCACAGTGCCAAGGTGATAGTCATCAAGAAGATCATGGCCACACTGGCCAGGGAGCACTTCTTCCGGGTGAACATGCCCTCTGTTTTACACCAGGGTGTGGTGCCCTTCCACCCCATCGCGTCACCCGTGTGGTCTGAGATGGCCGGCATCATCGGGAACAGAGTGGTGCGACACCGATACACACTGGACTACTTCTCCCCCAACAACTTCGATAAGATATTCCGATGGCGAGATATCCTACTGATACCGCTTACCCAGGATGACCGACTGATTTTCTGCACACGCGTTGTTCAGAGTACCGGAGACGAACAGGTGCAGCATCCGGACGTAACCTGCATGCACAATAGAAGGAGATCGGCGGAGGTCTGTCACAATCAGAGGCAGTTCTTCACTGTGGATGAAAGCTGCTTCTTCTATGCGGACCCGGGGGGTAGTCTCACCGGGGTGCCCGGGGCCAACCGGATCTCAAAGGCTCAAAAACGTGTCGGTACGAAACACCGAAAATTAGGTTCAATAAATATACTTTTATAATTAGAATTGGGTAGAAGGACAGGTTCAGCTCCGTTCCGGCTCCGGCTTCGACGAAGCGTCGCTAGCGCTCACTGCCCCCCCCCCCC
>Ga0209532_1001508_pt1 | contig 17991 bp, 17 predicted proteins | sample COG_02_FD_184746 | JGI IMG/M metagenome (GOLD analysis project Ga0209532, IMG submission 184746) | Pelagic Microbial community sample from North Sea - COGITO 998_met_02 (SPAdes) (version 2) | ecosystem: Environmental > Aquatic > Marine > Neritic zone/Coastal water | place: Helgoland, sampling... | reverse complement strand
CCGCGATGTAAAAGGTGTGACGGCTGACATTGATATGATCGGCTGGGTGTTTCCCTCACAAGAAGCTGAAGGCGCGCACATGAACCTGTCTGGTGCAGGTGTGGCCAAGAATGCACCGAACCGTGAGAACGCGGTCAAGTTCCTTGAGTACTTGGCGTCAGATCAGGCTCAAAAATACTTCTCCGCTGGTAACGATGAATACCCAGCGGTAGCCGGTGTTGGACTTAGCGACTCGGTTGCGAAACTGGGTCTATTTAAAGCGGATGATGTTGATCTAAGCGCTGTGGCCAAAAACCTGCCTGTTGCACAAAAGATTTTTGCGATCGCTGATTGGCAATAAGCCCAACGACAATTTAATTATCGAACAGGCGTGGATCATTCCGCGCCTGTTCTTGTGTCTAAGAACCCTATATCCTAGGGGCAAATCCCCTCGGCAGGTGCTGACCTAGATGAATGACATAACCCAAGGATTACTTGCCGCGCTGCGTCTGATTGTGGCGTTTGACGCCGAACTTTGGGAAATCAGCCTGCGATCACTACAGGTCAGTTTGACGGCAGTGATCATCGCTTCAGTGGTTGCAATGCCTTTTGGCGCTTTCCTTGCGGTGCAACGGTTCAAGTACCGACGGCTTGTTATTTCAATAATGAATGCGTTGATGGGATTGCCGCCAGTCGTTGTTGGTTTGATCTTCTACATTCTTTTGTCCCGCTCAGGCCCCTTTGGTGCCTTCGGTTTATTGTTCACGCCATGGGCCATGATCATTGTCCAGATTGTAATTATTACACCGATTATCGCTTCTATTTCGCACCAAGCGATGCGCGAACTTTGGGCGGAATATCATGACCTACTTATTTCGCTTAACACCAGTAAATGGCAGCGGATCAAAACATTGATTTGGGATGGAAGACGCAACCTTTTGACTGCGGGACTTGCCGGGTTTGGTCGCGCAATTGGTGAGGTCGGTGCGATCATGATCGTAGGAGGCAACATCGAACATGCCACGCGTGTTCTGACGACAGCGATTGCGCTGGAAACGGGAAAGGGTGATTTTGCCTTAGCATTGGGCCTTGGTTTTGTTCTTATTGGTCTCGCGCTTTTTGTTAATATCTCAATCCACTGGTTGTCACGTACAGAGAGGGAGGGCAGGTGGTGAGTAATATGTTTCCTTTGACCCTCTCAAAATTAAGTGTTCGACGCCGTGGTAAGACTGTTCTTGGTCCAATCGATCTGGTGATTGATCAAGGCGGCCCTACAATGGTGATTGGCCCGAATGGGTCTGGAAAAACGACGCTACTGCGTGTGATGCATGGGATTGAACGCATTTCTGAGGGCACCGCTGAATGGGCCGAACCTGATCACGCAAACCACGCTTATGTATTTCAGTCCCCTGTCGTCTTGCGCCGTACGGTTGCTGAAAATCTTAGTTACCCGCTGCGGGTGATCAAGCGCGCGAAACCAGAAATCAATTCCGCTGTAGAGTATTGGATTGAACAGATTGGCCTCGGGAAAGTTGCAAATCGGTCAGCGACGCGTTTGTCTGGTGGAGAGCGTCAAAAGTTAGCGATCGCTCGGGCTTTGATCCGCAATCCCGAAGTATTGTTTTTGGATGAACCATGTTCAAATCTAGACGGTCAATCGACTCGTGAAATTGAAACGCTTTTGCTCGAAACTGCAAAGGCTGGGACCCGCATTATAATGTCCACCCATGATATGGGACAGGCACGACGCCTTGCCGCTGACATTATTTTTATGAAGTCAGGGCACATCGCTGAAAAAGGTTTGGCACCCGATGTGTTTAGTACCCCCCAAACACCTGAGCTTCAGGCGTTCTTAAAAGGAGATATCCTCGAGTGAACCGCTCCCTTATTTTTGCAAGCTTACTGTTCTCAGCCAATTTAGCGCAGGCGGATATCCTGAAACTTGCGGTAACAACGTCCTTTGAAAATTCTGGATTGGCTGATGTCCTGCTTCCTGTGGCCGAAGCCGACTTGGGATTAGATGTACAGTTGCTCGTCGTAGGCACGGGCCAAGCATTGCGATTGGGCGAAGCGGGGGATGTTGACGCCATTCTTGTTCATTCGCGCGCCTCTGAAGAGGCATTTGTATCGGATGGATTCGGCACGCACCGCCGCGAAATCATGTTCAATGATTTTGTGCTGATTGGTCCTAAATCGGACAAGGCTCAGATTGGCGCAACAAGCGGCGCGGCCGAAAGCCTGCAAAAAATAGCGGATGCTCAGGCTACATATGTCAGTCGTGGTGATGACAGTGGAACGCACAAAACGGAATTGAAAGTATGGCAGATCGCTGAACGAGCGCCAGCTACATTTGGCTCTTGGTACAACGACGTCGGGGCAGGGATGGGAGCCGCCTTAAACACCGCGTCTGCCCTCAATGCCTACATCCTGTCGGATCGGGCGAGCTGGCTAAACTTCAAGAACAAGGGCGATTTGGCACTGCTGTTTTCAGGCGATCCAGTGCTGTTCAACCAGTACGCATATTTACCGGTCAATCCGGCAAAGCATCCGACTGTGCAGTATGAGATGGCGATGAAATTGGAGGAATGGTTGCTCAGCGACAAGTCGGCTGCGTTGATCAATAACTATCAAATCAATGGCGAAACGCTGTTTGTCTTCAACGGACAAAAATAGAGATAAGTGGTGCAGAGCGAACCAAAGCCCGCTCTGCTAGATGTACTAAGCCGCTTGAGTGCTTGAGATGCGTGGAACCAGTGCTTTGACCAGATCCCGCATGTTCAACTCGCCGATTGGCTCGCCGTCGCTCATTACGCGGTAGGTCAATGCGGTATCGCCCTCTGACAGTGCAATCAAAGATTCAAGGTTGTCATCGGCCTCAACGTCGCCAGCAAACTTCTTACTCTTCAACGGGTTCGTAATGGAACGAATGCGTAGAACGCGAGCGCGGTTAATATCGCTTACAAAGTCCTCGATGTACGGATCTGCTGGGTTCAGCAAAATACCTTGCGGCTCGCCCTGTTGAACAACAGCACCGTCTTTGAGGATCACGAGATGGTCCGCCAATTTCAACGCTTCGTCCAAGTCGTGCGTAATGAAGATGATCGTTTTCTTCAGCTCGAGCTGTAGCTCAAGCAACAAGTCTTGCATGTCTGTGCGGATCAAAGGATCGAGGGCAGAAAATGCCTCATCCATCAACATGATGTCTGTGTTTGCGGTCAGCGCACGGGCGATGCCCACACGTTGCTGCATTCCGCCTGACAGTTGTGATGGATAGTGGTCTTCATAACCACCTAACCCAACACGCTCTAGCCATTTGCGGGCCTCAGTGTCTTGGGTTTCTTTGTCCATTCCACGCACTTCCAGCGACATTGCTGCGTTCTGCTGAACTGTACGGTGTGGTAAAAGCGCGAACTTCTGGAACACCATCGACATCTTCTCTTGGCGTAAGGTACGAAGATCGGCTTGGGACAGTTGTGTAACGTCTTCACCATCTACAACGATCTCACCAGCAGTGGGCTCAATCAGACGGTTCAGGTGACGAATGAGGGTAGATTTCCCTGAGCCAGAAAGGCCCATCACAACAGTGATTTCACCAGCTTGCATATCCACATCGATCGCCTGAAGGCCAAGAACGTGTTTATGCTTTTCAAGCAGTTCCTCTTTGCTCATGCCATTTTGAACATGTGGCAAAACTGATTTATCATCAGCGCCAAAGATCTTGAAAAGGCCGCGCAGTTTAACTTTTGGTGTATTCTTTAGCATGTGCGGGCCCCTTACGATGTTTTGCTTTTGGCACGGTCAATCCGTGACAAGGCAGCTTTTGATGTGCGGTCCAACATAACAGCAAGTAGAACGATACAGATCCCAGCCATGAGACCGACACCCAGTTCCAAGTTACGAATGCCACGAAGGACAAGAACACCCAAGCCGGGTGCTGTAACCATGGATGCGATCACAACCATCGCCAAACTCATCATGATGGTTTGGTTCAAACCTGCCATGATATTCGGTAGCGCCAGTGGTAGTTCGACTTTTGACAATTTCTGACGGGCATTCATCCCGAAGGCATTGCCCGCTTCAATCACATCTTGGTCGACAAGGCGGATGCCTAGGTCTGTCAAACGGATGATTGGCACAATGGCGTAAAGCGTAATCGCGATTCCATAGAGTCGTGATTCACCGATCGGGAACAAGAAGATGAGAGGGATCAAATAAACGAAGGTCGGTAAGGTTTGAAGCAAGTCCAAAACAGGAATAACCATGCGCTGAAGCCTGTTTGATTTCGACATCGCGATGCCGATAGGGATGCCGAATATGGCCGATATCACCGTACAAACTAAGATAACGGCGAGGGTCTCCATCGCTGGCCCAAAGTGATCAACGAACGCAAAGAAGCTTAGGCAAAATGCGTTGAACAGCATCACTGAAACGGAACGTGTCGCATACCATGTGACGAGCAAAAGCATCGCCATAATCAGGAACCAAGGGGCTTGGGTGAACAGGTACAATGTACCGTCCAACATCCATGACAGTGGCTGCGTAATAGGATCAAGAATGGTGCGCAAAGCAGGACGGATGGCCAAAAAGCCTTCTTCCAAACCTTTTACAACATCGCGGGTCTGTGTGATTTGACCACACGCTTCGTTCAACGCGTCCAATGACGGGAACGGAATTGCATAGAACGGTTCTTCGACCGCATTGCCTGTCTCGGCGAATAAGTCAGCCATAGACATTGGTGCTTCGGACGTACCGGCATCGCACCAGTCGCGCAGTCCAAGCGCATTAAAAAACCAATCGTAGGTCGCCATTTGCGTCCCCCCCAAAAAGAAAGGCCCGCAGCCATGTTTCAGGCTGCGGGCTCGTATTATTGTTTATTTAAGTAAAGCAGCCAATTTGCCTTTGGCTTCGTCGTTCAACCAGTTAGCCCAAAGTTCTTTGTTGTTGGTCAAGAAGTAAACAGCCGCTTCGTCGTAAGAAGCATTGTTGTCTAGACGCCATGCAAGAACTTCGCCCATCTGAGCATTTGTGAAGGTTACGTTCTTCATCAACTCAGCGATTGCTGGCTCACGCTCAACGAATGCTTGAGACGCTGCAGTTACAACTTTAGCTGCTGGGTACGCAGAGAAAGATGGGTCCGCACAATCTACAGAGCCGTTACATGTGTGTGCTTCAGCATTGTATTCGCCAACAGTCACAGCAACCATTGGGTATTTGCCCAAGACAGCTGTTGGTGCCCAGTAATAGCCGAACCATGGTGCTTTGTCTGCGTATGCAGCCGCGATGGAAGTCTGAAGAGTTTCACCAGAACCGTGCTGGAAGCGTTCTAGGCCACCTTCTTCTGCTTTCAAAGCAATCAGGTTGTTGTTGTTGATGATGTCACACGCCCAGCCAGATGGGCAGTCGTTGAACTTGCCGCCAACTGCAGCAGGGTTAGCCATGATGCCTTCCCATGTTGTGAGCTCTGGGTTGGATTCAGCCAAATACGCTGGGATCCACCAAGCTTCTACACCACCGTCAGAAAGAACGCTTGTAAGCTCAACAAGTTTGCCTTCAGCCAGTAGGCCTTCGTATGCAGGTGTTGAGTTTGCCCAAACTTCAGTCAATAAATCTGGCTCGCCAGTCTCAGCCAAAGATGTCAAAGCTGGAACAGTTGAGGATGGTACAACTTGTACTTCACAGCCGTAGCCCTGTTCCATAAGGAATTTTGAAACAGCGGTTACAACAGCCGATGACGCCCAGTCCATTTCTGTGATGGATACTGTGCCGCAATCTGAGGTTGCTGTTTTGCGCAACATGTCAGGTGACATGATGGCAATTGTTCCCACTACAATAGTGGACACAACGGCTAAAGCGCCGAGTAGTTTGAATTTCATGGTAATCTCCCATTGATATTTTTTAGCGGCGCACCTTCGAGGGTGTGCTTCATAGGCCGCAGCATAGGCAAACTATTGCGCGAAATTATAGCAAAAAGTTTATTTTTTTGGGTCACTCAGTTTGTGGTGACGCTTTACCCCGAAGAAGTGTCGGTTATGGCTTGTAGTTTGGAGAGTTACAACAGTGATCGATGAAAATTTGTAAAATTATAACTTAAAAGCTGCAGGTTTTATCTCGGAAAACGAGAGCCGATGAATGTTTTATTGGGTGCCGCAATCAGCCCTTGGGTTCAAAAAATCAGATTCTTTGGGTGAATGTCGACGTCGGTATCCTGTCGGTATTGCGTAAGTGGTCTATCGGTGGTTCCTGCCACAAAACGCAAACGGCCCGGTGGTTCTGTTGAACCACCGGGCCGAGAAATAATAAAAATAGTTTTAGCTTAGAGGCTCGCGTCAAGCGCTGCCAAAATCGCATCACCCATTTCAGTGGTAGACACTGGTGTGCCGTCTTCTGGACCCATCAAGTCTGCAGTGCGAACACCGTCGGCCAGAACCTTTTCAACAGCGGATTCAAGGCGTGTTGCCTCGTCGCCTTGGTCAAAGGAATAGCGAAGCGCCATCGCAAAGCTGAGGGTACAAGCGATCGGGTTGGCTTTACCTTGGCCAGTGATGTCTGGGGCTGAGCCGTGAACCGGTTCGTACAGTGCTTTTGGACGGCCATTTTCACCAGGTGCACCAAGAGATGCGGATGGCAACATGCCAAGTGAACCCGTCAACATCGCCGCGCAATCAGACAGAATGTCGCCGAACAAGTTATCGGTCAAAATCACGTCGAACTGTTTAGGGGCACGCACCAACTGCATCGCACCGTTGTCGGCGTACATGTGGGATAGCTCAACATCTGGATAATCTTCGTCGTGCACTTTTTGCACAACTTCGCGCCATAGAATGCCGCTTTCCATAACGTTGGCTTTTTCCATAGAGCAGACTTTGTTGCCACGGCGACGGGCCAATTCAAATGCGGAACGTGCAACGCGGTCAATTTCAGACTCTGTATAACGCTGTGTGTTGATGCCAACGCGCTCGTTGCCTTCTTCAAAAATTCCGCGTGGTTCACCGAAGTAAACGCCAGAGGTCAATTCGCGTACGATCATGATGTCTAGACCAGCGACCAATTCTTTCTTCAAAGAAGAGAAGTCAGCCAAAGCGTCAAAGCACTGCGCCGGACGTAGGTTTGAAAACAGATCCATCTCTTTGCGAAGGCGCAACAAGCCGCGCTCTGGTTTCACAGAGAAATCAAGTTCGTCATATTTCGGGCCGCCAACAGCACCCAAAAGAACGGCGTCTGCTTCAAGGGCTTTGGCCATTGTATCGTCGTGAAGAGGAGTGCCGTGGGCGTCATATGCGCAACCACCAACAAGATCTTCAGAGACATCAAAGCTCAAATCACGCTTATCGCCGTACCACGTAATGATGCGTTTGACTTGGTCCATAACTTCTGGACCGATGCCGTCACCGGCGAGAATAAGTAGCGAAGGGTTAGACATTTGCATGGCTCCGATGAAATTAGGTTCGAACGGGGCCTAGCCTGAGCAGAGGGTAGGGTCAAGTTTTGGTGAGGGCTGTATGGGGTTGTACCTGTTAGGTTGCTCATCGGGCGCTGTATAAATAAACATAGGGCACCGCAAATATCAGAGGATATTTAAGCTGATGGAAACGCCCCCTTTATTACCACGTGTTGAGCAGACCATTTTTGATGGACAACCTGCGTGGATCAAACGGCCTGAGGAAACGCGTTCAAGTCGCTTTGTGATTCTTCACAAGATTTTGCAGCATATTATGCCAAAGGTCTTACATCCTACGGGCGCTTTGGGTGGTATGGATGCGATCCGCCAAGAGGCAAAGCGGTTAGAGAGTTTTGGCGCAGCGTCTTTGCCCGTTCCGAAGGTGTTGGCGTTGACAGAGGGCAGTGTTGTTTTGTCAGACACGGGCAAACAGTTGCGCGGTGTGTTGTCGGGAATGACGGATGCGCAGCTAAAATTTGCGATGCTAGAACGCGCCATGCGTGGATTAGTTGCGGTTCATGCCGCGGGTTTTTCGCATGGCCGCCCGTTTCTAAAGGACATGACTGTAGGCGTGGATGACACTCTTCATTTCTTGGATCTAGAAGAGGATCCAACAGCACGGATGTCACTAGCAGATGCGCAAGCACGTGATGTTTGGTTGTTGTTGTCGTCTTGCACGGAGTTTTGCGAAGAGCCGTTTCAAGACCTTAACCATCTGTTGAATATATATTTTTCTGAATGCCAGGGTGATATTTCGGTCAATCTGTCTGCGCTGGGAAAAGCACTGCGCCCCTATCGTCGGATCATATCTGTACTGCGCGTCAAGGATGTGAGCAAAGATGTGACAGGTGCCTATTGGTCCGTTCGGGTTCTTGAAGATTTATAAGCTACCTTTTTCAGTGACCTATTTCCCAAACGAAAAAAGCCACCCTCGAAAGGGTGGCCTTTTTAAACTCTAACTTGAAACAGCTAGGTCAATCTAACGATTAACCTTGGCGTGCTTTAAAGCGTGGGTTTGTTTTGTTGATCACATAAACGCGGCCTTTACGACGTACGATACGGCAGTCGCGGTGGCGGCTCTTAAGCGAGCGAAGTGAGTTGCGTACCTTCATTGGAACGAACCTTTCTAAGTCTTGGCGCGAACCGCGCCGGTTAAATCAAGTGCCCAACAAAGTTAGGCGGTTAAGCGGGTGTCTGACATAAGCCGGACAATCAAACAAGTGGTGGGCGATACAAGGATCGAACTTGTGACCCCTTCAATGTCAATGAAGTGCTCTACCGCTGAGCTAATCGCCCACTCTACCGCTTTGAACTCGAACACCCCTAATAAAAAGGGGCGCGAAAATCCGCGCCGGTAAGTGCCGTATAAAAGGAGTCGTTGTAGGGATCAAGGGCTTTTGGCTTATGTCATTCATACTATATGGTAAAAGCATCAAAGGACCGGATATGCCTAAGTTTGCTTACGAAGTATTGCACCCTGAAAAGCACACATCTTGTGTTGTTTTTGCCTCGCCCCACAGTGGGCGGGACTATCCGTGGTCCTTCTTGCGCAAGACAGTTTTGGACGAACATTTCATTAGAACCTCCGAAGATGCCTTTGTAGACAGGCTTTTTGACTGTGCGCCGCAATTTGGAGCCAGCTTTTTAAAGGCTGGGGCACCGCGTGCTTTTGTTGATTTGAATCGCAGTACTGATGAATTGGACCCTGCGTTGATTGAGGGGGTGCGCCGCGTAGGTCAAAATCCACGCATAGCGTCAGGCTTGGGGGTGATTCCCCGTGTTGTTGCCGGTGGTCGGTCCATTTACCGCGGAAAAATTAACCACGAGGAGGCACAACGTCGGATTACGCTGTACTGGCGTCCCTATCATGAGATGCTGCAAAAGCTGTTGGACAGCGCGCATCAGCGATTTGGTCAGTCAGTTTTGATTGATTGCCATTCGATGCCTCATGAAGCGATGGACGGTATTGCCACAGGCGGCATGCGACGTCCCGATGTTGTGTTGGGGGATCGGTTTGGGTCTTCTGCAGCAGCTGAAGTTGTTGACCGCCTCGAGGCAGCATTTGTTGCGGCGGGGTTTGTTGTAACGCGCAATACGCCGTTTGCCGGTGCCTACATTACCCAAGCTTACGGTCGCCCGAATAAAGGACAGCATGCCGTTCAGGTCGAAATCGATCGCTCTATATATATGAACGAACAGCTGATCCGCCCGAACGGTGATTTTGAGCAGGTGCAAGTCGCGCTTCGAGGTGTGATTAAAGAGGCCGCGGCGATTGGTCAGGGGCGCGTGCCCTTGGCCGCGGAATAAGACCTCGCTGTTTTGGGCGGTTGCGGATAAAGCGATGCCATGGACACAGATTTCGAGATATTTTTAGCGACGGCCCCCGGGCTTGAAAGTGTATTGGCTGAAGAAGCCGTGCAGCATGGCTTTGCCAATCCCGTGGCATCCAATGGTGGCGTGACGATTACAGGCGGTTGGCCTGAAGTATGGCGCGCCAATCTGGTGATGCGCGGTGCGAACCGTGTGTTGGCCCGTATCGGATCGTTCCGTGTGATGCATCTGGCCCAGCTGGACAAACGCGCGCGCAAGTTCCCTTGGGGTGAGATATTAAGCCCTGACATTCCTGTGCGTGTTGACGTTGTGTGCCGTAAATCCAAAATTTATCATGCCGGTGCCGCGACGCAGCGGATTGAAACGGCGATTAAGGAAGAGCTCGGCGCAGTGATCTCGAAAGAGGCTGAGCTTAAGATCATGGTCCGGATCGAGGATGACCTGTGTACCATCAGTGTCGATACTTCGGGCGAGCTGCTGCACAAGCGCGGCCATAAGGTTGCGGTGAACAAAGCCCCAATGCGCGAAACCTTGGCTGCGATGTTCTTGCGTCAATGCGGTTACGACGGGACCGAACCTGTGGTCGATATCATGTGTGGATCGGGCACTTTCGTTTTGGAAGCCGCCGAGATCGCCAAAGGACTGGCCCCTGGTCGGACACGCAACTTCGGGTTTGAACAGTTCAACAATTTTGATCCTGTGGCGTGGACTGCTTTGAAAGATGAGCAAACGTTGCGCGAGACGGATTTGCAGTTTTACGGATCGGACCGCGATGCAGGTGCTGTGCGCATGAGTACAGCAAACGCTGAACGTGGCGGTGTTGAAGACTTTACAACCTTTAACATACATCCCTTGCAAGACGCTGTGGCACCAGAAGGCCCAAAGGGTTTGGTTATGATCAACCCGCCTTATGGTGCGCGCATTGGCAATAAAAAGATTTTATATTCGGTTTACGCAGGTCTGGGCACGGTTCTAAAGGAACGGTTCCGTGGCTGGCGTGTTGGGATGGTGACAAGTGAGCCGTCGTTGGCCAAAACCACTGGGCTTAAATTCCTTGAACCATTGCCTTCCGTTTCTAACGGTGGTTTGCGGATCAACCTGTACCGCACCGGCAAGCTTTAACGCAAAGACCGACCTTTTTTGATCGCATCAGGGCCAAAGCGTTCGCGGATTTTGTCGGTCGCGCGTTCTGCTGCGCTTCGTTTCCCTGCACTGGGGTCTAATAGATCGGGTGCTAGTTCGGCACCTTCAGCATCCATTAAGTGGGATAGGCCACAACCGATCAATCGGTAGGGGCCTTGATCACCAACCTGATCAAACAGGTTCTTGGCGGTGCGGTAGACAACATCCGCCATCTGGGTTGATCCATGCAATGCCAGTCGGCGCGTCAGGCTGGTGTGGTCGGCACGTTTTAATTTCAGCGTGACAACACGGCCTGCCAATGATTTTGCCTTGGCCCGATCAGACACTTGTTCTGCCAGTCGCCAGATATGCCCGTCCAAAATTTCAGGATCTGACGTGTCGATATTAAAGGTGGTTTCCTTTGAAATCGATTTGACGGGCTCATGGGCTGAGATACGACGTTTGTCTTGGCCCCGTGCAAGATGCCACAGCCGATCGCCCATGGAGCCAAAACGTGCAACCAGATCGCTTCGCTCCCAACGTAGCAAATCTGCAAAGGTGCGGATGCCTGCCTTTTCAAGAGAGCCTTGCATCACCTTCCCAACCCCCCAAATCATTTTGACGGGTTTGTCGCGCAGGAAGTCATCAGTTTCTGTCTTGCCAATAATGGAAAAACCGCGGGGCTTGTTCAAGTCTGACGCAACTTTGGCGAGGAATTTATTATGGCTTAGGCCGATAGAGCCGCTAAGGCCTAATTCATCGCGCATTCGTTTGATTAGCCGCGCTAGCATAACTGCGGGTGGGGCACCGTGCAGACGCGCTGTGCCGGTGAGGTCCATAAATGCCTCATCCAAAGACAACGGTTCGATGGCTGGTGTCAGTTCTTCCATTATTAGGTGGATGGCGCGCGATGCCTCAACGTAGGCTTCCATCCTTGGTTTGATGATCACGGCATCTGGGCAGAGTTTAAGCGCCTGAAACATAGGCATCGCAGATTTCACACCCCGAATACGGGCTACATAGCAGGCTGTGGAAACAACGCCGCGATGACCGCCGCCAATTATGACAGGTTTATCGATCAGGCTGGGATCATCGCGTTTTTCCACAGAGGCGTAGAATGCATCACAGTCCATATGTGCGATGGTCAGTGTGTTCAGCTCTGCGTGCGAAACAATGCGTGGACTGACGCAAGACGGGCAGCGCCGTCCGCTTTCAAATTCAGTCATACAATCGCGACAAAGGGCAGGCATTTGAAATCTTATCTGATAGGGTCAATACTAGTTTAAGGCGTGGATAGGTTAATGAACATGGCGATAGAGCATAAAGGGTTCCACGGTGCCAAATTGGCGTTGATTGTTGGTGATAAGCTGGCTGTGATCCTGCGAGATGACAAACCTAGCATTCCGTCACCTAATCATTGGGACATGCCTGGGGGTGGACGTGAAGGGTGCGAGACACCTTTGGAATGTGTGCTGCGCGAAACTCATTAAGAGCTGAATATCCACGTTGATCCTGCTGCTGTGGTGTGGGGTAAACGATTTCCCTATCCGGATGGAGACAGGTGGTTTTTCGTGGCTTATGTCGATGAGGCTGTCGCAAATACGATTAGATTGGGGGATGAGGGCCAGACATGGGGCCTGAAATCACCCGAAGAATACGCAGGCTTACCCAATAATATTGTCCGATTTTCAGATCGGTTAAAGATGTATCTATCTGGAATTGAGGATGATTTTTTTGAAAGGCCCCCCCGCTCGATGAGCGAGGGGAGTTGACGAACCTCAGGAAGGTAGGGCTCGTCGGGGAGTATCACCTACTCCCCTTCATACCACTACAGCGTGAAATTACCCTAGTAGGTAATACCTGACCTAACAAGATAATGTGGTTTGTTGTGTTGTTCCTACAGCGAGTAGTTAGGCCTTAGGGAGGCTTGCAACGATATCTTTGGCTGCTTGCGCTGGGCTGGTTGCTGTCCAAATGGGGCGCCCAACAACGATATGATTGGCTCCATCGTTGATTGCGTCATGTGGTGTTGCGACCCGTTTTTGATCACCAAGTGCAGCACCAGCTGGGCGCACGCCCGGTGTCACGATCAAGCGGCCTTCGGCTTCGGGAAGGGCGCGGATCAATGCCGCTTCTTGTGGGGATGCGATCACGCCGTCTGCGCCCGCCTCAAATGCTTTGGCGGCGCGGGTGATGACCAAATCCTTGATATCACCGGGTTGTAGAAGGCAGTTGTCGAGGTCTGCGCGGTCGAGTGACGTTAGAATTGTGACACCAAAGATTTTTAGGTTGCTGCCTGCTGCACCTTGTTTGGCGGCATTCACCACATGGGGATCGCCGTGCACAGTCAGGAAGTCGAGATCGAATTGGGCCAGCCCACGCACTGCGGATTCAACTGTCGCGCCGATGTCGAACAATTTCATATCAAGGAAGACGCGTTTGCCGTGTTCTTGGATCAGCTCGTTTGCCAACGCTAGACCACCAGTTGTCAGCATACCCAAGCCGATTTTGTAGAAGTTGACCGCATCGCCGATCTGCTGGGTCATTTCCAAAGCCGCGTGCGCATTTGGCACGTCTAGCGCCACGATCAATCTGTCGTCTGTCATCTTCTATCCCCGTATTTTGGTGCTTAAGCTGAAAGGTCCGTAAACGATCCGTGGCCTCAAGTCCATTCGGGGGACGTGTTGTCGAGGCAGAAAAAAGCCCGGCTGACCAATGGCCGCCGGGCAAGTATCACAGACGCTAGCAGGCAGGCCGCGGGCCTCTGTGTGGCAACCTTAGACTGCTCGGGGAAGAAGCGATCGTCTGGGGTTGCGATGGCAAACTGTTTACGCGGCTAACTGGCGCAGCATGTCAAACGCATCGATGACTTTGCGGGGCTGCGAGCGTCCTGCGCGTACGATCGGGGAGGGGATGCCGAGTGGGTGAACAGACGATAAGCCGGGATTGCCGTTAAATCGGCGCAAGGCTTGGGTGCTGAGACCCTTCGCGGCGTCTTGGAAATTCATGTCGATGGGAGCATTGATGGCGCAGGCAAAGCTGCGTGACGATGTTCCTGCATATACCGTCGCCAAAGCTTCGAAGCTTTGGTTAGCGGCATTGTAAATTACGCTATTCAATTCCACGGCTTGGTTTTGCATTTCAGTCACCTGTAATTGTTACATCTTATGGTGATACTGATGTGGGGACGATTTCCGTCGTTTTTAGGGGAATAATAGTTTGATCCCATCACATGTCTGTGACGCCCAATCTAATTAAAACCTCAGGACAAACACAAAGCTTGCTTTGGCCGCTGCGGAACTCTGGCATTTTCCGTTGCTGGCGTAGAGCATCTTTCAACCATGCTTTTTGATGCTGTTTCTCGCATGCATCCGCTGGGAAATCGCTGCGGCAATGTAGGGTCACTGCGCCTATGTCTGTGGACAATAAGCAAAGGGCAGTCCGGCCATTTACCTGTCGAAAATCAACACCTGAAATATGCAAAGCGGGGGTCCGTAAATCGTTAACTATTTCAGATACTCCTTTTGTTTTTAGTCAAAATAGGGGGAAACTTAATTGATTTTTCGCAGTATTTTGTTCCCTTGCACCCTTGATGCTGCAATTCCTGTGCCCAAATAACATTTGAGGCCTGAGACGTTGTATGCTGCCCAGCGGGTGCAACATGAGCAGGCGCTTTGAAAAGGAGATACTCTATGGACCTTAGTAAGTTCACGGAACGGTCACGCGGTTTTATTCAAGCGGCCCAAACAATCGCAACGCGCGAAAGCCATCAGCGATTGACCCCAGAACACATTTTGAAAGCACTGATGGATGACGATCAGGGACTGGCAAGCAATTTGATTACTGCTGCGGGTGGCCAGCCTGCAATCGTGGCTCAGACTGTTGAAACGTTGCTGGGCAAGCAGCCGAAGGTCACAGGCGATGCGGCGCAGATCTATATGGACAGCGCAACGGGCAAGGTTTTGGCTGAGGCCGAAGCGATCGCAAAGAAAGCGGGCGATAGTTTTGTACCGGTAGAACGTATGTTGATGGCGCTTTGCATGGTTAAGTCCGGCGCGAAGACCGCATTGATCGATGGCAAGGTGAACGCGCAGGCGTTGAATGGCGCGATCAACGATATTCGCAAGGGGCGAACTGCAGATACTGCAAGTGCAGAAGATGGCTATGAGGCGTTGAAAAAGTACGCCCAAGACCTGACAGCCCGCGCAGAAGAGGGAAAGATCGACCCTATTATTGGTCGCGATGAGGAAATCCGTCGCGCCATGCAGGTGCTTAGCCGTCGCACAAAGAACAACCCAGTTTTGATTGGTGAGCCAGGTGTGGGTAAAACCGCAATTGCCGAGGGTTTGGCCCTGCGCATTGTGAATGGGGATGTACCTGAATCTTTGCGTGGTAAACGCTTGTTGTCCTTGGACATGGGGGCCCTGATTGCCGGTGCTAAATATCGCGGTGATTTTGAGGAACGCCTGAAGGCAGTTCTGACTGAGGTGACTGAAGCCGCGGGTCAAGTCGTCTTGTTCATCGATGAAATGCACACCCTTGTAGGTGCTGGTAAAGGTGACGGCGCAATGGATGCCGCGAACCTGATTAAACCCGCCCTTGCCCGTGGCGAACTGCACTGTATCGGCGCGACCACTTTGGATGAGTATCGCAAATATGTAGAAAAGGACGCGGCTCTTGCCCGTCGTTTCCAGCCTGTTGTTGTGGCTGAACCAACAGTCGAAGATACCGTTTCGATTTTGCGCGGCATTAAAGAGAAGTACGAGTTGCACCACGGTGTCCGCATTTCTGACGGCGCATTGGTTGCTGCGGCGACGCTAAGCCACCGCTATATTACGGATCGTTTTCTACCGGACAAAGCCATCGATTTGATGGACGAGGCCGCTAGCCGTTTGCGCATGGAAGTCGACAGCAAGCCCGAGGAGTTGGACGCGCTTGATCGTGACATCATGCAAAAGCAGATCGAGGAACAAGCGCTGCATCTTGAAGATGACGCGGCCTCAAAGGATCGCTTGAAAGCATTGGTTAAAGACTTGGCTGAGCTGCAAGAACGCAGTGCTGAAATGACAGCGCAGTGGCAGGCCGAACGTGACAAGCTGGCGAGTGCCCGTGATCTGAAAGAGAAGCTGGACCATGCGCGCGCCGAATTGGAAATCGCCAAACGCGAAAGTAATTTGGGCCGCGCGGGTGAGTTGTCTTATGGCGTTATTCCAGAGCTAGAGCGTTTGTTGGTTGAGGCGGAAGGTGCCGAAAGCGAAACGATGGTGGCAGAAGCCGTGCGCGCCGAACAAATCGCGAGCGTAGTTGAGCGCTGGACCGGTATTCCGACCTCCAAGATGTTGGAAGGCGACCGCGAGAAATTGCTGCGGATGGAGGATCATTTGCATGGTCGCGTAATAGGGCAGTCGTCTGCGGTTCGTGCCTTGTCTAATGCCGTGCGCCGTGCCCGCGCTGGGCTGAATGACGAGAACCGTCCACTTGGGTCGTTCTTGTTTCTCGGCCCAACGGGTGTGGGCAAAACCGAGCTGACCAAAGCTGTGGCAGAGTTTCTGTTTGATGATGACAGCGCCATGGTGCGCATCGATATGTCTGAGTTCATGGAGAAACACGCGGTGTCACGTCTGATTGGTGCCCCTCCCGGTTATGTCGGGTATGAGGAAGGTGGCGTTTTGACCGAGGCTGTGCGCCGTCGTCCTTACCAGGTTGTCCTGTTTGATGAGGTCGAAAAGGCGCATCCGGATGTGTTCAACATTCTGTTGCAGGTTTTAGATCACGGGGTTCTGACCGATGGTCAGGGACGCACTGTTGATTTCAAACAGACGCTTATCATTTTGACCTCAAACCTTGGGGCGCAGGCGCTAAGTCTGCTGCCTGATGGCGCCGATGTTGGTGACGCCAAGCGTGATGTGATGGATGCTGTGCGTGCTCATTTCCGTCCTGAGTTCCTAAATCGTTTGGATGAAACGATTATCTTTGATCGCCTTAACCGCGCGGACATGGACGGGATCGTGAACATTCAGATGGCGCGTTTGTTGAAGCGCTTGGCGGATCGCAAGATCAGTCTTGAGTTGGATGATGGTGCGCTGAAATGGTTGGCGGATGAGGGATATGATCCTGTGTTTGGCGCACGCCCGTTGAAGCGTGTGATCCAGACGGCGTTGCAGAACCAACTGGCGGAAATGTTGTTGTCGGGGGATATCGCTGATGGATCGGTGATTGAAGTAAGTGCTGGCCTCGATGGGTTGATGATTGGTGATCGTATTGGCGCGCCCAATCGACCAAAGCCTGATGAGGCGACAGTGCATTGAGTTGCACGTAATGCAGCGATAGACGGGCTGGACGATGTGTCCGGCCCTTTTTTATGAGCGAGAATAATATGACCCTTAAGATGGTAATTTTCGATTGTGATGGTGTGCTGGTAGACAGTGAGACCATTAGCAATAAAGTGCTCCAGAGGAACCTTGCAGGCCATGGTTTAGAGCTGTCGCTGGAAAAGATAATGGATATGTTCGTTGGTGGGACTATCGCAGGCTTGATGGTCGAGGCCCGCAAGATGGGAGCCAATCTTCCTGATGATTGGCTGGATCATATCTATCCTGAGATATTTGAAGCGCTCGCTCAATCTGTGGAAATGGTCCCGCACATTCCGCTGGTTCTTAATGCGTTAGATGCGGCTGGTGTTGTTTATGCTATTGGCTCAAACGGTCCGATGCGAAAGATGGAGATCACATTAGGTAAAACCGGTTTGTGGGACCGTTTTGAGGGGCGTGCGTTTTCGTCTCATGATTGTGATGCTCCCAAACCGGCCCCTGATGTATATTTGAAAGCAGCGCGTCTTGCCGGCGTTGATCCAAGTGAGTGTGTGGTGATTGAGGACAGCGCAAACGGGGCGCGGGCAGCGGTGGCTGCCATGATGCCATGCTATGGTTACTGTGCTGAAACGCCAATTGATAAGTTGAGCCCTTATTGTGTTTCAACGTTTGACGATATGCGCGACTTGCCTAAGTTCCTGGGTATTTAACTGAGGCGATATTTCAGAGCGCTGTCACCAACGTGAACGCGGGTCTCTTGCGCTGGATACGCATCCGCAACACAAAGAGGGATATTTAATCAAAGGAGTT
>Ga0209532_1001506_pt1 | contig 18017 bp, 16 predicted proteins | sample COG_02_FD_184746 | JGI IMG/M metagenome (GOLD analysis project Ga0209532, IMG submission 184746) | Pelagic Microbial community sample from North Sea - COGITO 998_met_02 (SPAdes) (version 2) | ecosystem: Environmental > Aquatic > Marine > Neritic zone/Coastal water | place: Helgoland, sampling... | reverse complement strand
AATAAGGGTATTTTTTCTAAAGATAATCATGCATTGGCGGAGGCTACTCATAAAATAAAAGGTGCCGCTGCTATGTTGGGGCTAGATCTGTTAGAAACGACATTTGCTCAACTGGAAATTGATGCTCGAGAAGGTAATGTCAGAGATTTAACTAATCGCATTAAAAGCCTAGATGATTTTGCGATGCATTCAGAAGCTATGTTTGTAAATTATGTGCCTTGATTATAAAATAATCTCGCTTAAGTAGTGCAGTCTATACATTAGTATACTTTGCCTTCTTCTTAATCCTCAGCTGCTACCCATGCGTTCCAAAGGTTATAATAACTTTATATGGCAATATAATATTAATCAATTAATCAATCAATTCTCTTTGATGGTATTCGTCAAAAGTAATAAAAAAATGATATATCTTGAAAATATTTACTTAGCATCTTTTTGTGATTGTATTGCATGTGATATATTGGAAAGCTGAAAGGTTAATACCAATTGAAAGATCTTTATAATCCTAATAGCAATTCAATTTCAGTCAATGACAGTGATGATATCGACCCAAGCATTATCTTTGCAGCGCTTTGGAGGGGTAAATGGGTCATTTTTTTTAACATTATCTTCTTTGTAAGTATTGTATATTTTTATGTAAATCGCGTAGCCGTCCCGCTCTATTCAGCTGAGGCCACACTTGTCTTACAAGATGAAAAGCCTGAAGTGATCAGAGACATCGAAAGTATTATGTCGGGAGGCCCAATAACTAACGTGAGCATGAATACTGAGCTTGAGATTTTGAGATCGCGCAGTTTTGCTGAGAAACTTGTGGATTCGCTTGACCTTATTAATCATCCTTTTTTTGATAAAAGTTTGCAAAATACATCAATGTACCATCGAGCTAAAATAAATTTATTAAAGCAATTTGACCTAACATTTAAAGAACCCGCTTCAGTGCCTTCTTCCGAAGAAGTTCGCTCAAATGTTGTTAACTTAGTGCTCAGTTCTATTACTATCTCTAATATCCGTAAAACTCTGGTGATTAATATTTCAGCGACCACATCGAATGCTGCACTATCTGTTCTTATGGCTAACACGATGGCGGAATTATATATACAGAACCAGATACAACTAAAATTGGACGCGCTTGCAAACGCAACCAAGTTCCTCTCCAATCGCACGTCAGAATTAAAACAGGGTTTTGAAGATTTAAAGACTAAATTATCTGAATATCCCGCTCAGTCAGAACTCGTGAGCCCCGAATTTCTTGAAACACAAGAAATGCAACTTCATGAGCTTCGAACACGTCAGGATGAGACAAGAGAACGACTTGTGAAGAAAACTGCTCTTCGTTCGACCCTGCGATTACTTAGAGACGATGACAATCTGGAAACGCTTGTTAATACTGCAGATGACTATCGGTTAAATCATCTCAATTTGAAGTACCAAAATAACTTGATATCACTCGATGACCTTAATAATGAAGTAGATCGTTTTATGCTTCAAATTGAGATGGATGCACAACAAGTTTCTGAGCAGCTGTTGGCTTTGGAAGTATCTAAAAAATTATTAAAAGATCAGATTAATAGGCAATCTAAAGAACTGATTGTCCTTCAACAGCTGGAACGTGAGACAGAGACTGCCCGTTTACTCTATGAAAGTTTTTTCACACGCTTACAAGAAATGAATGTTCAGTTAGGACTTGAAACTGCAGATGTTAGGCTTGTCTCTGAGGCAATACTAAAGGGGCACACCAGCCAAAATAAAACCCAAATCCTTTACCTTGCGTTAGTCTTTGGGCTTGTAATAGGAGCAAGCATTGTGGTCTTCCGGGAATTGCGTTTTTCGGGCTTTCGATCCATAAGCGAGTTGCGACTTAATAGTGGGTATGATGTTTTGGCATCAGTACCAATTATTCCTGCTAGTGATAGAAAAGCATTTATTTCTTATTTGAAGGATAAACCCAATTCAGTGATTTCGGAAGCTGTCCGTAATCTCCGCACATCTATTCTCATGTTTGATTTGGATCAAGAACCACAAGTCATAATGTTGACATCTTCAGTTCCGCAAGAAGGTAAATCAGTTCTTACTTTTGCCCTAGCTCATAATATGGTTGGTCTAGGTAAACGTGTTCTTTTAATTGAGGCAGATATCCGCAGACGTGTTTATTCAGTTCATATCGAAAGGAAAAATACAGTTTCTCTTCTTGATCTCATAAATGGTGACTTTGAACTTACTGATCTGGACCTCTTTTTTGAAGATTTAGGATTTAATATTCTAACTGGATCAAAGAGTGATATTAATGCTGCTGACATCTTTGCTTCTCAACGCTTTGCAGACTTAATCACTGAACTACGTAAACATTTTGATTATATTCTTATTGACACTCCACCTATTCTTGCTGTTCCAGATGCGCGACTGATCGGTACTAACAGTGACGCTAATATTTATATTGTTAAGTGGAATAAGACTACTAGGGCACAAGTTCAACAAGGTCTTGATATGATTTCGAACGTTGGTATTGGTACAACTGGACTTGTTCTAAACCAGATTGATTCAAAGAAAATGAAGTTTTACGGTTATACAGGTCAATATGGCTACGATGCAGATGGATCTGGTTATTACGAGAATTAATCATAATTAAAAAACTTGGGAGTAATGTTTTGGACTGCTCAATAACCAGGAAATGAGAATTAAAAGGTGAGTAAAGAGATGACTTTGAATTTAGAGAGGTATTTATGAAACACCTATTATTGATATGTCTAATATTTATTCTGAATGGATGTGGTATTGCTTATAAGCCCATAACAATCCATGATGATGGAAGTGGAAATATTCGTGTTGTTCCCCTTACAATAGAGACAGTTATGGAAGCGAATAAATCGGAGTATGAGCCTCTGAGTCTACCTAATGCTTTCTTTCAAAATGTTAGAGTCGAGGGTCAGATACGCGACCTTAATGTTCTTCCAAAATTTATACTAGAGCCCCAAAAGTTCTCAGGCACCATTGAAACTAATCTTCCTAAGCCATTTCAGTCTCAGCCTTACATAATTGGTGTGGGTGACGTTGTGATGTTAAGCACACCTCAGGCAGGAAGTATTGCTGAAGCCCTAAATGGTATTCTTGCAACTCAAAACAGACGTCAGGGCTATACTGTGCAAGATGATGGATCCCTCTCCATTCCTGACATTGGCCGTTTGGTGATTGGAGGACTCACACTCCAGGAGGCAGAAGGCGCTGTCTTTCGCCAGTTAGTTGAAGCTGGCGTGGCCCCTTCTTTCAGCATTGAAGTCGTTGAATTCAATTCTCAGAGTGTAGCTATCAGTGGTGATGTTCTTACTCCAGGAATAGAACCTATTACAATTGAGCCTCTTTATCTAGATCATGCCATATCTCGAAAAGGTGGTGTTACTGTTTCAGATCCCTCATTTACTGTCATTCGGCTTTACAGAAATGGTTCAATTTACCAACTCTCTGGAGCAGACCTATACAGCCAGGATGTTGCAAGAAAAATTCTGCTTACAGATGGTGACAGAATTGTTGTTGGTGTGACACATGAATATGATAACATCCTTGGATCCCGTCAGCAGGCTAGAGAGAATTTTACGCGCGAACGAGAGTTGGCAACTGAAGCTAAGCTAAACGAAGTTAAAAGTGTCTTATCGCAGCTTGAGATTGGAGCAATTGAACGAGAATATGTTTATATTATTGGTGAAGTAAAGACACAGTCGCGATTTACACTGCCGTTTCAACATAAGGCAGTTCTTGCAGATGCACTATTAAATGGTGGTGGTGTGGCCTCTTTATCAGGGAATCCTGAACAGATATACGTTCTTAGGCGTGCTTCTGATCCGTTAGAATATGCACCGATTACGGCTCTGCACTTGGACTCAACTAATGCGGCAAACTTCCTTTTAGCGACACGTCTTGAGCTTAGGCCAAAAGATGTTATTTTTGTTGGAACTCAACCTGTTACGAACTGGAACCGCATTATTAATCAAATTATACCTTCTTTAGCCCTTCAAGATATTAATCTACCTTCCTATTAATTATGAATTCCTGAGCTCAACATTCATGGCTCAGGAAATATCTTTACTTGCTGTTAACTACATTAAAATTTGTATCAATTTTTACAACTGTTGGCTGTTTTCTTAGCCAAATGTGTATATGTGTATTTAGTGAGTTTTTATCTTGGGAAAAAAATATGAGTACTGAGTTTTGATAAAACCTAATACATATTCCAGTTATTAAGTATAATTTTCTACCCCATCATCTCATTCAAAGATTTCGCGTTTGCCAATAATATTAGCTGGATTCCCAACTACGATTCCAAAATCATCAATTTGTTTGCTAACCACTGAACCTGCTCCAACTACCGCACCACGTCCGATTGCTGCGCCAGGTAAAATAATCGCTCGTGTTGCAAGCCAAACTCCATCAGCTAAAAATACAGGACGTGTTTCCAATGCAAATGAGATTGAAGTAATGTCGTGGCTACCTGTTAGAATGTTGACACCATCACTAATACAAACATTTGATCCTATTCTTACCTGGTCGAGACCACTAATGTAACAATAGTCTCCAATTGAACTGTTATCTCCAATTATGATATTTTTTGGGTATTCAATCCTACATCGATTTGACAAACGTACTCTTTTTCCTACTGATGCCCCAAACATTCTTAATAATAAGCATCTTAAAAGGTGAGACCTCATTGTGATTGGGAATATCCACGAATTTACAAAGCGCCACAAAACATTGTGGATCTTACTTTTTAATGGAACCTCTGAACGCTGCGCTAGGATTGGCTCAAAATATTTTTGGTTATTATCTTGCATAAGTTTCTTTAATTTTTATTTATATATTTAGACTTGGTGCGTTTTATTTTAATGTTGGTGAACACTGTATGATCCCATCAATCTGTGCTCTGGTAATAACAGATTTTCCTCAGGCAATTTCTTTTCTTACCCGTTTTATTTTTACTATTATTTCGATTAAATAAACTATGATAAAAAAAACAAAAAAATAAATTAGATATGCACCTGAAAACATGCGGACAATATTAAATATTCCACCAGAAATTAATACAATGTATGTTAATATGATAACATTATTACCACCTTTGGAAATTTTTTTCTCAAGAATTTTCAAAAGAAAAAAAAGTATAATTGTAAGATTAAATGGTAAAAAAAGGATGCCTAATATTTTGTTTTCTATTAATGCCTGCCCAACCAAGGATGGTGTTACATTTGATTTTATATCTCCAGTTATGTAAGCATTCCATTCCAAATAATTAATATGTGATAGTTTAGTAATACCAAGAGATTTAAACCATTCACGAGGAAAATAGTATGTGAAAATATCACTCAAAATAGCAAAGGGCCATCTGTTTTGGGGTCGATCAAAGCTGTCATATGTTTGAAAAGCAAGGTACATAGAATCAAATTGATCAAAGGCTAAGAATAAACTTGAAAAGTGGAATTGAGTAATATCCATTTGATCAAATCCTTGATCACGGAAGTTAGATTGCGCCAAAGTGAGTGCAAAAAACAACAAAAGAACAGCCCCACCTAAAACGTAGTTACGTCGTAAAAGTGCCTGATCGTGCTTGAGCTTAAGTGAAAGAAAAATAGCAAAAGCTGGAAAAACTATAAGGTTTCTAGAGCCAAACCCTGCAATTAAAATTAAACTAAAGATGAAAAGCCCTAATGTTGTGACAAATCCGAATGTGTCACGAGTGAAGCGAGTTGTAGTAATTTTCATTGTTGCATATGTGCAGGCGCCGATAAGTGCACCGCGTAAAAGCTCAAAATAAATTGGTAGGTCAAACGATTCACGGCCACGTAGTTGTAATACTGAGTTGAAATTATCATAAAATAACAGAAAGAAAAAAATACATATACCATAGAATACAACCATAGTTGGCAAGAATGGAAATTTCTGAATATCTTCTGAAATCTCTAAATTACCGATTTGTGGTAAAAGAAAATGTGAAATGATGCAAAACCCTAACGTAGTAAAAAAATATAAGTAGGTGGATGCAAAATAGATCAAAATAATACTTTGAGAAAAGTGAATTTCTGTAGAGTCAAAGCCTAGAAAGCCAATTTTTTCATAGCTGCTCACTGCATGCCATACTGCAGGTATTACAATCATGCTAAATATCCCAAATGTAAAAGTTGAGAATATGAATTTGATAACAGATGATCTAATGATCTTAATGCCCAAGTACGTAATACCTGAAATTATACCACAAAACAAAAAAGCACCCAGCATTAGCAATCCAAATCATGTTTTGGTGGCAGAATTGATTTCATTTCACGAATCTTTTCTGAAATCATGAATTCATAGAATGATATTAGAATTGAGTACTTTAAGCCAGCACGTCCATCCAAGAATCCAAGTCGAAAAAGATAAGAGTAAAAAAATCTCATAAGACCTCGGTATGGGAGGAAAAAAGATATCTCTTTCAAAGCAAGTCTTCTATCTTTCGCACTTTGAGTGTTTGTAAATTTTTTTATAGCTAAACTAAAACTGCTTTTATTAATTATTTTGATTGCTTCATGAGCTTCTTTGGTAGAATATTGATTATGTTTTGAAATCCACCAATCCAGTCCTTTTTCAAACGGAAAATGATTAAAATGCCCTTCAAACCTATTAATTTGACCATCTACGACATAGCGCAAATTGACTTCTCTTTCAAAACTAAGTTGCTTGGGTCTAAAAAAACGTATGACCCATACTGGATAATCAGTACTATGGCGAATCCAACTTCCATCGAGGTAGTTTTTAAATCGTACCTCATAGGCAGAATTCAAATTTTCGTTGAATGCAGCGGCCTGCATCTCCTCAAGAAATAAATCATCGGGTATCTCGTCAGCATCAGGATTGTACACCCATGAATGACGAAAGGGTAAGGAAATAGCATAGGCTCGCTGCTCTTTCTCAGTATCAAAGGTGCGCTCATATACTCGGCAACCTAAGTTACGTGCCAAAATTTGTGTTCCATCGTTTGAATGTGAGTCTAGCACAACAATATCATCGCAAACTTTGCGTAATCGTTTTATCAGATGTGGCAAAGTCTTGACTTCGTTCAGGGTAAGTATCAACGTAGAAAATAACTTCATGGAATGATTTTGACTCATTAAATTGGCTCATAAAGCTGCTGCCATACAGCAGAGACAAATTTGTTCGAGTACCGTTCTTTAGCTGCATTTGCACTTTTTAATCCCATAACCTCTAGTTCTGTCATGCTAGCATTATGAAAATAATTGATAAGTGAGTAGAAACAGTCAGCATTATACGGCACCATTTTTCCCGCATTTTCAACCTCAACCCAATCTAGGTTACATTCTTCCGTGACGAAGAGGGGTAGACCATGCGCAGCAGCTTCCATCAGCGTCATTGGTAAGCCTTCAGTCTGACTAGGTAAAATTAATCCATGTGCATTTAAAAACATATTGTGTTTTCTTTTGCCAAAAGTTGACCCAAAAAATTCTATTTCAGCCTCTGATTCCATTATCTGTTTTTCCAAAGCGGCTATCGCTTCAGGTCTTCCAATCCCTGCAATATTAAGACGAAAACTGATATGGTTATTCTCAATTTTAAACTTTGAAATTGCTTCAATAAGTTGTGTCAGACCTTTTGTTTCATGGATGCGGCCAAGATAAAGTAACTCTTTAGAGCGAGTAATGCGTTTGTTCCAATGCCTCTTTAGGTCCTTATTTGAATATGGGAAATTGATTGTATGTGGGACAATTACAGTCTTAAGGCCAGATTTATAAGTATTTACTGAACATCTTTCTGCATCTGTTAGGCAATGCACATGTTGCGCATTTGCTAAAACCTGGTTTTCCCAAAGCTTTCCCATTATGTATTTTATATATTTTCGTCTAGTAATTGCGCTTCTTGATAACATACCATGCGGTGATACGATAAAATCGGTATTAGGGTATCGACTCCGCATTTTGTTGATGGAGTGACCAAGGCCACTCCATAGCCCATGTACATGTACAATTACTGTAGAGTTTTGTGAAATTTCTGCGAATAGGGCTTTTTCTAGATCACGGGAATATGATAAAAAAAATGGACCTGATCGCTCGAACACTCTTATGTCTGCTAAGTTTGTTTCAAATATAGTTTGGTCATCACGTAAAGTAAGTACGATATGGTTAAATCCACGCGCATGATTGATTAATGATAATAAAGCAAACCCTACTCCTCCAGCTCTTGCTGAAAAGCTATTGATGCAATGCACGATAGTCTTGGATTTCATTGTTTTGTTTTTTTAACTCCTAAAATTAATACGCATATTTTTGCCAACAACTAAATTTTATAATCTGCAAACCAACTGGCAGTTCTAAATCTTAAGAATTGTTTCAATGCAAATGAGTTTTGAAGATGGTGAGAAATCTAATTTAAGGTTAAGTTTTGTTATTCCAACTTATGTGTGTTGCATTGGTAGTTGATCTAAAGATAGCCAAAAAATATGTCTGTATATTGTTTCTTTATATAAAACGATTTCTTGAAAATATTGCTAGCATAGAAAGGCTTGTAAACAGAATAAAATATAAGATTAAAAGAATTTCAATTCCGGAAAACAATAAGGTTGAATCAAGATCAAGTAAAAAGGTAAGTGGCCAAATTGGTAAAAAAACTGCGTAAGTCATAGATATCAGATGATCTTGTTTATGTAATCTTAAATAAACTGTAGGTATTTTTATGAGGGCAATAAGTAAAGTATTTGTCACGACCATAGCAAAAATTGTTAGATTTATTTGATGGCCGAATTGGCTTGTATTTAAAATAAACAATACTAAGAGCGAGGTAAAAAGTGTTATAATCACTAAAATGCCAATAATATAATATTGAATAATATGCGATTTTTGCAACACAGCTTTTAATTGTATTGCACCATAGTTTTCAATGTAGAGCCCAATCATGAGTACTGGAGTTAAATAGTTTCTCAAAACGACAAACTCATTATAAGTGTTGTTGTTTTCAATCCAGAAAATTGCGTTTCCAAAAATATAGGCAAGAATTCCAGTTATAAGATAATGTCGCCAAACTTTGAAAGGAGCCAGAATAGTATATCCTTTACGACTAGCTTTTTTAAATGCTCCTTTAATTGGAAGATAAATAATTGCACTAAATAAACTAAAGGTTAATGTAATATAAAATAAATTTACATCAAAAATTTCTAAAAACAATAATGCTGAATATACTAACCACAAAAATGAAAAAAACAGGTTTCGTACGAGCTGATTGTATTGTCGGTTTAATAATAGTTGTGTTTTTCGCGCCCAATCACTAGCAGCTGAAACCCAAGGCAATAAAAAAAGTAGAATAACAAGTCCTGGGTCACTAACAGCCGCTTCTTGCCAAATGAGTGCAAATAGTAGTGGACCAGTTATGGCGACACCCATTATCACACTTTGACAAATAAAATAACCAGAGAGAGTATTTTTAGCCTCAGCTCCTATCAGCCGGATGAAAACTGGGCCACCTATTATGCTGCTGTAAATTGACGCTGTTAATAAGTTGATCAATGAAAGTGTTGCAATACTTTGCCAAGAATCAACAACCAAAATTGGTGTGATAATCCAAAATAAGAACCGGCTACCGGAATAGCTTGCTTGCTCCAAGATACCAACTGTAGTTTGGCTAAAAGCTTTATTCATACACTTTTATATTTTGGTAGTTGAGATAGCCAACTGAGAGCAGGTTTGAAACCTTGCCAACCCATTATGACCATAAACAACAATACCTCTATCATTTCTTTATCTGGGTTTGTGTGATTGATTTTATATACTTCATTCGCTTTTTTTACTATTATAGCCCAGTGCTGACCTCCAATTTTGTCTATAACTAAAGGTTCTTCAGTTTTGTAGCCTTCCCAATCCAAAATCACAATCTTAGACATATCGTCAGAAATTTTAAAAATATTGGGGCTCATGAGGTCGCCGTGACACTTTCCTAGCATTACAGGAAAGTTGGATAGATTAAATAATATGTCTTTTATGACAGACTGTTTAAATATTGACGCTGCAGTTGGTGAGATTTTCTTACCTTTCAAAAAGGTTTTGAGGGGTATACTACAATCATTGCTATCATGATTTAATGTTGTAGAAATTTTTTTGCACTGTTTATCTGAAAGTCTTGTTTTTTGGAAATTTCTACATTTTAGATAAGGATAAAAATTTATACCAATATTACCAGAAAATTTATGTAAGATAGGAAGATGGGGTAAAAATCCTGCAGAATGCAAATGATCTGTAGTGCTTTCTGGAATTGTTTCGTTAATTACATCAGGCCCTATTTTTACGAACAGGCTTTGGTTAGATTTAAGGATTACAATATAACTTCGTCCGCGTAAGTCACGAGGTGTATATGCTAAAAATCCGTGAACTTTCTCAGTTTTCTCAAGGATGCTCCATTCGCGCAATGTTGATGAAATTTCAGCTAGATCGTTACTTAGAATTCCTCGCACTTTTGCAAAAAACCATACTATTATTAGTAGCAGCGCAGATCGTGGAGATTTCACACAAAGAAACCAAGCATCCCGAAATGAAATACTTCCCGCACATCGAACTGGTAAAGTCAAACCAGGAAGTGGTAACTCACAGTTCATTTTGAACTCGCGTTAACTCTGAGGAGATAATTTTAACAACTTCATTTAAAGAGTTTTCTACATTATCTAATATGAGAATAGGCACTGATCTTTTCTGCCAGAACGGCAGCAGATTTTTGCAAATTAGAGTTTGTTGTTTGTCAATCTCATACATTGAAAGTTCAGGTTTTCTGGCGAAGATCTCAGTAGGTTCACCCGCCAAATACACAATTAGGTTGGGTTTTTTAATACTTGATAATAATATTCTTATCATCGAATGTGGTACTCGACGATAAGATCTCTGGAAAAACCAATCATGAAAATAACGGTCAAAAATAACTAATTGTCCTAGTCGCAAGCGTCGTTTTAGCCGGAGGTGCGAATAGATCAGCAATTCGATTCCATAATAGAATAAATATATCCAAGCTTTTAAGTTGGATTGGATGGGGGCATTTGTTCCGGAATTTGGTTTTGTGTAATCTGGTCCACAAACTTTTTTATGCCAGAAAATTAGTGAAGCAAGACGTGGAAATGTTTGAATATTAAAATGCTGCAAAGATACTGAAAAAAAGTGCTTTTTTATTTTTTTGGCTAGCGCTTCGGCTACAGATGTCTTACCAGATCCGTCTGGACCAACTAATATGATGAACGCTCCAGATGGGTTTCGCAGATTAGCTATATAGGCTGCAAAATATCCCCATATATAGCTTCGTGGCAGTCTATGGACTTGTTTTTGCATTTTCCACAGATTGCGAAGAAATGTAGAAAAATTACGCCGTACTTCAGTTTTTTGAAAAGAAAGTTCCTTTGATATATTGATATCAAGCACTGGATAAAGTGCGCCATGCACAATGCCAGCTTTGATCTGTTCAATTGGGAAAATGGATATAAAAGTTAGTGTATTATCGTACAGAATATCAAGTTTTTCAAATTCAGCATCTGAATTCTTTGCAAACAATAGATAACTAATTCCAGCAGGCATATAGCGCTCGCGGATGATTGCAATCTCGTTCTTTAAAAATCCCTTTTTAATATGTTTAATAAAACTTAAATAATCTTCTGCTGCCACAAATAAATCTATGTCATTATGTATTCCTTTAAGTATTTCATCTTCTTTGCGAAGAATACACCAATCTGCCTTTGAAGTTGAAGCAAGAGATAAAATATCCTTGGAAATCTGTTTCATTCCTATTGGGTGTATAAGGTTTTTATTCAAAATTTGTCCTTTTATTAAATTCTAAAAGCAATTTTGTGTAAAAGTTTTTTTAAAACCTTAACGCGTAGCTTGCCTTGTATACTTAGTATTTCGTTTTCTTTTCGATCTTTGTAATATTGGAAGTAAGTATAGAGTTTTAAATGTATTAAAATTGATGGCTTCATAAAATATTTTCTTAATTTAAAATCTAAGATTATTAATTATGACTTTTTACCTTTAGATATCACAAATTTTTATATTGTTTCTTATTTTAAGATCCTAAGCTTTTCTGCAAATCAAACTTGTCAATCTTTGAGAAATTGGCATTTGTTCTTATAATGTTGTTTTGTTTTGGTTTAATAATAAACTGATTAATTTTAGAAAGATTTTTAAAAACCAAAGTTTTAATACCACCAACACTGTTTGTGCGGATTGCATTTAAGTCTTCGCACATTTTAAGACGTATGTTTTTGCTATTACGATTACTGATACCGCCAAGGCGCATCTTGTATAAAACTTCTGGGATGTAGATAGATTTCCCAGAAGTTTGTGAAAAGTAACGTAAAATGAAATCGTAATCGCCAGAAATTTTATAATTTGTGTCAAATAAACCAAAATTTTGAAAAACACTTCGCCTTAAATATAAAGTAGTATGGGCTGGCATCCAACCATTTTTTAAACATCCATGGCGGTACGGGCCATTAGACCACCTCCTAACCACATGTTCATTGTTGGCTTTGGAAACATAGTCCAGGTCACTATAAACCGCATCTACAGTAGGATCTTTGAATTCATTTGCTATACGCGCTAATACTTTATCATGTGCAAGATAGTCATCACTATGAACGAAGCCTATTATATCTCCAGTCGCGTTCTTGATCCCTTTGTTTAGTGCATCATAAATTCCTAGGTCAGGCTCACTTATAAGCCTCATTCGCTCATGGGCTGAATTTCTTATCGCAATAAGCGATCTGTCAGCTGACTTTCCTTCAATAATTAAATGCTCAAGATTACCGTGAGTTTGTGTCGCAACACTAGCGATGCTTTTCCCTAATACTGTCTCGGAATTATATACCGCAGTAATAACTGAAATTCTCATGAATTTTGCCTCATAATTAAACGTTTATTGTTGAATTTTAACATATTTTAGCTGGTTTATTTAAATCATAGACTACGTATTTGGATGTCTTCTAACCGTTACATTAGTCTGCATATTTATAAATTTTTGAAGAAATTTATGTCTAAAAATAAACCGTTCTCAACGTGAAAAAAGAATATATTTATTAACTAAGTGATATTTAAATTGTTTATTATTTTAGAAATTTTTCAGGCTACCGCACAAGACCTTCCTGAGAAGTGCCTTGATAAATTTATGTCTAAAAATACTTATTACATACCCGTATTCATTATCTAGCATATGGCGTGATTACATTGATATAGGTCCTGTACTTTTGCGCAGGGCACTATACTTTTGCGCATTTGGTGTATCTCATGGATTAAAATATTATATGAATATGAAATTAATAATCTGTTCTTTAATTAAATGATACCAACATTGTATCCTGAAAATATAGTGCTCTGTTATACTTTTAGTTTAGGTGCAATTTTCACATTAAATGCATTCTTAAACAATTTTTTGGTATCTCTGCGTCTAGAGTGCTCAGTATACATGTTTTTTATTTTGCACGTAATGGCAGTGCTTTTTCTAAATTTATTAATTTCATATAAACAGCAAGAATTTGGTAAGGATAATAAATGAGAAATCATTATAGAGACACAAGGTGGTTTTTGGTACAGCTAAAGCCAAATTGTTGTAAAATCGCAGATAATAATCTTAAACGTCAAGGTTTTCAAACTTTCCTTCCATTAGTGAAAGTAACCAAACAGCGTAATGGAAAATTTATCAATTCCTTTCAGCCACTATTTCCAGGATACATTTTTGTCGCCTTTGATATATCACAAGGTTTTTGGTACAAAATCAATTCGACTTATGGTGTCACACAGCTGGTTACTTTTGGTAAAAAGCCAATTGCTGTGCCGAGAAATATAATGTCTCAGCTTATTCTGCAGTATACTGCCAAGAACAGATTGCTACCATCTAAACCATTAAAGCCTGGAGAACAGATCACTATGATCGGAGGGCCGTTTGCAAATTTTGTGGCGGAGGTGGAAAAGACTGAGGCATGCAAACGCGTTTGGGTGCTGATGGAGATTATGGGTGGTCAAATTCGGGTTGGAGTTGATGCAGATAAATTACTATCCATTAAAGGATGATGTTTTTTAAACGGTTGAAAATACTTAAAAGAATTGTTGTTGCGGTAACTATTTTATTAGGTTTGATTATTGCAATGATTTCCTTATCTTCAATACCTCTGATTGGTTCTATTGGCCCTGTTGGTATTGATAAAATCTATCATGCTTTGGCGTTTTTCTCTCTAGTGTTCCCTTTGTCACTAGTTAGGCCAAGACTGATATTATGGATCTTGCTGGGAGTTATGGCTTTTGGAGGCTTTATTGAATTGGCCCAAGGCTTATTTGGGCGCCAATTTGATTGGGCAGATTTTATAGCAAATGGAATTGGTGCCATTTTTGGGGCATTGATTGCGAGACAGCTAGGGTTTTGGGTTTTTTTATCAGATAACATGAAAATTTTTAAGGACTAACTTATGAATTTTTTTTGGATAATGTTATTTGTAATCTTTAGTAGATGTATAATTTTTCGATATAAAAAAATAAAATATCAAATAGAGTTAACAGTGACTATTTTTAGAAACACACTTCACTCCCTAAAAGCTGTATCTTTCATCTTTGCAACGGGTTGCCAGAAGTATTCAAGGATTGTGCGCTCACCTCGAATAATATCAACTTGTGCTATCATGCCAGGAACAATTGAGACTGGAACATCGTCACTTTCATAGATTTCTGTATCTATGGAGAGATTGACTGCATAGGCCGATGATTTCGTTTCCTCTCTAAACACTGTGTCAGCAGAGACTTTGGTTAAAGTGCCCAACAAATATCCATATTTCGATGGGTCATATGCAGTAAGACTTATTTTAGCGAGTTGGCCAGGCTCAATTGTTGCAATGTCTTTGGGGTCGATAAAGGCTTCAACTAGTAATTTACCCTGAGATGGCACAATTTCTGCAATTATTTCGCCACTAGATACAACCGCTCCCAAGGAGTTAAAGAACACGCGATTTACAATCCCATCTATTGGGGAGCGTATTTCAGTTTCTTTAAGGCGTTGACGGATTGCAGGAAGACGTACTTCTAATTCTGCAATTTCACCTGTTACTTGAGAACGTTCTTGATATATTTCTGTATTATAATTGATTTGAACAGATTGTAATTGGCTTCCAACTTGTTCAATCTCCAACTCAGTTTGAGCAACCTTTTCAGAGAGTACCTGAAGCTGTGTCTCGATTGATGCATCTTCACGCTCTAATCGAAAGCGTTCTGAACTTCCTAATACACCAGCATCTACCAATGGCAGCACTTCAAGCATTTCTTTATTCAAGAGTGCTTTGAGACTATTTTGACCCTTAATTTCAGCTCCCAAACCTAGAAGGACTTTACCTTTACGTTCTTTATCTTGGTTAAGGGTCTTTAATTCTGCATTTAAACTTTCACGTCGAGACGTCATAAGTTCTATCTCAGCATCTAAAAGTGTCTCTGGATAATCAGATGCATTATTGCGAACACTTTCAATTGTGCCCCCCTTTAACTCAGCATCCAACCGGATCATTTTTAGTCTCAGATTGCTTAAGCGTGCTTCTAATTCTTCTAAGACACCTTCAGCTTCAATGGGATTAATCGTTGCAATGATTTGACCTGCATTAACAGCACTGCCTTCTTCCACAACATAAGTTGCTATTGTTCCACGCTCTGGAGATTGAACGTTTTTATTTTGGCCATCTGCAATAACGCGGCCACTGCCACGCGTCACCAAATCTAACTGAGTGTAATTCGCCCACACCATGAAAGCCGCAAAAATTGCTGTAACGAGTATGATCATTACATATTCGCGACCACTAGAGGTGTTATTTTGAGTTAAACGCATATTAAGTACTCTTTCTTGCGTTTTTATTCAAAAGATCAAAGTACGCGTCTTTTGTACCATCCCCAACAATTTTACCTTGGTCCATGACAATAACACGATCACACATCGCCACGACAGGCATTTTATGTGTCACAATAACAAGGGTTTGATCTGTTAACTGTCCGGATAAATGCGCAATGACATGGCTTTCAGTCAGTCCATCCATTGCACTTGTGGGTTCATCTAAGAGTAAGAGTGAGGGTTTAAATGCAAGGGCTCGCGCCAACATCACAGCTTGCTTTTGCCCACCAGACAAGTTGCTACCCTGATCTTGAATGGCAAACTCGAGGTCTGCAGTCGTACCCTCTCCAACAAAGTCAGCGCCAACTGCCTTTAGGCATTCTAGAATATACTCATCACTACAATCATCTTGCCCTAAAGCCACATTATCACGCAATGACCCTGTGAATAGCCAAGGCTCTTGGAAGACTGTTCCAATAGATCGAAACAAGTCAGCGCGTGGATATTGGCGTATATCTGACCCATTAATCATGACAGACCCCGCTTCAGGCGCCAGAAGACCAACAATGAGTTTTATTAAAGACGTCTTCCCAGAACCTGTTCGCCCAACAATCGCAACCTTTTCACCTTTTTTGATACTTAAGTTGAGACCATTAAAAAGAGGGCGACCCATTTCTGACAAACGCATCGTTGCACTGCTCACCTCAACAGCACCATCATTTGTGTTTTTAATGGCAGAACCAGTTCCATCACTTTGCATCCGCGCTGCAGATAGAAATCTTTTTAAATTACCACGCGCCACGTAAGCAGCGTTTGCACGCCCAAGTGTTTGGCCGACCTTTGCAAGTGGCCCAAGGGCGCGACCAGATAAGATAACTGTCGCAATGATAGCCCCCATTGTAATGACTTGGTCCGCAAAGAGGTGGAACCCATAAACAATAATCGCAACTTGGGATATTTGTTGGATGATAGTAATCGTGTTTCCATTAATTTGTGCATAGGTTTTTGCCTGATGGGATGCCTTTGCATAAAAATTTGATTGCGTCAGGAATTTCCTTTTCATGAGAGCAAAGGCGCCGTTGACCCTCAAAGCATCCAATCCACCCAAAACCTCCACAAGAAGACTTTGGCGTGATTGTGCAGACGCAGACACAGCAGCAGAATTGCGCACAAGTAATGGCTGAACGGCGAGTATAAGAATTAAAATAACTGGAATACATATAAGGGGAACAATAAACAGTGGTCCCCCAATCATGTAAATCACCAGCACAAACACCAATACAAAGGGCAAATCTATTAAAGTGAGGATTGTGGCGGAACTCATAAAGTCCCTATACACTTCAAAGTCTCGCATAACTGAGGCAAGCTCACCCACTGATTTGCGATCTTTGGTATTTGAGACTTCTATAAATTGCTCAAAGATGTCTTCATTTACGGCTATATCTGCAGTCACTGAAGCGCGCTCAACAATTCTACTTCGTGCCCCTTTTAATAACGTATCAAATAAGATCGCAACGCCCACACCAATCGCAAGAGCATATAGGGACTGTGTCGCTTGGTTAGGCAAAACCCTATCATAAACCACCATGACAAAAAGTGACGTAGCCAATCCTAAGATGTTTGAAAGAAGAGCTGCAACTGCAATCCAAGAGAACCGCGTAGTTCCAAGCGTCTTGAGGGGGCTAAGTGCTTTAAGCCGAGACTTTACAGTTTTGTTCTCCTCAAGTGCGGGTTGTGCAAAAAGGAGCTTTCCTGAATACCACTCTTTAAACTCTTTCTTTGTAAGCTTTCGTTTTTTGCGCGTCTTTCCATCAAATATGATAAATTGTTCAGTGCGCACATCTTCTAAGATGGCAAGTTCACCCTCTTTGCCAAGTAATAGCGAGGGGCATAATGCTGGAGACAAATCTGAGACTTTCGCTGTCCCAGAATTACAAATGAACCCAAAGGTATTAACGGCATCACTCGACCAATCCATAACATCTGCCCTTGGGCTTGATGAGACAGCTTCTTTTAATTCGTTATAAGTATTCTTTGAGCCTAGGCGTTGAAGGAGCGCATGTATTGTAAATGCATCACGTACATCTGTTGAATTCCCACTGTCTTGAGGTTCAACAGCTGTCATTCAGAATGCCCAAAGTTTTTGGCATCACATAGATTGACCACCT
>Ga0209532_1001505_pt1 | contig 18022 bp, 22 predicted proteins | sample COG_02_FD_184746 | JGI IMG/M metagenome (GOLD analysis project Ga0209532, IMG submission 184746) | Pelagic Microbial community sample from North Sea - COGITO 998_met_02 (SPAdes) (version 2) | ecosystem: Environmental > Aquatic > Marine > Neritic zone/Coastal water | place: Helgoland, sampling... | reverse complement strand
CGAAATTCTATGATTGGAACACAACGTGAATTGTCGGTGGGTGCATAATGGATGGCATTCATGATTTAGGCGGAAAATTGGGGTATGGCCCAGTCGATGTAGATGAGCCTGAAGAACCATTTCATGCAGATTACGAAGGGCGTATGTGGGCCATTTCCCGCAGAGCACGAGTTGAGGGAATTAACATTGATTGGTGGCGGCATACGCGGGAAAACATACCCGCTGATGACTATCTAGATCGAAGCTATTTTGACAGCTGGGCACAAACGGAGATGGCGACTTTGATTGATGCAGGTGTGTGCACATTGGACGAGTTTGTCGCAATGCGCGCAGATGTATTAAGTGACGTGAAACTAGCGGCTCTGACGAAAGAGCAGTTTTTACATGAGCATGCGCGTAAAAATACACGTTTTGATCGCGTGGTTTCCAAAGCGCCTAAGTATGCAATTGGCGATCGAGTGGTGACCATTGAAACACCATCCATAGGACATACACGATTGCCAGCGTATGCACGCGATAAGTTCGGCAAAGTAACTGCCCACCACGGAGCACATTTGCTGCCTGATGCCGGTGCAGCAGGGCGTGAGGAGGCGCAGCATATGTACACTGTTGTTTTTACGGCTCAGGCGTTGTGGGGGCCACAGGCGGCGAAAAATGATACTGTTTCATTAGAGTTGTGGGAGGATTATTTTGTCTGATCTCCATACGCCGACGCCATTTATGAAACTGGACGGCCAACCCACGTTTGAAGAGGCGTGGCAGGCCGAAGCGTTAGCAATCGCCCAAAACTTGATAAATGATCAGGTGATCACGGGCTCGGATTGGGCAAATGCATTGGGTGCGGCCTTGCAGGTTGTGCAACGGGATCAGGATAACGATACTGTTGCTGGGTACTACGAGGCAGTTTTATTAGCGTTAGAGCAGGTCGTGCAATCCAATTGTGAAATTAGTGCCGAAAGTATCAACGCACAAAAAATGGATTGGGTTGATGCATATCAATCCACACCACACGGCCAGCCTGTTTTGCTGAAACAAACAAACAAATGACATTTCCTATGCTCGTTATAAATCGTGCAGCGGACGTTAAACGACGCGAGGCCTTTTGTGACGCGGCCAAAGGGTACGACGTCACGTTCATTGATGCCGTTGATGCGCGGGCAGGGGCGGGTGTGTTTAAACCTTACTTAGGTTTATTACGTGATCAGTTTTGGTTGGGCGGCGACATTAAGCCCGGCGCGTTCGCTTGTTTTATTAGCCATCGTTTAGCGTGGCTAAAGATTGTGGACGATGGGATCGATGTTGCGCTGATTGCAGAAGATGATAGCCGCATTTGCGCAATGGACTGGAATGGTATTGGTGTCGTTGATCTGACCTTTGTGAATGATCGTGCAGGGCTGTGGGCGCCTTCTGGTCAGGTTAGCGAGGTGTTGCGCGCGCAGGCGAATGGCCTGCCGCGTGCGTTTGGCGGGGATGGGTATGTTCTAACATTGAATGGTGTAAAAACGCTGTTGGCTCAATCACAAAAGGATGGAATTGTTTGCGGTGTTGATTGGTATCTTTTGTATGCTGGTTTAGACACAGAAAACCTGAAACACCGCGATGTTGTTGCGGTTCCAGAAGTTAAGCGTATGTGGAAAGTTTTGGGACCACGTGCGCCAATATTGAATTCAAGGGTCGCCCAAAAGCCGTGGTTGATAAATGCAAAAAACAATGACAGCAGTATTAATCATAGTCACCGCATTAACATTAAGTTATTTAGACAGGCTATTGAAAACGTTTAGTTTTTGTTTTTACGTTCTGCTTTTTCAACGATGCCTGACTTGCCTTCGCGACGTTCCAACTCTTTCAAGACATCTTCGTATTTTACACCACGTGCAGTCAACATGACGAGCAAGTGAAATAATACATCTGCGGCTTCTTCTGTTAGGTTTTTTGTGTCACCTTTGACGGCAGCGATGATGGCTTCGATAGCTTCTTCGCCGAATTTTTCAGCACATTTCTCTGGGCCACGTTTGAACAATTTGGCCGCATAAGAATTTTTCTCGTCTTCGCCTTTACGGCTTTCGATAGTGCGCGCAAGGCGCGTTAGAACATTTGCCATGGTCATAATCTCACTGCTACGCCAGCGTTTTGCATGTGCGTTTTTGCTTGTTTAATTGTGTAGTCACCAAAGTGAAAGATTGAAGCAGCCAGAACTGCAGATGCACCGCCCTTGATCACGCCATCCACTAAGTGATCCAAATTTCCGACCCCACCGGATGCAATGACGGGAATGTTGACTGCATCACTGATTGCACGGGTTAGGGGTAAATTATATCCGTCACGTGTTCCGTCGCGATCCATAGAGGTCAGCAGGATTTCACCTGCGCCCTTGGATGCCATAAGTTTTGCAAACGCGACGGCATCAATGCCGGTTTCTTTGCGCCCGCCATGTGTAAAAATTTCCCATTTTCCGGGGCTAACTGTTTTTGCATCAATTGCGACGACTATGCATTGTGATCCAAATCGATTTGCGCTTTGTGCAACAACATCGGGATTGGCAACTGCCGCGGAATTAAAACTGACTTTATCTGCACCAGCAAGCAATAGGTTACGCACGTCTTCCGGCACACGTACGCCACCGCCAATTGTTAAAGGCATGAAGCATTGCTCGGCAGTGCGACGCGCCACATCAAACATTGTTCCACGATTTTCGATCGTCGCAGCGATGTCCAAAAAGCACAATTCGTCTGCACCAGCAGCATCATAGGCCTTGGCACTTTCGACTGGATCGCCAGCGTCGATCAGGTTAACAAAGTTAACACCTTTTACGACACGGCCATCTTTGACATCTAAACAGGGTATAATTCGGGTTTTTAACATAGCTTCTCTTACCTTGGACAAAGGATGTAGGCAAAGTGATAAGTTGTCACAAACCCAATAATTGTTATGCCCGACCACAAACCTGTTAACTTTTTGACATTTTTGCAATGTGTTAACCAGAATTCACACTTTCCGCTTGGACGTAATCGTTGTATCTTAAATCCAACTAGATAGCCGCGCATGTGCGTGGAGGATATAAATATGGAAAAGCCAAGTTTTAAGCTGGTACTTGGATTCGCTTTGGCGACGATTGCCTTGGCCGGTGTGTTGTTAGTTGTTGGGTCTGAATTACCTGGCTTTCGTACTTTTGATTTTGTTTTGACACAAGGCGGTGTCATAGAGTTGTACAGCCAGTATTCAACCATCGATCTCCAAAACCATCGCTGGCTCACGTCTCGGATAGATATGGTTTTCCCGTTCGTTTACGGTTCATTTTTCTATTTTGCAGCTAAACGATATGCAAGCGCACCATGGGTGTATTTGCTGATGTTTTGGGTTGTTGTTGGCATCATTTTTGACTTCACAGAAAACGTAGCACAACTTAACATTTTATCGGGCCAAGATGATTTTGCTCTTAAAACAGTCTTTACGCGGGCAAAATTCGTCTTCCTTGCCGTACCTGTCCTGTACTGCTCTTGGAAGTTCTTGTTGGATTTGATGCCGGGTAAAAAACGCCGCCGCGTCTAATCTTATTCTTTTAGCAATGCCGCTGCTTGTGCCACATCGATTTCGCCGTCGTATAAGGCACGACCTGAAATGGCGCCATTTAGGGGCGCACCGCATGTTTTAAGTGCACGAAGGTCATCCATTGATGAAACGCCGCCAGATGCGATTACAGGGATTGAAACGGCATTTGCCAAATCTGCGGTTGCTTGAACATTTGGTCCCTGCATTGCGCCGTCGCGGTTGATATCAGTGTAAATAATTGCCGCGACGCCGACGTCTTCGAATTGTTTTGCCAATTCAGTGATTTCTACATCAGTTTCTTCCGCCCAGCCACGGGTGGCAACCATGCCGTTGCGGGCATCAATACCGACTGCTACGTGACCCGGAAACTTTAGTGCGGCTTCGCGTACTAAATCGGGGTTTTCAACAGCCACGGTGCCCAAAATGACACGAGACAATCCCTTTGATAACCAGTTTTCGATCGTTGCAAGGTCGCGAATGCCACCGCCTAATTGTGCTGGAACATTGACGGTTTTCAAAATTTCTTCAACTGGTGCTGCATTCACGGGAACACCCGCAAAGGCACCGTTTAGATCAACCAAATGCAACCATTCGCAGCCAGCGTCAACAAAAGCAGCCGCTTGGGCGGCAGGATTATCGCTAAATACGGTCGCCTGATCCATTTCCCCTTTGTACAAGCGCACACAATTTCCGTCTTTGAGGTCGATTGCTGGGTAAAGAATCATGATTTTCGTCCGTTTATTATTGTTTGTTGCCTGTTAACGTGATCAGCGGAGGATTGCAAAGAGATCAAGTGACCAAAGGTAACTCTTGACGCTTTGCAGGGCGATTTTGCACAGTCGGAACGAAACTGGGAGAAGAAAAATGAAATCACTCGTATTGATGGCAAGTTTGGTGGCATTTGCGTCGCCAGTATCCGCAGAGGCATTACTTGGTAAATGGAAAACCACACCTGACGAAAATGGTTTTTCTGCAATTATTGATATTGCACCTTGTGGGGCGAAAATATGTGGCACAAATATTCAATCCATGGATGGCAGTGGTAAAAAGGTTACCACCAGCAGTTCAGGAACGAAGTTGATTTGGGATATGGTGAACACTGGCCGTGGCAATTACGCGGGCCGCGTGTACAGCCCTGCCAAAAAGAAGGAATACAAAGGCAAATTGCAACTGTCAGGCAATACGCTGAATGTAAAAGGTTGTATTGGACCGATCTGCCTCAGTGGTGGCACATGGACACGCATGTAACCGTTTAAGGGTTCCAAGCTAAGAAATTGCCAATCAATCGCAAGCCGGTTGATTGGCTTTTTTCTGGGTGGAATTGTGTGCCAATGATATTGTCATGTGCAACCGCCGCAGTGATTGGACCGCCATAATCCACGGTGGCCAACAAATCGTCACTGTTTTCAGGTACCAAGTGGTACGAATGCACGAAATAAACGTGATCGCCCGAATTAATACCGTTGAATACAGGATGGTCGGTTTGCAATGATAACTCGTTCCATCCCATATGCGGGATTTTCAGTGCTTTATCAGTGGGGCTCAGTAATTCAACAGTACCTTTGATCCAATTGAAGCCATCGTGCGCACCATGTTCCAAACCACGTGTCGCCATCATCTGCATACCAACACAAATCCCCATAAAGGGTTTCCCTGCATTTACATGCTCTTCGATGGCGCCAAATAATCCGTCAATGGCGCCCAGCTCGCGGCGGCAATCCGCAAATGCGCCAACACCGGGTAAAACCACGCGGTCAGCCTTGCGAACAACATCTGGATCGGCAGATACAATAACCTGACCTTTATTCAGTTCATCTGCCATCCGTTGGAAGCTTTTTTCGGCAGAACGCAAATTACCCGAATTGTAATCAACAATTACCGTACTCATTCGGACAAAGTCCCCTTGGTGGATGGAATGTCGTTTTCCTTGCGTGGGTCTGTTTCGACTGCATGGCGTAATGCTTGGGCAACTGATTTAAACGCGGCCTCGACGATGTGGTGGCTGTTAAACCCGTCTAACGCGTTTACATTCAATGTAATGCCGCCCTGTGTCGCGAATGCCGTGAAAAATTCTCGTACCAATTCGGTGTCGAAACGACCGATTTTTGCCGTTGGAATATCAACGTGCCAAACCAAATAGGGGCGACCGGATAAATCCAATGCTGTGCGCACCAATGCGTCGTCCATTGCCAATAAGCTGGAACCGTAGCGTCGAATACCGCGTTTGTCGCCAACGGCCTCTGCCAAGGCTTTGCCCAGTGCAATACCAACGTCTTCGACAGTGTGGTGATCATCGATGTGTAAATCACCGGTGGCGCGGATGGTCATATCGATCAGGGAATGGCGCGACAATTGATCCAGCATGTGGTCGAAAAAACCAACACCAGTTTTATTGTCGTATTTTCCAGTTCCGTCCAAATTAATGGAAACGGAAATCTTTGTTTCTGCCGTGTCGCGGCTGATCGTTGCTGTACGCATCACACGTTCCTTTTTGTGCTGATATCTGGCTTATAGAAGGGGTTACGCGGCGATGAAAGGCCCCAGTTGCATGGCTGGACGTAACTGTGGCTTATGCGTCAATCAAAGCGCGTTGGCGAATAACCGTTCATTTCAATGTTTGTCTGTTGATCTAAAACCACGTCACGTACCATCTGCCCAACCTTGGGGCCCATTGTCAGGCCCAAATGTTGCGATCCAAATGCAAAGACAACGGACGGGTCGTTGGGGCTACGCCCAATCATAGGCAGGCTGTCGGGCAAGGTGGGGCGTGTGCCTTGCCATGTTGTTTCACCTTCGTGTTTCAAATTTGGATACAGTCGATAAACAAATCGACGCAGGTTATCGATTGCCTTGAGGTTAGGTGGCGAATCCAGTGGTGCAAATTCGGACTGCCCCGCACAACGTAAAAAACCATTCATTGGTGTTACACCAAAACGCTTATCGGTAATTAAATAAGTGTTCGGCGGGGCATGAGAGGTATTTTTCAATGATAAATGATAACCGTGTTCTGCTTGTAATGGCACACGGTGCCCCAATGCACTGGCCAAATCTTTGGACCAAGCACCGGTTGCCAAAACAATTGTGTCTGCGGACAGGGTTTTACCATCTTTCAGGGTGACAACGCGTTGGCCAACTTTGCTGACCTCGCCTGCATGAATTTTGCCACCATTCTTTTGGAAATGAAGCGCCAATGCAGCGACATAAGCCGACGGATCAGTGATCCAACCGTGATGATGGTAAGACAGCCCAAACTGATAAACGCCTGAAATATGTGGATCACGGTCCAAAAGATCGTCACGGTTTAATTCAGTCCAAGTCATGCCGAGTTCGGCACGTGTTTTGTTTGCAAAACGATCTGACGTGAATTGCCGACGATGACGATATAAAAAAGTCATATCACCCTTGGCAATATATTGCGCTGCATCGGTGCCTTTGGCCAACTGAGTATGCTTTTCAACGGTGTCGTACAAAAGGGTATTTAACGAGGTTATGATTTTTGCGGCCTTTGGTTTTGTCCCATTCATCATAAAACCCGCAGCCCATGGCATCAAACGCACCATATAAGACCATTTCATGTACACAGGGCTGCGCGGTGAAAACATGATTTGCGGGATCATCGATAACATTGATGGATTTGCAATGGGCATCACGCCTTCGCGCGCCAAAATCCCTGCGTTTCCATACGATGTTTGGCTGGGATCACCTGCTGGCACACGGTCCACCAACGTCACATCGACACCTGCGCGGCGTAACTCTTCTGCACAACTGACGCCAACGATACCTGCGCCAACGACTATAACTGACTGTCCCATAAGATCACCTGCTTTGTTTTTCAATTTGTCAAACATTTCGCGCAGTTACGCCATCTTTTTCTTGTCTCACATCGATTATTCCCCCATCAATGCAGCAACAGGAGGCTGGCATGGTCGATACAGCAAATAAATTTTCCCTTTGGGCGATTGAAATTTTCGTGGCTTCCGTTGAAGAGGGTTCGATTTCGGCGGCCGCAAAGCGTTTGAATTCATCTAACTCCACAGTCTCGCAACAACTGACCAATCTTGAAACAGCACTTGGCAGTGAATTGCTGGATCGTTCAACGCGACCAATGAAATTGAAGCCCACTGGACAGTTATTTTTACACCGCGCGCGCGCGATTTTAAGCGAAGTCATGCAAGCGAAATCTGAGCTGGCACAGTTTGACCACAGCCAAATGGTTCGGTTGCGGTTGGGGGTGATCGATGACTTTGATGCAGATGTAACGCCGTCGTTGATGAAAAAATTAGCCAAACGCATGACCAATTGCCAGTTCCTTTTGCAAAGCGGTCAAAGCTATGCGCTAGCGGATGAATTACATGCGCGAACGCTGGATATGGTGATATCCGCTGATCTGGAACGCGCACCGGAATGGATGGAGGTACATCCATTGTTGACGGATCCATTCGTCGTGGCCGCGCCAAAAGGGGCGATTGACCCAAATGGAAATGTACGCCAGCAATTGTTTGATATGCAGTTCATACGCTATTCTTCGCGTGCGGTCATGGGGCGCCAAATTGAAACGCATCTTACGCGGCAAAGGATTCATCTGCCAAATCAATTCGAATTCAATAACTATCACGCAATCTTAAGTATGGTTGCAGATAGAAGTGGTTGGACAATTACAACACCATTAGGGTTTCTGCGTGCACGCCGTTTTGCACAGGACGTTGAATTGATGCCGTTACCGTTCGAACCGATGTCGCGTAGTATTTCATTAAGCGCGCGCAAAGATGCGATGGTTAAAATGCCCCAACAAGTGGCCGAGGCTGTGCGACCGATCATCCAAGACCAAGTGATCAGCCCATTAATTGACCAAATGCCATGGTTGCGTGACAGTATTCGCCTGTTGGATTAGGCGGCTTTTGATTTTGTCGCACGTTTCATCGCCGAAAGGATCATATCACCGATTTCGGCAACCTGTTCCACGGATAAACGCGCAGGCAGTCGCAAATCGCAGGCGCGCATGAGCATGGCTTTTGTTTGCGGTAGGTCCGGAATGGTTTCCAGAAATTGCCAATTCCAATAGGCGCGCGCATTTTCAACGTGTAATCCAAAAATACTGACACCTAATCCAATTTTTTTACATTCCGAAACAAATGCACGCGCAGTTTCATCGTTCACATCGATCAAGTTAAATTGAATGCTGTCTGGTGCGCGTTTTTCACCCTTTAGGGGGCTGGGAACTGTGATGTATCTGTTGTCGCTTAAAATATCGGCCAACAAGTCATGATTACGAAGCCCATCCGCAATGCGTCGTGGAATTTCAGCCAGTTGTGCCCGCACAACCATTGCCGAAAGGTTCGACAAACGCGTGTTATATAAAGGCAATTGGTTCTGATATTTGCCAAAATTATTGGATTTACAATCGTGCTTTTGCCAGTTGTTTTCATAGGCTCCAGACATGATGACAGCGCGTGCAATCACGTCTTCGTCGTTAGTCACGAGAATGCCGCCTTCACCACCGTTCAAAAGCTTATAAGATTGAAAGCTAAAACATCCAATCTTGCCAATCGATCCAATGTTACGATCGTTCCAAGTGGTACCTAGCGAATGCGCGGCGTCTTCGATGATGGGAATGTTTTTTTCGGCACAAAGGCGTTCTATTTCATCCATGTCAGACGTATGGCCTCGCATGTGTGATATAAGTACGGCTGAAATATCATCGGTCAACTTGAGCGCGAAATCATGCATATCGATGCGATAATTATCGCTAACTTCGACCAATACGGGGACGCAATCGGCATGAACAACAGATGATGGAACCGCAGCAAAGGTAAATGCGGGAATCAATACGCGCGCGGCTTTGGGTAAATCCAATGACTTTAGGGACAGAAATAATGCAGCCGAACAAGAACTGACCGCTAAGGCAAATCGGGTTCCCAACATGTCGGCAAATTCCTGTTCTAACAGGGTGACCGCTGATCCTTCGGCCGCGTGATAACGGAATAAATCGCCAGACGTTAACAACGTTTGAATTTCTTCGCGCACTGTTTCGGGAATGGATTCCGCAGTGTGGAGGTCTAAAGTCATATAAGTTTCCGATTATCCGAATGTTAGTTTCGGATAATCTATCATAAGGTATCAGTTTACTGAATGTCTTATTTGCGCTTTAGGAACTTTTCGAACTGGTCAGCGGCCTTTTGCGCATCGACGTTTTCCATCAACTTTTCACGGGCTTGTTGTAGGATATCATCGTCGATGACGCCGATTGCGCGTGCTTCGATTAAGTCACGGATGTACTGTGTTGAAAATTCTGGATGGGGCTGCATTGTGTATGCTTTGTTGCCGTAGGTCAAAACTGCGTTTGCGCAAAAATCATTGCCCAAAACATCTGTCGCACATTCAGGTGCCTTGACAACTTGGTCTTGGTGATAGGCATTTAATGTGATTGCGTTATCACCGTTTTTGTCCGTATAGGTGAAATTGCCAACACCCCAACCACCAGCGAATTTTTCGACTGTTCCGCCAAGTGCTTGAGCGATCACTTGGTGACCAAAACAAACGCCAATCATCGGCTGGTCAGCCGCATAGATTTCACGGATCAGTTTTTCGAGCGGCGGTATCCAGTCGTGGGCTTCATATGCACCGTGTTTTGAACCGGTTACCAACCAGCCATCGCAGACTTCGGGGCCACTTGGAAAGACGCCATTGATCACTGGGAAGACTTCGAATTCAAAACCACGACCTTGGAGCATGACCTCAAAATTATCGGGATAATCGCCGTGTTTTGGGAGCAATGCATCTGCAGCGATGCCTGTTTGTAAAATACCAATTTTCATCTGTTTTGCCTGTTTTTAGGTTGGAGACCAACCAATGGGTTTTTACGATTTTGCAGGTTCCATAATGGATGTGCAACCACATCTTTCTCGCGGTAAAAGAATTTGATCATTACGGCCAAATAGTTCCTGAAATAGTATCCATTGTTTTGATCCAAAAACTTGGCGCGTTGAGCCCGAAATGCAGCTGGTAGATTATACCATGGGATATTGGGATGTGCGTGGTGAACAGCGTGGAAGTTGTTGTTTAGAAAAAGGAACGCCAATGGACCGCTATCTTCGACGATGACGGATCTGCCTTCGGTCAATTCATGGGCGCGGTGCTCGATATAGGTTCGGATCTTTAGAATACTTAATCCGAAATAGCATGACGCAAAGTAGACGATTGATGAAATGCTGGAAAACAAAAGCAACCACGCCAAGACCACCACGACAGCAGGTATGAATTTCAACCATCCATATAATGCAGCTTTGTCACCTGAACGAATGGCGCGTAACTCGCTGGAGACGAACGAAATTTGGCCAACTAATGGGCCGACTAATATGCGACCTATGAAGGTGTTGTTGAAACGTAAAACAGCCTGTGTGAATGGCGAAAGGGTGACCCAAACCTCGTCCGCTAGATAGTTTGTTTCGGGGTCGTCGTATGGGTCTGTCAGGATTTCATTTACATGATGCGCCAGATGGAGATCGCGAAACCGATCGTATGGGATGGCCAACCCCAATGCAGGCGCCCCGATTAGATAGCCAAATATTGGCCAACGTGGTTCCAACATATGCAAGGTTTCATGTTGCAGGGACGAGTGAAGTGCCAACGTCATCGATAGAAGCGTGATGACCAGTAATGGCGGTAGTTGTGATGCGTTTATCGTCAGCATCGCATAAGACGTATACGTTGCACCGTAGAGCGCCAGTGTGGGCCATTCGAGCGTGCGTGTTTGACGGGGTAAATCCATTCAAACCTTTCATCGTTTTTGAAATGTGAACACAGTGAACCCTGTGTCTACGCGCATAAATTATAACAAAAACGTGAACAGGTAAACGTTTATAATATTGCTATTTATCAACGCTTTGGCGCGCTAGAGCGCTGTCGCGATCATTTACACCTAGTAAATTCGCCACCATACGCATCATCGCGTTTTCCGCCGCATCGCGTGTGCCATCAGACAAAGCCAAGGCCCATAGATCACGCACCACGGATTGACGTTGTTCATAGGGGACTGTGTCCTTGATCAACTTTGTAAAACGTACTGTGTCGGGTGCTTTTGATTCTAACTCTTCGGCCTGTTCGCGCAGGGCATCGGCCTGATCTGTGGCAAGTGTGAAACGTGATTGTAACAGATCAACAATCAGCGCTTTCTCGTCTTGGGAATAGTCTTCATCGGCGCGCGCCAAGCGGACCAACAGTGCTGCCATTGCCAGTTGTGCATCGTCTGTACGCATCTGTGATGGAGCGGGTGATTTAAAGGCGTTTAAAATATCTTTTAGCATGGCTCAACTCTAGTGATGCCCGAGTGCAAGCGCAAGGTTAAGAGACGGCCAATTTAGTCAAATTTTAAAAGAGTAAACTGGTTGATTGTGGTGGTTGGGTTTTTGAATTCATGCCGTTTCTGTCACATCAGTTGTTTCCATTTGGTTACCTTGCTACCGTTCCTACAAGGGAGATATGACATGATCGATATCGATAAAATTCGCAAGGACACACCGAGTTGTGAAAACACTTTGCATTTCAATAACGCAGGTTCGTCGCTTATGCCCACACCGGTTTTTGAGGCTCTGCAAGAGGTGCTGCGTGATGAGAACGAAGTCGGTGGCTATGAGGCTGAAAGACGTGCGCAAGATAGTATTCAAGCGTTTTATACCGAGTTTGCGAGCCTTCTGAATGCCGAACCAGATGAAATTGCTTTTGTCGAGAATGCAACGCGTGCTTGGGATATGGCGTTTTACGGTTTGCATTTGAAACATGGTGACAGGGTTATCACGCACGTGTCTGAATATGCGTCCAATTACCTTGCGCTTTTGCAGCAATCGCGGCGGCTTGGGTTTGAAATAGATCTCGTGCCATCGGATGAATATGGTCAGATCGATGTTGATGCATTGGACGACATGATCGGCCCACGGACAAAACTGATCGCGATCACGCATGTCCCGACACAAGGTGGCTTGGTCAACCCAGCCGCTAAAGTGGGGAAAATAGCCAAAAAACATGGTGTTCTTTACTTGTTGGATGCTTGCCAATCCGTCGGGCAAATTGACGTTAATGTCGCAGAGATCGGCTGTGATATACTTTCTGGTACAGGGCGTAAGTTTCTGCGCGGTCCAAGAGGCACAGGATTTCTCTATGTTAGGAGAAGTATTATCAATCAGATTGACCCGCCGTTTATTGATCTGTTGTCCGCTAAATGGACTGAAGCGAACAATTTTGAATTTGTGGATGGTGCGAGGCGGTTCGAAAACTGGGAAAGCTATGTCGCTGGCCGTGTTGGTTTGATGGAAGCGGCCCGGTATGCACAAAACATTGGGCTCGCGAATATTGAGACCCGTGTGTCCGAACTTGCGCAAAGCTTGCGCGATGCTCTTTCTGAAATCCAAGGCATTTCAGTGCATGATTTAGGTCAGAAAAAATGCGGGATCGTCACGTTTAAGAAAGAGGGGATCGACCCGAAGGTTATGGCGGAAACCCTTCGAGCTGATAGGATCAATGTGTCTGTTTCACAGATGACCTCTGCGCGCCTCGATCTTGAGCCGCGCAATCTCAAGGCTTTGACGCGGGCGTCTGTGCATTACTTCAACACACACGAAGAGATCGTCCGATTTGTTGAAGCTGTAAAACAGGTATGAAACAAAGCGGAGTAGAGGATTTTTTATGGAATAGGGCATCCATTAAGTTGTCGCCCAACACTTAATTAGTTTTGTTTAAAGCCGCCTAAAACTACATCCCATCCACAAGCATGACCGTGCATTTTGCGGCAGCTTGGCGGATCGCCTTAACGGGGGCGTATTCTGGGCTGTTGATGAAATCGCGTGCCGATTTCATATCTGGGAATTCGATGATCACGACGCGTGTGGGTGACCAAAGCGTGTCTTCGAAGGTGTCGGTTTCGCCGCCGCGCGCACGATACGCGCCGCCATAGCTTTCTGCGATGGGGCGCGCTTGTGCTTTGTATATTTCGTAAGCTTGTGGATCAGAAATGTCTGTGTCGACGATTAAGTAAGCTGGCATGTTCTGATCCTTTTATGCGTTATACGAGACGTGATTGTTCCACGGCTGCCTTGACGAAATCGCGAAACAGCGGGTGTGGTTCAAATGGTTTGGATTTGAGTTCGGGGTGATATTGCACACCGATGTACCATGGGTGATCGGCAACTTCGACGATTTCAGGAAGCTTGCCGTCTGGTGACATGCCTGAAAATACCAAACCGCAATCTTCCAGTTGTTTGCGGTATTTTACGTCCACTTCGTAGCGGTGGCGGTGGCGTTCGGAAATGGCCGTGTCGCCATACACTTCGGCCACTTTTGAGCCTTTGGTCAGGGTTGCGTTGTAGGCGCCAAGGCGCATTGTGCCACCTTTGTCGTCATTCACAGCGCGTTCAACGGTGCGGTTGCCTTCGACCCATTCTTTCAGGTGATAGACAACGGGTTCAAAACGTTTTTCGCCTGCTTCGTGATCAAATTCTTCGGAGCCTGCGTTTTTGATTTTTGCCAAATTGCGCGCTGCTTCGATGACGGCCATTTGCATGCCCAGACAGATGCCAAGGTATGGAATTTTGTTTTCACGGGCGTATTGTGCTGCTTTGATTTTGCCCTCTGTTCCGCGCTCGCCAAATCCACCTGGAACAAGGATTGCGTGAAAACCCGACAGGGCAGGGCCGACATCAGTGGCGCTGTCGAAGATTTCGGCGTCGATCCATTCCAATTTAACCTTTACGCGGTTGAACATGCCGCCGTGTGTCAGGGCTTCGGATATGGATTTATAGGCGTCGCTGAGTTGAGTGTATTTACCAACGACCGCGACTTTTACTTCGCCGTCTGGGTTGTGCATGCGATCTGATACATCTTCCCAAACTGTTAGATCTGGTGCGGGTGCTTCGTCGGTCATGCCGAATGCTTCGAGTACGGCGCGATCCATGCCGGCCTTATGATAGGCCAGTGGTGCATCGTAGATTGTTTCCAGGTCATATGCGGGGATTACCGCATCTGGTCGGACGTTACAGAAGAGGGCCAGCTTGGCCTTCTCTTTTTCAGGGATTTCATGTTCTGAACGACAGACCAAAATGTCTGGTGCGATGCCGATGGAACGTAATTCTTTGACCGAGTGTTGTGTTGGTTTTGTTTTCAATTCGCCCGATGCGCCAAGGTATGGCAACAAGGTCAGGTGCATGAAAATACATTGGCCGCGTGGTTTATCCTGTGAAAACTGACGGATGGATTCGAAGAAGGGTAATCCTTCGATATCGCCAACTGTGCCGCCAATTTCACACAGCATGAAATCAACTTCGTCATCGCCGATTTCAATGAAATCTTTGATTTCGTTTGTTACATGTGGGATCACTTGGATGGTTTTGCCCAGATAATCGCCACGACGTTCCTTTTCCAACACGGTTGTATAAACGCGACCTGATGAAATGCTGTCGGTTTGACGTGCCGCAACACCGGTGAAGCGTTCATAGTGGCCCAGATCCAAATCGGTTTCTGCGCCATCGTCGGTAACAAAAACCTCTCCGTGTTCAAACGGGGACATAGTACCTGGATCGACGTTTAAATACGGATCCAATTTGCGCAAACGGACAGAATAGCCACGCGCCTGTAACAAGGCGCCAAGTGCAGCGGATGCCAAACCTTTGCCAAGTGAGGAAACAACGCCGCCTGTAATGAAAATGTAACGTGCCATAATGGTGGCGACCCCCGTGATTATTGTCGTTTTATCGTTGGCTTTAAGGGTTAAAAAACCCTGTACTCACGGGATTTGAGATATACGAGATTCGTCCGATTCTGGCAAGAAGAAAGAGGCTTATTTTGTGTGTAATCTGACGTTAAGGAACAATATATGTACTTTTCAGAGGGTTACGGATTTATCCACAGGCCAAGCTGTTGGCGTAAAAAAGCGCCTGAAATCCGTAGGATTTAGGCGCTTAATAAGAGCATTGATTGTAATGCGAAATGGTTATTCTGGTTTAGGTGGCAATGCTGGTTCATCCGCTGCGGATGGTGGCAACAAGTTGCCGTCCAGTGCTGTTGGCAATTCCGGTGCAGCTGGTTCTGATGCGGTGAAACCGTCAACGACAGATCCAACATTTGCTTCGCGGGCTGCGATATATGTCAAAGAGATCGATGTGATCAAAAAGCCGATTGCGATGATCCATGTGACCTTTGCCAATGGCGATGCTTTGGGGCGTCCGCCGCCGCCATTGCCGCCACCGCCGCCAATGCCCAACCCGCCGCCTTCGGAGCGTTGCAACAAAACAATCCCAATCATTGCGACTGAAAGAATAAGATGGATGACAAGAACTACGTTTTGCATAAGGCCAGCCTTTTAGCGGTTTAACTTTGCGCTTTTTAGGGCAAAGGTCGGGGGCTGTCGATGGGTTTTTTCCCCCATTGTGCGACCGAATGGTGGTCAATGTAAAAACTGTGGCAAATTGGGTGTTTCACGCGGGCAGATGCGTCTGTATAGAGGGCATGGGATTCTAACACAGCAGAAAGAGAACCTTATGGCTAATGTTGTCGTCGTCGGCGCCCAGTGGGGTGATGAAGGTAAAGGTAAGATCGTTGATTGGCTGTCTGAACGCGCCGATGTTGTCGCGCGTTTTCAAGGGGGCCATAATGCAGGCCACACGTTGGTTATCGACGGTAAGGTTTACAAATTACACGCGTTGCCATCTGGTGTTGTACGTGGCGGCAAGTTGTCTGTTATTGGTAACGGCGTTGTTTTAGACCCGTGGCACCTGTTAGGTGAAATCGAGACGATCCAAGCGCAAGGCGTTGATATCAGCCCTGAAAACTTGATGATTGCCGAGAATACGCCGCTAATTTTGCCATTACACGGTGAATTGGATCGTTTGCGTGAAGAAGCAGCCAGTAAGGGTACCAAAATTGGGACAACTGGTCGTGGCATCGGCCCAGCATATGAAGATAAAGTTGGACGTCGTTCCATTCGCGTCGCGGATTTGGCAGACATTGCAACATTAGAAGCACGCGTTGATCGTGCATTGCAGCACCATAACCCACTGCGCAAAGGACTGGGTTACGATGAAATCGATCGTGATGCATTGTTGGATGAATTAAAAGCGGTTGCACCAAAAATTCTGCCATTTGCAGCACCAGTTTGGAAAGTTCTGAACGAAAAGCGCAAAGCGGGTAAGCGTATTTTGTTTGAAGGTGCGCAAGGCGCATTGTTGGATATCGATTTTGGTACATATCCATTCGTGACATCATCAAACGTTATTGCTGGTCAAGCGGCCACTGGTGTGGGTTTAGGCCCGACAGCGATTGATTATGTATTGGGTATCGTCAAAGCATACACAACACGCGTGGGCGAGGGACCGTTTCCAACAGAGTTGGATGACGATGATGGTCAACGTTTGGGCGAACGTGGACATGAGTTTGGAACCACTACTGGACGTAAGCGTCGTTGTGGTTGGTTTGACGCGGCATTGTTGCGCCAAACATGTGCAACATCTGGCATCACCGGCATTTGTTTGACTAAGCTTGATGTATTGGATGGCTTTGAGACGCTGAAAATTTGTGTGGCTTATGATTTGGACGGAAAGCGTTTGGATTATCTGCCAACGGCGGCTGAAGAGCAGGCACGTTGTGTGCCGATTTACGAAGAAATGCCAGGTTGGAGCGAGAGCACCGAAGGTGCGCGGTCATGGAATGATTTGCCAGCCGCTGCGATTAAATATGTCCGTCGCATCGAAGAGCTGATTGATTGCCCTGCTGCATTGGTGTCCACAAGCCCAGAACGTGAAGACACGATTTTGGTCACTGACCCGTTTGCTGACTGATGGCGCTGTCATACAAAGAAAGACGTCGGTTGTCGCTGGTTGTGTTATTGGTGGTGATGCCGCTGTATATCATAATCGCGGCGGCGATTATGTCGCGTGCCGGTTATTGGTTCATTGACCTTGGCTGGTTTGGCAAAGTTCTGCAATTTTGCATCTACGTTATATTGGGTGTTGCCTGGATTTTCCCATTCAAGAGCGTGTTTATGGGGGTTGGCCAAGCCGATCCAGACGCGGAAGAAGAACAATAAAAAAAGGCGCCCAATGTGGCGCCTTTTTAATGTCTGATGCTTTGGGTTAACCGTGTTCGGCGCTGAGTTTACGGTATGTGTGTATGATATCGTCTTCAGGTTCTTGAACGGGTTCTTCCAGAATTGGTGCAGTTGCTTTTGGTTCAGCGATGCGTTTTGGGAACTTGCGAAACGGGTTCACTGCGATTGCTGGCGCAGGTGAGGTTTCCGCAACTTTTTCCAATTGTTCCGGCTCTTCGTAAACGTATTCGTTACGAATGATCCGCAGTTTGTTTTTCTCTACTGGGTCTTGACTGTTTAAATCGGCAGCTCCAACTGGACTTGTCCGTAGAAAGTTTCGAGCACTTGATAGCACACTGGCCATCAAGGAGACATAACATGGCACCGAGACACGGAAAAGAATTT